>OLRT01000121.1_pt1 | contig 58083 bp, 59 predicted proteins | sample 1672021 | NCBI WGS metagenome assembly OLRT01 (sample SAMEA3136637, study PRJEB25190) | human gut metagenome | reverse complement strand
AAATCAATAAATTCTAGAAAATTTAACTATTTATTGACATTTAATAGTTTGTCTTATTAACATTTCACCCATTATAGCATTTTCCTACACCCTAAACAAAGGAAACTCTTATTTTCACATAATATAGGTATATGATAAAAAAATTGTATATCGCACAATAGTAGTTATTTTAATAACAAACTGTAATAAAGACATTTATTTCTAAAAATTTGATAACGCTTGCAATTTGTTGGTATTACAATCATAATTATTACGTAATACAAAAAGAAGTACAAAAAATACTGAAAACGGAGGAAAAAGAAGTGAACAAGACAATCACAAAAGTGTTTTTATCACTTTCTATATGTTTATGTTACACGGCAGGGAATGTATCAAACATTCATGCTGCATCACTTAATACATCAGGTGTAAAAACAGAGTATGAAATGTTGGAACTACAAAGAAATAAAGGTAATTCAGGAAGTTCTAATATTTTATCAAATGGAGATTTTGAACAGGGTTCAAAGAAATGGACTATTAAGAATGATGCAGTCATCACTAATGAAAAAGATGGCAATGAAAACAAAGGTTTTACTCATTCACAGTATTATGGAGTAGTAAAAGGGGCTGACAGTACTCTTTCACAGAAAATAACTGTTAGTAGTAATAAGAATTATGCTGCACAGGCAAGAGTAAAGATTGGTCATGCAGGTGAAAGTGTAAGATTTGTGGTTTATGATGATTCAAATACATTATTTAAAGAAAGTGTAGTAGGCTATGATGAATCTCTTAAAGGAACATATCAGACAGTAAACATTAATATTAATTCAGAAAACTATACTCAGTTAAATGTTGCACTTATTGGTGTAAATGGTGATGTTTGTGTAGATAATGTTATTTTTACACCATTCACTTCAAAAGGTATTATGGATCCAGGTGTTGTTGAAGATGGTGACTTCATCAATCGTTCAAACCGTTGGAAAACAACAGGTGATGGTAAAATACAGAAGCATGAGGGCAATGATTCTGGATACTTACTCAGCTGGAGTGGTAATGCAAGTGTTTATCAGGAAGTGTCATTAAAGCCTAATACTGAATATACACTTAAAGCAGATGTTTTAATTGCGAAAGCAGGCGCATATGGATTCTTAGCAGTTAAGACACCTAACGTTGAAAACTTAAATCCTGCAGTAGAAAAAACTGTAAAATGTACAAAGGACCAGGAATGGACTTGGCAGCAGGTTGAATTAAAGTTTAATAGTAGAAATAATACAAGTGTATCTGTCTGCTTCTTAAAATGGCTTGACAATGCAGATAGAAATCAAAATAATGCGACATTCATGTCTCAGATGATTGTAGATAATGTTGAACTTGTTGAAGGAAAGAGTGAAGTACAGGAAGTAGAAGATGAAAACTATACTGTTCTTTGGGCTGATGAATTTAACGGTAATCAGAAGAATACAGACTCCAATGGATTAGATGTAGACAACTGGGGTTATGAATTAGGATGTGTTCGTGGTGTTGAACAGCAACACTATGTAAAAGATAACGCAAACGTACATATCAATGATGGTAAGCTAGTATTAGAAGTTACTGATCGTAAGAAAGAAGATCAGTATAAGAACCCTAGAGGTAATAGACAGGTTATTTATAACTCAGGTAGTGTTAGAACTCATGGGAAACGTGAATTCTTGTTTGGTAGAATTGAAGTATTAGCTAAGTTACCAAAGGGACAGGCTACATTCCCTGCATTCTGGACTTTAGGTGCTGACTTTACATTAGATGGTTCTATTAATGGTGATCAGGGTGATGGATGGCCAATGAGTGGTGAAATTGATATCATGGAATCTATTGGTAATCCAAATGTTGTATATGAAACACTCCACTATAATAATGGTAGTGGTAATGGTAATGATGATGGTAAATATGCAGGTAATGGCAAAACAACTGCAATCACTACACCAGGTAGAGTGATTGATGGTGAAGTATATCATGTCTATGGTATTAACTGGTCTGCAGGTAAGATGGAATGGTATATAGATGATCAGATTGTAAGATCTGTAGATTATAGTGATGATCCAGCAGCTCTTAAAGCATTAGATAGACCACAGTATATTCAGTTGAACTTTGCGACTGGTGGAAACTGGCCAGGAGATGCAGGTAAGAACTTAGCAGGACAGCAGTTTAAGGTTGAATATGCATACTATGCTCAGAATGAAAAGCAGGCAGCTTCTGCAAAGAAATATTATGAAAATACAGTATCTGTAAACGCAAAAGATATGATTATCAAGAAGGGGACAGAAGCTGATTTATTAAAGAATGTTACTTTAAAAGCAGGTAGTGATAAAGTAAATGTAGATGACTATACTATTGATTATTCAATTGATAATGAACATATGTTTACTACTTCACCAGATTTGACAGATGAATCTACAAGTAATGATGAAGCACGTACAAGAGTAGATTGTCTAGTACGTACTAATGATCCTAAAGAAATCGCAAAACTTCCAGCAGGAGAGTATAACCTTCATATTTCTGCAATGCATAAATCTAAACCATCAGTAAGAAAGACTGTTAAGTTGACTATTGTCGCATCTGCAGATTATACAAAGTTGACTAAAGCAGTGAATAAAGCAAACGCATTAGATAAATCGTTATATAAAGACTTCTCAAAAGTAGAAGATGCATTAGATAATGTGAAGTATGATTTAGATATCACTAAACAGTCAGAAGTAAATGCTATGACTAAAACTCTTGAAGATGCAATGGCTGGTTTAGAATATAAAGATGCTGATTATACTAAGTTGAATGAAGCAGTAAATAAGGCAAAGTCATTAGATAAGACATTATATGTAGATTTCTCAGCAGTAGAAGACGCATTAGATAATGTGAAGTATGATTTAGATATCACTAAACAGTCAGAAGTAAATGCTATGACTAAAACTCTTGAAGATGCAATGGCTGGTTTAGAATATAAAGATGCTGATTATACTAAGTTGAATGAAGCAGTAAATAAGGCAAAGTCATTAGATAAGACATTATATGTAGATTTCTCAGCAGTAGAAAGTGCATTAAATAATGTGAAGTATGATTTAGATATCACTAAACAGTCAGAAGTAGATGCTATGACTAAAGCTCTTGAAGATGCAGTGGCTAAGTTAGAAAAGAAAATCACTATAGATACAACTGATAAGACTGATCCAAAACCAAGTGATAAAAATGATCAGAAGCCAAGTGATAAGAGTGATTCAAAGACTGACACTACAGTAAAAACAGGAGATACTACAAATGTATTACCAATGTTTGTATCTGTCATTGTCACACTATTAGGAATCTTCTTATTAAAAAGAAAGAAAGCTTAATAATTAATTAGAAGGAGCCTTTAATTTTTAAGGGGGGGTCAATAGAAAACTCGCTTTAAATTATTGGGGGCTTCCACTTGTAAAGGGCAGTCAGAAATGACTGCCCTTTAGCACACTCATATTACTCCTATTTAAATGTTGTATTTATTCTTTTTCTTATAAGATCTTCTCTTTTTAAGTATTAGAGAAGTATTCTTGCCTCTTATCATGTTATGTATGACTTTACATTTTCTATAGTCCTTAATATTCATTCTACTGCCGCATTCTGGACAGGATATAATGGTTCTCTTAAGCGTGATATAATAAATCACTTCTTTTTCATTGATTTCAGTCGTATGAGACTGTACAAAGGATTCATAATCCCCTAAAATAATTCTTAGATCATTATCCAATTTGTGATCTCCTTTCGCTTTGATTTAATATGAGCAAATTAATGATACAGCGAAAGGTTTTTAATTACATAAAAATAGTTGAAAAAGTGGGAGCCATAGTCATAGTGCGCCCCCCCACAAAAATTAAAGACTCATCTTGTGGTTTTTGATGCACTATGGGGCTATAGAAGAGATGTTCTTGAATATGCGAATAAATTAAAAAAGTTTGATGGAAAATTAGGTGTCTTATTAGATACGTTAAGAGATGATTATTTATTCATTATCACAGCAAATCATGGTAATGATTCAACACATACCGGAACAGATCATACAAGAGAAAAGGTGCCATTTATTGCATATTCTACATCTCAGAAAAAAAACAGGGGAACTAGAAGAAACTGATACATTTGCGATTATTGGTGCAACAATTACAGAAAATTTTGGAATTAAGATACCAGAAAACACAATTGACTACTTTATTTGAGATAAACTGTTATAATAGAATATATAAAGAGAGGTAAAAATAAAATGAACACAAATGATATTTTAAAAAAAGTAGACCACACATTATTGGCTCAGACAGCTACTTGGGAAGACATTAAGGTGATCCTTGATGATGGAATCAAATATGGTACAGCATCTGCATGTATTCCAGCTGCTTATGTTAAACAGGCAGCAGAATATGTGGATGGTAAACTTCCTATCTGTACAGTTATTGGATTCCCAAATGGATACAGTACAACTGCAGTAAAAGTATTTGAAACAAAGGATGCTATTGAGAATGGTGCATCTGAAATTGATATGGTTATTAATATCGGATTCTTAAAAGATAAGAGATATGAAGAAGTAGAAGATGAAATCCGTCAGATTCATGAAGCGTGTGATGGTAAAATCTTAAAGGTTATTATTGAAACATGTCTTCTTACAGAAGAAGAAAAGATCAAGATGTGTGAATTAGTCACAAATGCAGGGGCAGAATACATTAAGACATCAACAGGGTTCTCAACTGCAGGCGCTACATTTGATGATGTAAAGTTAATGCATGATCATGTAGGTGAAGGAGTTAAAGTAAAAGCAGCAGGTGGTATTAGCTCATTTGATGATGCTGAAAAGTTCATTGAACTTGGTGCTGACAGACTTGGTACAAGCCGTCTTGTAAAAATCATGAAGAATACAGACACTGGTGCAGGTTACTAAAAGTAAAGAACCATAATCCTTTATATAGGACTATGGTTCTTTTTTACGCAATGAAATAAAAAAAAAGACACATATGTGTCTGTTAAGTTCTAAATGGTGGACCTCTGTAGAAAACGGCGAACTCATAATAAAGCAGGCAGAAATGTCTGCTTTTTCTGTTGGGCAAATCCGTCAGAAATGCAGTCAAAATCAAAAAAAAAATAAGAAGAAAGCGAAGCTTTCTTCTCAATGTAATACGTGAGGAGGTGAGAGCATTGAAGGCAGATATGGACAATACAGGAATGTATGTAAGATACATCCCTATTGCAAGGGAAGAGGTCATTGAATTCTGTAAGAATCCCGAAACTCTATCTGGAAGTGAAGGGTTTGCTGAGAAGATTGAGAAGCAGATTGAATACAAGGATCTGATCTCAAGAAAATATACAAAAAAAAGAATGACTTCAGATGGAGTAAAAAAGACATATATGAACATATATGCCCATAAGCTTTATATGTTTGTTCCTCAGCCTGGAGAACTGAAAGGTCAGTGCTATAAGACACTGATCAAGAGTTTCATTAAGGACTGGACAGATAGTTATGTAGCAGAACGAATTGTGTACTGCTTTAAAGTGATACATAAGAAGACATATTCTCAGTGTGAATTGATAATCTTTTCTAGGCTACCTCTAGAAGAGGAGTTAAGAAAGTATCAGACATATCCTAATGACTACTACTGGGACCCAGTGAAGAAGAGAAGAGCATCAAGGAACTGTGAAGGTGCAGTCCTTCTCCATAAAAAAGGAGATTATATCCTTGATAAGGATGGAAACAGGAAAGAGATTGTTCTTCATGTAGAAGAGCATGACACTGGATTGTTCTTCTTCAAAGAGTTTGACTCTTTCATCCAATCGATGAAACAGTCTCTTAGAAGGGCGATTAATCACCTGGGACTGAGCAGACATGTGTCTACAGTATTCCCATACATAACAGCTAGGAAAGGCTTCTCTCAAGCATCAATAGGTAAGGTGAGAATTAGAAATAAGCTCATCAGAAGAGTCAATGAAAGCATGTATTACATCAAAGAATCCTGTGAATATTTTAAGGATGATTTCCCAGAAATAAAGAAAAAATATTATTCATTTGTTCATTCAATGAATAATCATCTTTATGAGATGACAGGAAGCATTGAAGGTCTAGCCTATAATCTTACCTATTATCAGAGACAGGAATCCTTCAAGTTGCAGATGTCTATGCTTGAAAGAGGCATCGAGGAACAGCTTGCAAAACTTCATAACTGGATGATTGATAATCTTTCTAATCTTACAATCGAAGATAAGAAAGTCCTCAAAAATAGAACATATTTATAAACCTGCTGATGGTTGATGCAGGAGCTGAAAAACTGACATAGAAGAATAAATGCTGAATATCACAGCAATCCCATTCTGTTCATTATGTTTTTATATATTTTATTCCCTTCTAAATAAAATCATACTTCAGCTTCTGCACCAGCCATTGGCTGGGAAAGATAGAACATTGACAATCGAATGAAGGCGGTCTACAAAACATCGCCTCTATCTGACACGATCTCGCTAAGAATCTCTTGAATACATAAGGTCCTGAAGAAGGATATCTGATTTGGAATTGAGCATGTAAGAACAAACGTATTCAAACGGATTTGCGATAAAGATGACAGTGGAAGAGCAGACTGATCTACTGCTTAAAGGAAGAGATGATGACAATAACATCAACGTAGGTGAAGGAGGAAGTAGCGACCCTCTGAGACTGCATTTTATATTTATTTTATTCAATCTATGCGATTTAAGCTGTATGAACTGAGTGTCCACTCGAATACACATTCAGTTGATGCAGTTTGAACAATCACTTTTTAGTAAAGGAGAATTAGAATATGAGAATTATAAGCGTATTAAACCAAAAAGGCGGAGTAGGTAAGACAACCACAAGTGTCAACCTCGCTGTCGGATATGCCAATGACGGATATAAAGTATTGCTGATTGATGCAGACCCTCAGGGGAATGCTTCAAGATGCTTCTTTGATGATTATCATAAGCTTGATTATAACAAGTTTGCAGAATTCAGCGTTGAAGACAGAACAGACCAGTATGAAACAGCCAATGAGCTTAGAAAGATGCTACTTTCATACACAAATAAGAAGGATATCAATGACCTGCTTCAGAAGGAAGCTGATGCAGAAGAATGCATCCATTCAACAAAGGTAGAGAATCTAGATATCGTACCATCATTCGGAGCACGACTCATTGAGACTGTCACATTTCTTCAGAATAATGGTGCTCAGGGAAAACCAGTTTATAACGTTCTTAAGGGAAGTCTTAGAAAGGCTTTGAAGAAGAATGGATATGATCTTGTCATCATTGACAATGCCCCAACATTCAATCTGATCACTGTCAACTCACTCTATGCGAGTAACGAGATACTCATTCCATTGAAGGTTGGAATCTATGAACTGGATGGATTCGTATCAACATGCAAGGAAATCAACAATTTCAACGATGCATATGGAAAGGATATTGACTTCAAAATCCTCATCACAATGATGCAGAGAGGAAACAGACCAGATTACAAGAAGTTTGTAGAAGAAATCAGATATCTCTTCCCTAATAGAGTCTATGCATCAACAATCGGTTATCAGGATGCTGTTGTTAATAGAACATCTATGAAACAGGAATTTCTAGTAAATCATGACAGCAATGTCGGAGACGACTATAGAAGTCTTGTCAAGGAACTTGAAGAAGAGAATATGAAGGAGGCACAGTAGAATGGCTTTAACAGATATCGAGACTGGCTTATCAAGTCAGCCTGTAAATCAGAAACTAGAGAAAACAAATATCCTTAAGATTGATATTGATGATATTCATCCGAATGAGCTGAATATCATGTCTACAGAAGATATTGATGAACTGGCAGAAAGCATCAAAAAGGATGGATTAATCAATCCTCTCAAGGTGTACAAGAATAATGATGGTTCATATGAACTTCTTGGCGGACACAGAAGATGGCTGGCAATCAAGAAGATTGTTGACGAGGATGATGACTTTGACCCAGAGGTCAACTGCATCGTTCTCTCAAGACCTGATGATAAGCTACGTGAACAGATGCAGATCATTCAGGACAATGCTCAGCGTGATATGACCAGCGAAGATAAGAAGAATCTGTTTCAGAAGCTGAATGATATCTTTGATACCGCTGAAGCAGAAGGTAATTATGCTATTACTGGTGGGCAGACAAAATCAGACTGGATATCAGTGAATCTTGGTATCAGTAGGAGTACTGTTTTCAGATGGCTTAAAGAGATTCAGAATAAGAAGGAATCTCCTGAAGAAGAGAAGCCAGTTGAAAAGAGTGAGGATAAGCCTTCAAAACCAGCAACACCAGAAAATCCAGATGCCCCAGATAAGGAAGATATTGCACAGGCAAAAGATATCCTTTCTTCTAAGTTTGCTTCAGTGAATGTGACAAAAGGAAAAATCACATTCAAGTTTGAGACTAAGGATGATTTAGCAGAGCTTGTTGAAATGCTTACAGGAACAGAAATGGTGGTGTAATCTCCAGATGAAATACATGAGCAAGGATGTCATCAAACAGCTGTTTGAGGTATTTAATGATATCTATGATAATGCTGAGAAAGAACATGACATGATCATTGTCAGTCATTCAAAGTCAGAATGGATAGCCGTCAATTTTGGAGTTAGTCAAAGAACGGCTCAACGATGGATTGCTGAACATAAAAAAGTAAAAGAAAACCTATCAGTGAAAAAATAAGTCAACGAATATCACAGGAATTGAAATGGAGGTGTAGACGATGAACGATTATAAAGAAATGAGAGAAGGTAAAATCCTTCTCAACAGATTTCCTTACAATGAATGTAAGGATTTCAGAAGACAATCACAGCACGAGAAGGAAAATCTTTACTTCCTGACAAATGAAGATGGGTTCTTCATGAAGATGTATGAAGCTGTCGGTAATCCAAAGCTTGATGAAGTGTGGATTGAAAAGTACTATCCAGAATCAAAAGTGACCGCAAGGAAATGCATACCCGCAAAAAAGCAATATGAAGATTGTGAAGTGCTCGAATTTGATACATTATTTGAAAATATCGAGAATGTACCATATCTGAATCTTAAGAATCCTGTAGATTTTCTTGTCAACAGAAACGGATGCCTATGTATTCAGCATGTATCCAACTCAGGCGTCATGGAAGAACTCAGGTTAAACTGTTATTCTGAAAAAGTAACAAACTATCTTCTTAAGGAAGCCAAGTTACTTCGTTCTTCACTTGATCAGGAGGTAAATAATATACCAGAAAGATTTCTAGTCGTGTTTGCTGATGCTATGGACTGGAACAATAAAGAGAAGCTACACAAATATCCTAATGAGAATGAAAGACTTGAAGGCATCTACGATACCTATGATGATGCGTATAAGGTTCTTGAAAAAGCCTCAAGAAGCGGTATTCATAATCTGACAGTCGAGATCCGAAGAGAAGTCCAGTTTGAAGGCGAAGACAAGTGGTATGGACTGATGGAACCGCCACTAGATGTCATGACAACAGATATTCATGGCAATATCTCTGAAATAGAGACACTTCATTTTCCAGAACAGAAAGAAATAGAAGCAGTTAAAGAAAAAAGATGGAGATTTAATGAATCTTTTCCTCCAAGAAGAAGGAGAGGTCGATAAGTGATATGGAAAAGACAGCAACCCAATGGAAAAAGCTTGGATTCGTTCTTAAGGATGGAGTAACTGGAGTCGAGCGAACCCAGCAGTACGGTAGCAGATATACCTATTATACAGAGAATGAGGTTCGTCCATTGACTGAAGAAGAGAAGCTTCAGATAAAAGAGAAAGCAAGAGAGGAGAGAAGACTTCAAAGAATCCTACTGAAAGCCTACAAGGATTATGAAAGATATCCTGAAGATTCGAAAATCAACCTTCCTCTCTATTTTGATGAGCGATTCTATAAGAACCGCTATCTGCCATTCAAGGAAAAGCAGAAAGAAGTTAAGGAACTTATTGAAAAAGCATTGCAGAAGGAAGCTGTTCCTTGCAGTAATCCAAGTCGCATAATTGTCATTGATATTGAAACAACAGGATTTAATGAATATCACGAGGACGTATTGCAGATTTCCATTATTGATGGTGATGGCAATATAATGCTTAATTCATATGTCAAGCCTTATTACAATTCCCGCTGGTTTCTTGGTGCGGGACTCCACTATATTGCTCCAGAAATGGTGGCAGGTGCCCCTGAACTCCATGAACTGATTCCTCAGCTGAAGGGAATACTTGATAGCTGTGACACCGTGATTGGATATAATACAGGATTTGTGATATCGTTTCTGAATTTTCTGGATTATTCAGAAAAAAAAGAGGAAGACGTTATGGAAGACTTTGCTCCAATCTATGAGGAGTGGTTGCCTTCATTAGAATCACACAAGTGGCAGACTCTTGGAACATGTGCTGATTATTACGGATTTGACTGGAATTCAATGGAAGACTATGTATCTGGTTCATTAAGAGACTGCTATGCAATCCTTCACTGCTACAGATGCATGAAGAAACAGATGAAAACAATGATGAATATGTATAAATGGGAGAAATAACATGAAAGAAATGAGTAAAACAAAAAAGATAGTTGCAATAACAAGTGTCATTGTAGCTATCTTGATAGGAACTGTTGGGATATATTCGTTTACAAAAGAGCATACACCACAGTTTTCTTTAAGAAATAATAAAACCATTAAGTTGGAATATGGTGAAAAATATTCAACTGATGAAATGGATTTATTAGATACAAAAAAAATGAAAGATGAAGACAAGAAGATTTTAAAAAAAGGTCTGAAAGTTAGAACTAACTTCAAATATGAAGACGGGAAAGATTATCCAGCAATTGGAGATTATGAGATAACAATGCTTTTTAAGGAAAAGAAACTCGTTAAAAAAGTAAAAGTTGTTGATACAACACCTCCAGAAGTAAGTACAGATTTTGCTAGCATTGATATTGTAAAGGGTACAGATTTAACCAAATATGATTTCAATAGTCTTAACTTATTCAAAATTTCTGATCTTTCTCCTACTGAATTAGAATATGATTACAGTGCGATTGATGCAAATACAGAAGGAACATATGTATTAAAAGCTAATGTAAAAGATAGTTCTGGTAATCTTACAACTAAAGAATTAAGTGTAAATATTACCCAGGCACCTGAACAGAATCAGGAACTCGTAACTGAGACTATCACAAACAACGAAGGTAAAAAGATTACTCGTAATACTTTAAAAAATAAAGAGACAACACAAGAAAAAGTTGCTCAATCAAGTTCACAGACACATTCTCACAGTGTTTCTAAGCCACAGAAGCAGAATACTTCTACTTCTTCAAATAATTCTAATACATCAACTCAAACACAACCAGTAAATCAGAGTTTTGTTGCGAATATGTCAATATCACGTCAAACAACTCAGGCGATTACTGTAGTAGGTAATGGTGGGAACTATGCTACTCTAACAGTACACACAAAACGTAATGGTGTATGGACAGAAACATTAAGATGTTCTGCAAGAGTTGGCAAGAATGGAATTACTGGAAACAAACGTGAAGGAGATGGAAAGACTCCTAGAGGAATTTATAGTTTAGGTCAAGCTTTTGGTTTGGCAGGAAACCCTGGTACATCTAGAAGCTGGCTTCAAGTAAACAATAATCACTATTGGGTTGATGATGTGAATAGCTCATACTATAACAAATTAGTAGATGCTAGTCAGACAGGTATTCAATGGAACAGTGCTGAACATCTGATCAGTTATCCTACAGCATATAGATATGCAATCGCAGTTAACTATAATACTGCTTGCACTAGAGGAGCAGGCAGTGCAATCTTCCTACATTGCTCAACAGGTAGAGCTACAGCAGGATGTATCAGTGTATCTCAAAATGATATGGTCCGCATATTAAAGATGTTACAGGGAGATACTTTGATTGGAATCTATCAGAATAAAAACAGTTTATACTAGTTTGTAAAAGAACAAAGTATATATAGAAAGGAGAAATAACATGGATAGATTAACAGATGAAGAACTCAAAGAAGTTAGAATATATCCTGTAAGAGAAAAGGTGGATATCATAACAATGCCTCAGAAGAGGCAGTTGGAAGAGATCAGACGTCACCTGAAGGATGTCCTGGATTCCGATGTGGATGAAAAAGTACATAATATCCTGTCGGTTATGGACTACCAGAAAAGAACCACCAATTTTTCCTCAGCTAAGCAGGGCGAACACTGTATCAGAAACATCCTTATGAACTGGCAGTATGATACTATCGTATCCGTCAGAAAGAACCTCGAATCAAAAGGATATGACTATGACAGATTATATTCTGTAGTTGAAAAAAGACTTCCAACTGATGAAAAATATCTGTCAGATGAACTACTATTCATAAGAAAGCATCTGAAGGATTATCTGGATTCAGATGTTTATGAACGAGCGGAAGAAGTATCTCTATATCCAGAAGATTCTGTTGAAAAATTGAAGGATAATCCTGAAAGACTTAAAGCAGAATTCAATGATATCTGTTTTGAATGGGAATACGATACAATCGAATCAGTCAGAAAGGATCTCAAGTCAAAGGGGTATGACCTTGATGGTCTTCTATCCCTGGAAATCGTAAAGGAGAAGGAAAGAATGGCAGAGAACAGAAAAACAGAGAATGAGATATACAGAGCAGTACCGAAAGATAAGATTCTTTGTCTTGATGTAGAGACAACTGGCTTATCTCGTGAAGAAGATGAAATCGTTCAGCTGTCAATTGTCGATGGCACAGGAAAGACAGTATTCAATAAATACATCAAGCCAACTCGTCATGAATCATGGGATGGAGCAGAAGCAATCCACGGCATTTCTCCAAGTGATGTTGCTGATGAGCTGACAATCGAGGAATACAGGGATGATCTCAACGCTATCTTCAAGAATGCAGAGCTTCTTGTTGGATACAACCACAAATACTTTGATAATGCATTCCTCAAGAAGGCAGGTATCCAGTTCCCAGAAGATATCAAAATGTATGACGTGATGCTAAAATTTGCACCAATCTATGGCGAGTGGAACGAAATGAGACAGGACTACAAGTGGCAGAAGCTTGCTAAATGTGCTGAATATTACGGCTTCCATGGAGATGGTCAATTCCACGACAGTCTGGAAGATGTAAGAGCAACACTATACTGCTTCAACAGCATGATCAGTGAGGGTCAGGTGAAAGAAAAAGAAGCTACTGCTGAAAAGGATGCTCCCCTCCCACCCAGAAGAAGAGGCATGAGTCGATGAGGTACATGAGATATGCATCAGGACAGTATGTAATGTCTATTGATGAAGCAGAAGATATATCAGAAATAAGAGAAAGTGGTGTGTATGCACTTGAAGGTTATGCTCATCCTGTTGCAGTACATATTATGAAGGATGATGATACAGAAGAGACTGCTGATGGTTCACAGATTTTCTACTCAGATAAGGGTATCAGATATCTTGTAAGAGAGCTGAAAAATGAATTCTGTGATAGAAACTATCATCTGAACCTGGAGGGATGCTCATGATCATTATTGATGGAAACAGATTCGTCACAACAGAAGGAGCACAGTCCTTCTATCTGGAAAGAAGAACGACTCATACAGGTGACTGGGATATATGGCTTATCAAGCAGGATGAATACTCTATTCATCTTGCTGTTCCTCCAGATGAGATGGAAAAGAATCTCTACAGACTCATCAAGAATTCAGAGACATTTCCAAAAGAAGAGGAAGAAGCTTATGAAGACATTCTTCATCAAAGCAACTATATCAGCCAGAGAATGCATGAAATAGACGAAGAAGAAAGAATCGATGCCATAGAGGACAGAGAAGAAGCTGAGATGGTTGCTTATTACTGTGCATTATATGATATAGAGAACGGCATGTCTGAAGGAAAATCACTGGACAGGTTTCAGGATGAATATATGAGCATGCCTGCAGAGGAACTCCTATTCCAGTATCAGACAAAATATGAAGAGAAGCCTCTTCTCCATGAAACACAGGAAAGACTCAGAACTCGAACACATGGCGGACGAGTAAGAACCAAAGAAGAATAAATCAAGGAGGTGATTCTATGAATGATGTCAATATCATCGGTTATATCAATTCCGAGCCTAACATGAAGCAGAAGGATGGACAAACAACTGTTAATTTCCTAATCTCTCCAAGACATAAAAAGGATACTCCAGTTGAATTCATCCCATGTATCGTTTTTGGAAAGTATGCTGAAAGCGTATTTCAATATATCCACAAGGGAGACATGGTGGCAGTCGGTGGAAGACTGAGTGGAAGATATGTCAGCGAAGACAACAGTCTTATAAGAGTATCAGTCATTGCTGATAATATTGAATTCCTGAAAAAAGGGAAGCATTCTCCTGATGTACCAGAACCAGAAGAAACAGAAGAAGAGAGATTCACTGCAAACATTGATGAAAGAGTGATGTACGGTGCTCTCAATCGAGGAGGTGATTAATATGGATGCAACAGCATCTACACTAAGAATTCTGAATATACCTGAAGAGACAGTCAGGATTCTAAAAAAGGATGGAATACTATCAGTCAACCAGCTTGAGTCACTTTCGTATGATCAGCTGAGAGGTCTTGACGGCATGTCTGAGAAGAGATGCCGTACCGTCATTATCAGAATGGCTGAGAATGATGCATACCTTAGAGAATGCGATAAGAACAGGGATACAAAGAACTATATTGTATCGCTTTTGAAGGATTACTATGAAGGAAGACTCAGAGGTATTGCATTAAGGTTCCAGTAAGATTATCATAAAATCTGAAAGAAGATGCAGAAACTGTCTCAGGACAGGTACATGCATCGTTCAGGGAAGGAGAAAACTCTTATGGAGATGGAGCAGAAATAAGTGGCGAAGACTTTGACAAGCTCACAGGCGGTGACTGGAAGAACTGGAATTATTAAAACAAATTAATATCTTTCCCTCAGGGAGGCTCGCTAAGGAGACCTCCCTTTTTCGTTCGAAAATTAACAGCAGGCATCACGCCTGACTGGTCTATATATAACCTCGCATGGCATAGATATATGCCTCTCTAATTCGGAAAGGGAGAAGAAAAATGAACCGAAATATATTGAAAAAACTCGGTGCTATTGCTTTATCTGCCCTCATGACGCTTGGTGTTACATCTCAGAGTATCAATATTGTTGAAGCATCAAGCCACAAACTTGATTACCTTGGGCAAACTACTGCATGGGGCACAGAATGTGGAAATTATCTCATTGACGGAAGAAGAGCATGGTGTATCGAACACAAAAAAGACTCACCTCCATCTGGTGTTATAAATGGAGATGTTTACAAAAGTACTGAAGAAAAATTCGCAAACATGAGAAAAATTATGTACTATGGCTGGTACGGCTATGAACAATGGAGTGGAATGGACAATCTTTCAGATATAGAAAGAAACACTATGATGTCAATTGCACTCTCTAAAGCCTATTCAGGTACAAAAATTAGACAGACAATCATCAATGATTTCTATAATTTTGCTGTATCTCAACCAGATCCATTAAACAAAAATGTTCTCAAATTCAGCAAGCAGATTGTAAATGTATGGTATGACAAAGATGCAAAAATTCAAAAGTCAGAGTCATCAACACTTAATGGTCCGAGCAAATATCATGTCACAATCAATCCTCAGACTAGCAAAGTAAGAGTTGTAAATGAAACCAGAGGGACTTCAGGTCAGGTCGTTGACGTATATGGCGGAGATACTGTTCACTATGAAGCTGATGCAGACTACACTGGAAATTCCTATTCAGGATGGCTCAAAGGTGGTTTCTCATTTGCACCTCTTATTGTACATAATGGGAACAGTGCTCAACAGCATATTAGTACATGGGTTACAACTGACCCAGATGAACCTACATGTTTGAATGCTGATTTTAAAGCTGTAGTTGGAAGTCTCAAACTCAGAAAGACAGATAAAGGTGGAAAGCTTCTTGATGGAGCGGTATTCCATGTATCTGGTAACGGCTATGAACAGGATGTCACTGTCGAAAATGGTGAAATCACTGTGAACGAATTACCAGCTGGTGATTATACAGTTACTGAAAAAACAGCACCAAATGGCTATCTTGTAAATGTTGCACCATTCAAGACTACAGTCGTCGCAGGTCAGACAGTAGAGACTACAATTACTGACGAAGCCCCAACAGGAAAGATCTATATCACGAAATCAGACTCAAAGGGCAATGTTCAGGGTGAAGCCTCACTTGAAGGTGCCGAATACACAGTATACGGTGCAGATGGTCAGGAAGTGGGTAAAATCACTACTGACAAGGACGGCAACGGCAGTCTAGAGAATCTAGTACTTGGTACTTACACTGTCAAGGAAACTAAGGCTCCAGAAGCATATGACTTAGACTGGAATACCTACACAGTAGAACTTACTTACAAGGACCAGAATACAGCAATCATTCTTGGTAACGTTGACTCAAAAGAAAACGTAAAGACAGGAAAGATTGAAATTAAGAAGACAGATACTGAAGGCAACCCTCTAAAGAGCGGTGAATTTGGTATCTATGCAAATGCTGATATGTATATCGGCGATACGCTTTATAAGAAAGGTCAGCTTGTTGTATCAATCAAGACTGACGACAGCGGTGTGGCAAGATCTGATGATTTACCATACGGCTCTTATTATGTAAAAGAAATCAGTGCTCCAACTCAGGAGGCTGGAAACAGCCATAACTTCGTATTATCTGATGATACTCAGTATGTGAAGATCAATGGCAAGAATAAGACTGATACAGTCACATTCGTTGATAAGAAGGTGACTGCAAGCAAGACTACAATCACTGGTACAGACGAAATCAAAGGAGCAGTCATGACTGTAACTGATAACGATGGCAAGGTAATTGACACATGGACTTCTGATGGAAATCCTCATTCTATCAAGGGATTACACGAAGGATGGGAATACACTCTAACAGAAACAACTGCTCCAAAGGGATACGTAAAGGCTGAACCTATCAAATTCACAGTATCTACAGATAAGAAAGACCAGACTCTTGTTATGAAGGACAAGCAGTTTACAGCATCTAAGAAGGATGTTTCTGGTAAGAATTATGTAGAAGGTGCAAAGCTTGAAGTCAGAGATGACCAGAACAGAGTCGTTGACTCATGGACATCTACTAAGGAAGACCACTACGTAAGTGGTCTTGAAGAAGGCAAGACTTACAGACTTGTTGAAGTAGAAGCACCAAAAGGATATGTAAAAGCTAAAGATGTCTTCTTTACAGTTTCAAACGAAAAGAAGAATGAATCAGTAATCATGAAGGACTCAAAAATCACAGCATCAAAGACAGATATTACAGGCACTAAGGAAATCAAAGGTGCAGTATTAACTGTCAAAGACAACGATGGCAAGGTGATTGATACATGGACATCTGACGGAAATCCTCATGCAATCAGCGGATTACATGAAGGATGGGAATACACTCTAACAGAAACAACTGCTCCTAAGGGATATGTAAAAGCAGAATCTATCAAGTTCAAGGCAGAAAGCGGTAAGGACCAGAAACTTGTGATGAAGGATGGTCAGTTCACTGCTAAGAAGACTGATGTTTCTGGCAAGAATCATGTGGAAGGTGCAAAACTTGAAGTAAGAGACGAAAAGAACAATGTTGTTGACTCTTGGACTACTACAAAAGAAGACCACTACATCAGTGGTCTTGAAGAAGGCAAGACATACAGACTTGTTGAAGCTGAAGCACCTAAGGGTTATGTAAAAGCTTCTGATGTATCCTTCACTGTTACAGCTGACATGGAATCTGCAACAGTAGTGATGAAGGATGCTAAAATCACAGCTAAGAAGACTGACATTTCTGGTACTAAGGAAATCGAAGGTGCCAAGATGACTGTCAAGGATGAAACAGGTAAGACTGTTGACACATGGACTTCTACTAAAGAAGAACATTATGTAAACGGACTTGAAGAAGGTAAGAAATATACTCTTATCGAAGAGACTGCTCCTGAAGGATATGTAAGAGCTGACGAAATCACATTCACTGTCACAAAAGAAAAGGTTGACCAGGAAGTCAACATGTTTGATGCACAAGTGAAGGTGACTAAGACTGATGCATTGACTGGCGATGCAGTTAAAGGTGCTGAATTCACAGTATTCGACAAGGATGGAAATATCGTTGACAAGTGGACTACAGACGGCACTGCTCATGCAGTAAGTGGATTGGATGCAGGATGCGAATATATCTTAAAGGAAACTAAGACTCCTGAAGGATATATGACTGCTCCTGATAGAACTCTTGTTGTATCTGGTGAACAGAACATGGATGTAGAAATCAAGGAACAGCCTGTTCTAACAGATATCGAAGTCCAGAAAGTTGATGCTCAGACTAAGAAAGTCATCAGATCAAAGGATTTTGAATTCACTATGTATTCAGATGCAGAATGCAAGAATGCTATTACAACTGTCTCAGCTGACAAGAATGCTGGTACAGCCACATTCAAGGATTTAAGATATGGTACTTACTATATCAAGGAGACTAAGGCTCCAACAGGATACTTATTATCTAAGGAAGTCAAGAAGGTAGTTATTGATGACAATCTAGAAAATGTCGGCAAGACATATTCATTTGTTTATCAGGATACACCTATGCCAACAACAGGCGTTAAGACTGGTGATGGTACAGATATCAAGAAATTCACTGCTTTAACAGGCATTTCTGGTATCGTTCTTCTTATCTGCGTGATTCTTATCCTCAGAAAGAAGAAAAACGCTCAGTAGAGCATAATCAATGATTAAGGATGGAGGTAATCTTCAGCCTTTTCATTATTTAATTACTAACAAATATTGATATAAGCATATGAATGAGAATTCATATGCTTATATTTCTACTTGTTGGATGAAGTAGAAAAGTAGATTGAATAGAAGGAGGAAGAAAGAAAAATGATTTTATCTACAGCTTTGACAAATCTCAAGACAGCAGTCATCATGACACCTTATGTGCTTGACGGCTTCAACAGCGGACTGGCACAGTCTACCGCTAAGAAGTATATTGACCCGATCACTACATTCTTGATGTGGGTAGTACCGCTTGTTGCAGTGATTGTATGTCTTATCTCATTCGTTAAATGGTTTGTTATGGATGAAGATGAGAAGGAAAGACACAAGCCTTTCAGAATGATTAAGAAAATCATCATCGTGACAATCATTGCGGAACTGATCACTACATTATTCAAAATCTTTGGATTACAGTAACAGAACATGAAGAATAAAGGAGTGATCATATGGACGTAGTTGGTTCAATCACAGGATTTTTCAGAAACATTCTCTGGGCAATCATCTATCTGCTCCTATGGGTAACGGATACGATATGGCAGGTGGTAATGAAGATTGCTACACTAGATATCTTTGAGAAGGGCAATGTGGCAGAATGGTTTACAGCTATATCGGGCATTATCATCATGTTCGTGGTATTCAGGGTTGTAAAAATCATGGTTAAGTTCATGACTTCCGAAGAATACAGAACAAGACTGGACCCGATTCATCTTATCTTCATGATTGGCGTTGCTTCATTCAGCATTGCATTTGCTCCAATCGGATATCAGTATCTGAATAATGTGGCAATCACATCGGTGAAGCAAATGAGTAATTTTGCTCCATCAGATTCAGGTATCAATAACAGCAGAAATGCAAAGATATCAGACATACTTGTCGAAGCAAGTTCTATCAACTTGACAGGAGATTCTGAAACAGGTTCGCTTGACCAGCAGATAAAGCAACTTGATAAGGATATCGCTAGATATCAGAAAGAGATAGAACAAGCAGAAGCTGAGAAGAAGAAATCTCAGCCTGGTGATGCTGCATGGAATGGAGCAAATCAGGTCATCACAAAGAATAACGAACTCATTAAGGAAGCGAAAGCTACTAAAAAGGAACTCCAGAAGAAAAAGAATGGTGTTGATATCTATGACAGCAATGGATTTGATATCAATGCGGAGGATTCAGATGGGAACTATATGTACTTTCCTTCATGGACAAGCCTTTTCTTCATGATAGGTGTTGCATTCCTAGGATTCAGGACTTTCCTTGGTGTAGCACTCAGCATCGGCAAGAGAAGCATTCTCATATGCATCCAGTATCTGCTTGCTCCATACGCAATTGCTTCTCTAATAGATTCAGAATCAAAGGATTTTGAGACATGGGTACGAATGATTGCAGGAAACTTCATGATCAATTTTGTACAGATATATGGATGTTATTTTGTACTGTATATGATAAACAGCAACATCATACAGAGTGCACTTGGTGGTGATATGGTCGGTATTCTCGCTAAGATAATTCTGCTTATTGCAGGATTCATGGCAATTGAAAACATCCCATCCTATGTCGGCAGAATTCTTGGTGGCTCATCCGCAACGGTCGGTCAGGCTTGGAACGAAGCACAGGGGGTCGGAAAAATGGGACTTGGTGCAGGCTCATTTGCGACAGGAGCAATGCTTGGCTCAGTCGGAACAGTCGCATCCATGGTTGGCGGTGGAATTGCTGGATTCAGTTCTACTCAGGGTGCAGGTGCAAGAACTCTTGCCACAGCTAAGGGGTTAGCTTCTGGTGTTGCTAGAAGTGCATCAGATATTTCAGCAGGAATGAAAGGAAGAAAAAGTTCTGCTTCAATTGGAGCAGGAATACTGTCTTCTGGTGTAGGAGGCATAACTCAGGCAGTTAGAGGTACTGGCGGTCAGCAATCTTCTCAAGTATCCAGTACAGGAGAAACAGGTACTCCTCCAAGAGGTGGAGGTCATTCTACTAGTTATTCGGGAGATGGCGAATTATCTGATACACAGATAGCTGAAGCTGAAAGTGCTGGAATGGATACGAGCGGTATGAATCGAGAAGAATATGATGCAGGTTCACAAGCCTTTGGCATCGAGCAGGGATATGTATCAGCAGAAGAACAGGTTCGAAACGAAAATAGCAATCCAGCAAGGTCCGCAGGACAGCAGGCATATAACGCTCAGGCACAGCAGAGACTTGGAAGTAAAAAAAGTCAGCATACAGCTGGCAATGTGAACACTCAGATTAGAAATCAGAGAATAGTTGATGATACAAACTATGGAAAGGAGAGATAGTGTATGGAAAAGAAAGAAGAAAGAAGATTCACTGAGGAGGAATTAGAACAGTGTCAAAAGGTTCTTGAAGATAGAGGCTATATAGCTTCTCTTGACCTTGATGATTCTGATTATGGTGAACCAGACAGTATTGTAATCGTTACAGAAGAAAATATTCTGAAAGGAGAGATCTGATATGGCAGTTGAAAGCAAGACTCGTGAACTGCTGGCAGATATCTTCATCAAGGCGCTTGATGAAGAGAAACTGCCCTGGAGCAAGGGATGGGATACAGACCATGTTCCATTTAGAGATAAGAATTATTCGACAGGATACGAATATAACGGCATCAACAAAGTAATGCTTGAAGTATGGGCAAACGAGCGTGGATATGCATCCAACGAATGGATGACACTGCCACAGGCAAACAAGCTTGGATTTTTTGTACAGAAAGGCGAGCATGGCGTTCCGATTGAAAAATTTGAATACTATGACCGCACAAAAGGCAAAGCGATGTCTATGAAGGAATATTACGAACGCAAGATGTCAGAAGATCCTGAGGTCAGAGATTCCTGCTATATGTTTATCAAAAACTATACTGTATTTAACGCACTACAGTTTCCAAAGTTAAGGGAGCAGATTGAAAAGGACCTTGCTGAGAAATACAAATCAGAAGAAGAAAAGAACATAGCATATGGAAGAATATCACATCAGAAATATGCGGAATCAATCCTTCTGGAATTCTGCAAGAATGAAGGAATTGAGATTGATGTAAGCTACACAAATGATGCATCATTTTACGAACCGAAGAATGACAAGATTGTGTTGCCTGAGAGATTCAAATTCCATTCAGATGTGGAGTATGTACATACTTTGTGCCATGAAATAGCACATTCCACTTTGAAGGATACACGACTCAACAGACCTTCATCTGCAAAATTCGGTTCACGTGACTATGCGATAGAGGAACTACGTGCAGAGATTGCCTCATCCTTCTATCTGGCTGAATTTGGACTGGTTGATGACATCCTGGATGACAGAAAAGCCTATATCCAGGGCTGGAGCGAAAAAATCAAGAAAGACCACAAGGTGCTCTTTGAAGCAATCAAGGATGCTGAAAAGATTGTAGACTATATCAAGGAGAAGGGAGGATATGAACGTGCTCTAGAGGCGGAGAAGCGACTACAGGAGACTCGAACAGGACCTATGCCTGTTCCGCAAAGAAGAGGCAGAGGAAGATAGTCTTATTCTTCTGAGCATGGCTCATCTGGAAATTGAATGAAGAATGATAAGGAAGAATATAGAACCATATATATAGGAGGAAGCAGAAACTTCCTCCTTATTAAGTATGCTGATTCAAAAAAAGAATATCAATACATGGTTTATATCGATTACGAGAAGGCTGAAAGATGGAAATGGTCGGTGAAATGTAGAAATATCAATCAGGTACGACATGTCCTCTATGACATGTATGGCAATTCAGTCGAAAGATGTATGAAACTTTCAGAGCTCATCAACAGTAAAGAGGGAACTTCAGAAGGATTCCTCGAAACGATGCAGAAAAGAGAAATCATCAGTGATGATATGGTATCGCCATATGCATATGGACTAGGTGTCAGAACCAAGGAGAGACTTGAACCGCCTCTAGAAATCGTCAATCTTGAACAGACGGCAGATGAAAGCAGGCATCTTGATGGAAGCAGTTATATGAGAATTCTCCTTGACTGGAGAACAGGAGAACTAAGAACTACTCGTGCACAGAAAGATCCAATGCTTCTATTTCGTGAAGATTCCATCTACTGCGGTGATATAAACGAATCTATCACGGTTGACGAACTCAAGGCAATTGTTTCAATGGGTATCAGGACATTCTCAGCAGGACGAATCAATAAGATGAACTATGTATTCAAGAACTAAATAAAAAGGAGGTTCATCCTCCTAATTGATACCGCAAGACGACTTGCAGTATGAACTAAGTGGATGAATGAAAGGAGATAGAAATGAAGAAGGAATATAGGAAACCAGCCTATTCAATCAGAATCCTTGAGAAGATGACTCAGGAGGAACGAGAAGAATATGAGGAAGTCAAAAGAAAGATAAAGGAGGAAAAGAAAGATGGTATTTCAGTGTCCAAAGAACTTTAAACGAGGAAAATACCTATTTGGAAAGTACAGATGGATTGATCTCATCATCCTGTTTGGATGCGGTTGTGTAGGACTCTTCACGGCACTCGCTATGGTCAGTCTGGCATCAGCATTAAAAAGCTTTGTTTTAGGAGTGGTTGGACTCTGTGCAGGCATCCTCATCATGCTTGTGGGAGGACTGCTTACACTGCCAGTCAATCATTATCACAACATGCTGGAATGGCTCAATACAATCATTGATTATTATGCAAGAACCAGAAGATTCGTCTGGATTGGATTCAACTGGTCAGATGATGAAGAAGAAGATACACATATGATTGAAGGAGATGACGAATTTGAAGAAGAGAAATAAGAAGGAAGTGGCAGAAATAAAAACTATACTTTCGGAAAGGAAATGGTAAAAACTATGAATGATAAACAAATAAGAATCGGATATAAAATCGGTGGTTCTTTTGAAGATTATAGCGATAATGGAAGCGTTGGTTTTGAAATTTTATTTCCTCATATATATTCTTCTTATGAAGAGGCTCAAAAGAATAATTATCGTCTATCAGCTCAAATGGAAAAACAAAATAATGGAGAAGTTGTTATTGTTCTTTGTGAAGATAAATCCCCAGTTGACACAATCCATTGGGACGAATGGTGGAAATATAAATGCAATCGCATTAAAGAAGAACGAAAAAATTTTAGTTTTGTTGACGGAAATACTGATTATGAGCCATGCTCTACAAAATTTGAGGAAATATTTCGTGATTATTGCGGAAACAAGAAGCGTAAAGTGTGGGATATGGAATATCTGGCTTATTGGATAGAACCTGTAATTATAATGGGATTTAACTGGTCAGATGATGAAGAAGATACACATATGATTGAAGGAGATGACGAATTTGAAGAAGAGAAATAAGAAGGAAGGGTTTAAGAGACTCTCTCCAAAACAGATTAAGAAGCAGAAGGAAAAAGAAGCAAAGGAACTCAAATCAACTCTTGACTGGATGGATATTGAAAGCATCTCAGCAGACGGAATAGTCCTTGCAAGAGGAAAGAAGAAACGCTATGTGAAGGGATTCCTTATCAAGCCAACCAACATACACCTTTTGCCTGAGACAGAAACGAAGCATGCAGTGCTCATGTGTGCAAATGCACTGGATCATATGAAATATCCAGTCTATTGGAAATTCATCAAGACACGTCCAGATGTCGGTGTCCAGCAACAGCGATATGCAGACATGATGAAGCATGCTGATAAGCCAGCAATTAGAAACCTCATGCAGAGCGAGATAGACAAGCTTGAATGGTTTGAGGAGACACATCGAGAGATCACATTTGTGGCACTCATTCAGGCGGATGAGATAAATTTCGAGAAGACATGGCACTCTCTTGCAGAGGAATTGTACAGAGCCTTTGGAAGAAAACCTGTGCCAATGCGACTCATGGATTATGAGAATCTTGTATCACAGGAATTCGAAAATGATAATGTCAACAGATACATGACGACACAGCTTGTACTGCCTGATGTGGCAGAGTCAGAGGAAGGAGTGGAAATCTAATGAGATTACTTAATAGACGTTCTACAATTGCTCCAACAGCATTTGCGGAACATGAAGATTACATGATAAAGGGTGACAAGTTCGAGAAGGTGCTGACATTCTGGGAGTATCCAACAGAATTCATCGAGGGCTATCTTGCTCCATTCCTTCTCAATTCGAACTATACAATGGATATGAGAACTGAGCAGATTGATTTGGATTATGCATCCCTCCTCAAGGGAGAAAGAAATGATCTTCAGGAGAAGCTGAACCGTTCAACAGACCCTTCAGAACAGACAAAGCTTTCTGAAAGAATCAGAGCACTAGATACTCATATCCGAGAATCCATCAGAACATCGTCCAGAACAATGAATGTAATCATAAATCTATACGTTCGTGGTGATACCTTGGAAGAATGCAGTGAGCGAGCCAGAGATATCAAGGCGTGTTATGGCGGTCAGGAGTATCAGGTGAAGCTGAGAGGAATCAAGTTCCTACAGCAGGGACTATATAAGCTTAATTCACCATTATTCATTGATGACGGCTTAAGAAAAGAACCAAAATATCTGCAAGGTCAGCCGATGACAACGGCATCGGTCGCAGGCTTGTGGCCATGGATTTTTGATACACTTGAGGACCCAGAAGGTACGCTTATTGGGCGTGAACTCACATCGGGCGGAAAAATAATCTTTGACCAGTTCTATTATATGCATGATGTCCTTCAGGCACCTGTTGATGGACGAGTTAACGGCAACATGATCATTGTTGGTACAACTGGTTCAGGTAAGTCAACACTGATGGGACTCATAATCAAAAATCACATCATGAATGGTCGCAAGATTGTGTGGATTGACCCAGAAAATAGAAATGAACGTCTTACAAGACGTGTCGGAGGGGATTTCATCTCACTAGGACGAAATGGGCACCTTATCAACATCTTCGACCTCAAGCCATGCAGTAGTGATGGTGACTCTTGGACAAAGAGAGAGATGTATGATACAAGACAGGCAGTAGCGAATGTCGTCGAAGAGATAAAGATAACATTCAAGATGCTTTTTGCGGATATCACACAGAATGAATTAGCAATGCTTCCCTCTCTTGTATCAAAGACATATGAATATGTCGGTATCGACCCGACAGATGGGACATTTGAGAAGCTTACAGTCAATGCATTTCCGACATTCCAGACTTTTGCGACAGTCGTGAAACAGGAAATCAAGAAGTACACAAAAGAGGACAGCATTGCGAATGCTTTAGAAATCTCAGCACTAAGAGCACTCAATATGAAGATGAGACACCTTACATGCTATGACGGTGTGGATGGAGAATATGCTAAATACTTCAACGGTACAACAACAATCTCATCTGCACTTATGAAAGACAGTACTGTACTTGCTTTTGGGACAAAGGACCTGTTCCAGGTAGATGATTCATTGAAAAACGCTCTTCTTCGAATGATCTTCCAGTACGCCTGGTCTTTATGTCTAGGAAATGAGGACCAGGAATGTGTTTTCGCAGTGGACGAGGAACATATGTTCATTCAGGAACCAAAATTAGCTGAAATCCTTGCAGTATTCCAGAGACGAAGCCGTAAGTATCATACAGTAACATTATCGAGTACTCAGGAGGTTGTAGAATATACAAACCCTGCCATCCTTACTCATGGCAAGGCGATATTCAATAACTCAGCATATCAGGTGTATATGACTCTTAAGAAGAACTCAGTGTCTGAACTATCGAAGCTAACAAGCCTCTATGACTATGAGATGATGCAGATTGAAAGACAGCCAGCACATCAGGCAATCATGGTGGTAGGTAACAGACACATCCCAATCGAAGTGCTTGCAACAAGACGTGATCTACAGCTACTTGAGTAAGGAGGATAAAGAATATGAGACTCATAATCGCAGAAAAGCCAGAACTTGGAAGAGCCATCGCTGATGCACTCTTTACACATCCAGAGACACATGATTCCGTGATAACTGAGGGTGATACCTCAGTTATCTGGTGCTTTGGGCATATGCTGTCACTAAAGGACCCGAAGGATATTGAAGAAGACAGAAACAGAACTCTTGAACAGTTACCCATCTATCACAGAGACTGGGAAAAGGTGATCTCCTCAGGAAAGGAGAAAAGGACAAGACAGATTGGAAGCCTTATGAAGAAGGCGGATGAAATCATCAATGCTGGTGATCCTGATGATGAGGGACAGCTACTCATTGATGAACTCATTAAATATTTCAACTACCGAGGACCTGTTAAAAGAGTCCTTATCAATGATAACCTGCCAGACAAGATAAGACAGGCATTCACCAGTCTAAAAGACAACAGAGATTTTGAATCACTAGGCAGGTCAGCCAATGCGAGAGCGATGGCTGATCTGTGCTTTGGGGTGAACCATTCCAGAATCCTCAGTGCTACAATGAAGGCATCCATGAGTGTTGGACGAGTTATGACACCGACTCTTGGACTGGTAGTCACAAGAGACTATGCAATCGAAAATCATGTAAAGCAGAAATACTATGACATCGAAGCAGTCTATGATGTCAGTGGAGAGTCAGCAGTCTTCACATTCAAAAAGGATGATGGCTCATATGTGATGGACAGTCAGGAGGCGGATGAAATAGCCTCAGCACTTCCTGAGAGCAGTGATCTGTCATTCACTAATGCAGTCAAGACTTCAGCACCGCCACTTCCATACAATCAGACTAAGCTTCAGGCGGATATGAACAAAATATACGGCTATTCACTTGATGAGACACTGGAAGCAACACAGACATTAAGAGATAAGTATAAGGCAATCACATACAACCGCAGTGACTGTCAGTATCTTGCTGAGGAGCATTTTAAAGAAGCACCAGAAGTAGTTGCAACAGCACTTTCAAATATCGGTCGCAGTGACCTGCCTGTTGAATATGACAGACACAGCCGATGCTTCAATGATAAAAATGTCTCAGCACATCATGCAATCATTCCACAGAATAAGCATATTGATATCTCTTCGATGTCTGAAAGAGAAAGAAATGTCTATATTTCCATAGTAGAAAGATATGCAATGCAGTTTCTTCCACCAGAAACCAGACTTGAATCAAAGTCCTCATTCAAACTGAAGGACGGCTCATTCAGATACAGTGCCTCAGCGGTTCAGGATGAAGGATACAAGAGATACTTCAGGAATGATGACAAGGAACTTGTTTCAAAGAAACAGGCTGTCATTCCTTCAGGCACGTACAATTCTTCTCTCATTTCCTCACGAAAAGCTGAGAAATATACAAACCCGCCTAAACGATATACGCAGGGAACTCTGGTAGAGGATATGTCATCTATTGCAAAATATGTCACAGACCCAGAAATCAAGGCGATATTAAAAAAGAAGGATGAAGAGAAGAAGGGCGAGAATGGAAGCATCGGTACGACAGCTACACGTGCATCCATAGTTAAGAAACTTCTGGAAAGAGGATATCTGAGAGAGGAACGTAAGCACATAGTATCTACAGACAAGGCAAGACAGCTGTGCAAACAGATACCAGATAGAATATCCAAGCCAGATGTGACAGCAAGATGGTGGCTTATTCAGGAAGAAATCAAAGAAGGCAGAAGAAATCAGAATGACCTCATGATGGAGGTTGCTGAAGAAGTCAGGGAAATGCTCAGCAATGAATACAAAAATATCAGACCTGTTGAAACATCCATCAATGCAGATGATGTCATTGGAAAATGCCCTATCTGTGGTAAGGATGTTGTCAGAAGAAAGATGAAGAATGGCAAATCATTCTATCCATGCAGTGACAAGGATTGTGGATTTGCATTATTCGAGGATATGAAGAGATTTGATGATACAGTACATATCACACCCACATCTGCGAAAAGACTGCTGAAAGGCGGTAAAATAAAGGCGAAGCTCCATAATCGACAGGGCAGAGAGTATGAGGCTTATCTCAAGATGAAAATGAATGGAAAATATGTCAATCTGGAAATTGATGGATTTCCAGATAAGAAATGATCAGGAGCAGTTTCTAACTGCTCCTTCATTCTTAAAAAACAATTATACATATGACTTCAGAAAAGACAACGTAGACAAGTTCCAGGTTGTCTTTTCCGAGTCCATATGTCCCATAGGAGGCGAGGCGAGCAAGCCTTGATGAAAATTAGGAGGAAAAGAAGATGGAAGAATTAATGATTGAAATCATGCATGAAGATAACATCAATATGGCATGGTACAGCTTCATCCACGAAGGCATCAGATGCAGAGGCTATGTAGAATTTGAAGAAGATGAAGATGAAAACGAAGCTGATGTAATCAGAAGAATTGAGGAGGAAAAGGTCTGGGAAAAGCCAGCATTAACCAGCATGAGCCCATTCACGCAGTGGCTGGTATGTCGATGCGAAGATTCAGGTTCGCTCATGAATTTCTACGAACCAGAAGATATGGAAAGTGATCTCAATAATGGTCTGTATACACCTGAGGACCTGGATTCTTTTGAGAATGAGAGCAAGGAACTAGAAGTGGAATATGATTATGAGATAGAGAAAGAGGATGGACGTTACGTAGTAAAGTCTGATGGTGCATCAATTACTATCTATGCATCTACATTATCAAAGTTCAATCTGGACTGTACGCTTAGACATGCGGAAGAGAAGCTACAGCACAGAGAACCAATGAGAAGAAGGGGAAGGGTGAGATAAGATGGCAAAAGACAAAGTGCAGACTGCTAGAAGAAATGCAGTACAAGGATATCCAATCAGTCAGCTTGCTGAGGAATATGGAATGACACTTGTGAAGAAGAGAGGAAGAAGACCTATCCTTTCAACAGTGGAGCATGACTCCATCGTTATCTATGAAGATGATAACACGTATCATAGATATTCGAACGGCAATGGCGGTGATGCGGTCGCATTTATGATGGAATTCAGTGGAATTGATGAATCAAATCTGAACAAGCATGATCAGGTGAATGAATGTATCAGAATACTTGAGCAGAGACTCAAGATTAATCCAGAGCTTGCTGTACAGCAGGTCAGATATAAGAGGGAGAAGCCTAAATTCGTAATGCCTGAAAAGGCAGATACAAACAGAAAGGTAAGAGACTATCTATGCAGCACAAGAGGCATTGAAGAAAGGATTGTAGATAAGTGGATACATGAAGGACTTCTCTTTCAGGAGGCTGGCAGATACGGGAACTGTGTTTTTGTAAGCAGAGACAAGAACGGCAAGCCAGTTTATGGTGTCAAGCGTTCAGCTGATCCAAAACGTAAATTCGTTGTCGATGTGGAGGGAAGTGACTACAGCCAAGGATTTTTTATTAAAGGTAAACTTGATTATTACACAAAAGTATCCGATAATTTTGCTTCAGAACATTCATCACTCTTTGTGACAGAAGCAGTCATCGACCTCATGTCATTGCAGTCACTCTATCTAAGACGTAGAGATTACGAACTCCGCCAGCAGGGCAAACTTGACTGTGATCCAGAAGATTATGAAAATAGATTTCTGAATTCAAACTGGTATTCACTCAATGGATGTCGAAAATATGACGGGCTTCTCAATACAATCGCATCACATAAGGGGATTAAAGATATATTTCTTGCTTTAGATAATGACGAGGCTGGAAGAAATGCCTCAAAGGCAATCAAGGAAGAGATTCAGAAGAGATTTCCTGACAGAAAGATAGATGTATCTATTAGGGTTCCTCCGACTGAAGGACGTGACTGGAATGATGAACTCAAGGCAGGATTCTCTCTTTCAGCACGTGATGATGCACTCATGGATCTTCAGGAAAAATATGGTCGAGATGTTAATGAACTTTACCATCAGGATGAATATCGAGATGCAGTCAAATTTAGAATGTATCATCCTCGTAACAATATCCTGCCAGTCAATGCAAAAGACTATGTAGAGGAGATGATTGAAGGAATTGGATACTTCACAGCTGATACGCCAGTCTTCTCCGTACTGGAGAGTGACTATGAACCTGCAAGAAAGATTACAGGCATTCCAGTAGCAGAAGCAGATAAGATACTTAAAGAAATTACCAAGCGTATTGCGAATGATGACAAAGTAGAAAGTGCAGTAGCAAGATTTAGAATAGATTATGTCATTGACGGCATGCACCGAAATTATCAGGGGGATTTCCTTCTAAAGAGCGACTGGGCAGAGAGTCCTGGTATCATAGAGCATATCAGACAGTTCAACTATAGATGCATCCATGACAGCCGTTTTGATAAGATGGACCCTAAATACAAGGATTATCTGAACTATGCATATAATCGTCTTGTTCCCTATCTGGAAAAGCACGTCCAGGTGTATGAGTTTGAGAAACTGAACGATAGAATGGCAGAAAAGGAGAAGAAGGGGGATATTCCAGATGATACTGATCCGAATTACTATCACGTATGTCTTGACATAGCTGACCAGTATGCAAGCCGTGCTAAAAGACTTCTTAATGAAGGACTGGAGAGCGAAATCAGAAGGATAGATACAAGCGGAGTTGAAAGAATGATTAAGTATGGCGTTAATCCTGGCGAACTAGATATCAACTATCAGTATGTCATGGCGATTGGAGAACGAATGGAGATGGAAGATGATAATGTGAAATCATATGACATTGTCCTATCAACTGAAGCAGAAGTAAAAGATGAACAGAAAGTGAATCTAAAGAATGACAGAACAGTACAGCAGGGATATAATAGACCATATCAATCCAGAAGAAGGAGATAATGTATTTGAAGAGAGAAAGCTATGTAGAAGTGAGGCATCAGGGATGCCTCTACTCCTATTTCCATGTGGATGGAGATGATAAGAACAGATATATGTCACTTTCAGAACTTCTAAGATATCATCCCGAAGCAGTGGAATATGTAAACAAACACCGCAGAGCTCTTGAAGAGGATTTCAACAATGGAAAGGTGGGAAAGAGATGAATCAGGAATTAAAGGATGTACAGGAAGAATTTAGAAGAAAGCTTGCAGAAGATAATAGAGATGGTCTAGATATGGTCAGACTCCAGTTCAAGAAGGAAAAGAAGTTTCTATCCGACAAGCCATGTCGTAATATAGCAGATACTCTTGATGTATTAGGACAAACCATTGCCCCATGGGACAAGGAAATATCGATGGCAGTTATGATGGACGAAAAACACAGAGTTATATGCGTGCAGGTATTATCGACAGGTACGGAATGCAACGCTGAGTTTATGGCAAGAGATTTTTTTGCAGGAGCACTTCTCTCCGATGCAAAACTAATCATACATGTACATAATCATCCAAGTGGTGACTGCACACCAAGCAGAAATGATAGACTGGTGCATGATCAGCTGGTAAATACTTCTAAATATCTTGGCTTTGGATATTTTGATTCAATAGTGCTTGGGTCTCAGACTTACTACTCATTCCGCCAGAAACGCATCAATCCGTATTGCAGAGATAAGAATGGTATTGAATATATCGGTCACAGTCTTCCAGAGAAGTGTCCATATCCACAGAAAAGGAGTCTGATACATTCATGAACAGTAACAACAGCATAGCAGTGAAGATAGCAGTCGCTTTCCTAGCGACTGCTATTTTAATTTGTGGAGCATTTGGAATCGGGGCTTCGACAACAGAAGCATCAGCAGGAACAATTGATGGAAGCATCATCGTACAGTCAGCACAGATGGAAATGGAGGAATACCAGTCAAAAGGAATGAGCGGTGGAGACAAATATAGAAAGTGGCTCACAGGCAGGGCAGACGGTGCCAGCTGGTGTGCTACATGGGTATCCTATGTGCTTGTTACCAGAGTGGGATTGTCAGAATCCAGTTTCCACAAGACTGGTTCCTGTCAGGAAATGTACGATGATTTCAGAAACGGGAAGTCGCTAGGTCAGATACATGACAAGAAGTATGTGCCTTCGCCAGGAGATATCATATTCTTTGACTACAAGAATGAAGGGGAGACACATCATGTCGGTATTGTAACAGAAGCAGATAATACATCCATCAGATATATATCAGGCAACTCAGGAAGTAGACCTGGCACATGCAGAAAATCAAGCATTGCGATAGGAAGCAGTAAGATCTATGGATTTGCAACTCTTAGCTACTCCCAGCAGTCAGACGTGACTCTTGCAGGTGGAGCAAAGAATGCTGAAAAAGTATACTACACTCTTCTTGCCAACGGCTGGACTAAGCAGTCAGCATCAGGAGTTATTGGAAATCTTCTCTGGGAGACAGGCGGTGCGAACATCAAGAATCCTACCAATATCAGTGGTGATATCAACCCAGCTGATAAGTCAGCTACAAGACATGCAGGAAAGTATGCCTACGGAATTGTCCAGTGGGACGAGGGGGAATCACCAGATAGAACGTCAAAGATGTTCCAGTACTGTGCCTCAAGAGGAAGAGACTGGACAGACCTTGAATCACAGGTCAGCTATATGCTCAACGAGATGTCAACCTTCAGCAAAGTGAAGAAGAATGGTGGCATACAGAAATGGAAGTCCATGACTTCGCCAGAAGAATCTGCTAAATTCGACGCAGACAACTATGAGATATGTGCCCAAAAACTCAGACCGAAGAGACAGATAACTGCCAGAGCATGGTATGAAGCATACAAGGATAAATAACACAAGGAGGAAAAGAAATGAATGCAGGTAGAATCAGATACATCATTGCAGGAGCACTTGTGGTGATGCTTATCTCAGCAACATTAGGAGGATTATACATCTATCATCAGGCGGATGTAATCAGAAAGGAACAGCAGACATCTGAAGTCTCTACAAAGAAGACCACTTCAGATAGTCAGAAGAAGAAAGCAGACAAGAAAGCATCTACAGCAGTAACTGAAAAGAAAGAGACAGAAGATGAGGACTCTGCATATATCAATAAGAATGCTACGTGGAATCTTGGAACACTTCCAGTGACAAATATTCAGGAAGAGAATATCAGAATCAGAATAAGTCGATACATTGCACAGCAGAATCTTGGCATGATCAGAAACGCCTATCTATGGAATGACAAGGGCATCCAAAAGAATGGTACGTTGACTGAGTTCTATGTCATCTGTCAGCTTGAGGATGCATATTATGTGACATTCGATGTCAAGGCGGACAGCAGTACAAAAGAACTCCATGTGGACAAGGTGCTTGCAGATTATGCTTCACCAGAATCTGCACCACCAGCAAGTGACGGCTCTCATTACACTACAGATTAGGATGGTGATTTGAATGGGAATCAAGATACATAAGCTGAGGTTCCTGGTATACGGCTCCCAGCCTCCCAGAGGCTCAAGGTTCAAGGATACTCTTGATACTGATTCGCTCATAGGATATACAAAGTATACCGATAGAGATGTTGCAAAAGGAAATGAGAAGGAACTCGGCAGGAGAAAGGATGGATATCTTGGATATACATCCTCTCATCATAAGGATTCAACCATATCTTCTGAAGGGGTGATTGATACAAAAGAGAAGAGAGAAGAACTCTACAGGAAGCTGAGCAGTGCCTTTTCGAAGAAGGGTGATATCTTCTACGAGGAGATCATCTCCCTTGAGTCTCACGAAGAGGCAGAAAGACTCTCCCTTGGAGAGAGTGCCAGACAGTGGGAGCCTCTTCTGAATGAGGTGCTACCAAAAGTGTTCAGACACAGAGGGTTCGACCCAGACAATATGCTGTGGACGGCAGACCTTCATACAAATACCCAGCACCCTCACGTGCATCTCCTATTCATGGAGAAGGAGCATACAATAGACCGTGGTAAATTCACAAAATCTGATATGAAATACCTGAAGAGACAGCTTCTCAGTGCACTTGAGAGAAGACAGTCATACTGTGACAGGCTGGAGGCATCGGTTGATGATGTCTTCAGGAACAAGGATAAGCAGTTCAGGCATCTCATGAGCGATGTGGAACAGTCGCTTCTCGACAACAAGAACATCCAGCTCACAGAACTCCTCAAAGCCCTTCCGAAAAGAGGAAGAATGCAGTATAACTCATATAACATGAAGGATTACAGACCGCTCATTGATAACTACATAGACCATCTCATCAGGACAGACAAAAAAGCAAAGGCATCCTTTGAAAAGCTGATGGAGACTATCGACAGGCTTGAAGCGAATATCAATGATGCTGGAAATGAGAAGATATCGACTCTCAAGGAAGCGGAAATGAGAAAGATATATGAGCGAATCGGCAACATGATTGTCCAGAAGGCGAAAGATCCAGACTATAAGGAAATTATGACCGTCAATAAAAGGACTGGAGAAACCCAGGTCAGAAGATACAGAAAGCCTCTTACAAACATATCCATAAGCAGGGCGATAGCTGATGTGGCGAATGCTCAGGAACAGGAGATGGAGGAGGCATTAGAAGAATACTACTATCGTGCATCTCATACACGAATGGTTCAGTAAAGGAGATTATAAAATGAATATCATAGGAATAATCATTGCGACAGTCATATGTCTATTCCTCAGTTATACAGGATTCACGTGGCTTGCGAATATCCTATATTTCAGGAGAATGAGCATCACATTCGATTACAGTCTTCTCTTCTTCAGAGGAGATATGAAGCTTTTTATCATTGCGACACTGCTTGCATTTCTTCCAATATTCTATTATGCATCGGTGAAGATTGGAGAAAGACTGATGGTTCTTGGAAGAAGTGACAGAAAGGACTTCAACAGGAAGATGAGCAGATTCCATGCAAGAAAGCTTTTCCTTCCTGTCACGTTCAATAGTGAAAGAATCGTGTATCCATGGTGGGACAGGCTGTATATCAGACTGTTCCACCCGAAGAAGTATCAGATAGGGGAGAAGAAGGAATACAAAAGAGCAGGTCTTCCAGTCATGTCATCTAAGAACAGAATGTGGGTTGATTCGACAGATTCACATTCACTCATTCTTGGTACTACCAATTCTGGTAAGACAGTGACAATCATCCTTCCACTCATCAATATGGTGAGAATGGCTGGGGAATCAGCAGTAATAGTTGACCTTAAAGGTGAACTGTCTCAGATGACATATGATGACTTCATAAGAGACGGCTACAGAGTCTATGTGCTAGATTTCATCGACCCACAGAAATCAGATGGATGGAATCCTCTCCAGATGGCGAGCGAGCATTACTATAAGGAGAAGGAAAAGGCAGACAGAAAGAAGGAAGAACTTCAGAAGATACTTGATGATGCCAGAAAGGAATACGTCAGAACCTATGGCACAGCGGAAGGATTCGATGCTTCCGCTGCACTTGGCAGAGATGAGAACGGCAACCCGTATTTTGTCAATGGCGAGATAAATACATATCCAGATTATTCAGAGGCTCAGTCAGTAGTTGAAGATGTAGCCAATGCAATCTGTTCAGACCCTAACTCAAAGGATCAAGTGTGGAATAACTGGGCATCTGATATCCTTAAAGGGCTTATCTACCTCCTTCTTGAGGAGGGTGACCCCGAGGCAGTCAATATCCCATCTGCAAAGGCAGTTCTTGATGTCGGTTCTCAGCCGTCAACGAAAGATGAACCAAACTCATATGGAGAATATCCATCAATACTCAATCAGTACGTCAAGCTGAAAAGGTCACCAAAGGATATGTCATACGTCAAGCTGAATACATATCTTGATTCGGCACCAGATACAGCAAAATCAATGCGTTCAACATTCAATGAAAGAATCGACAAGGTTCTCCTTTCTCAACAGGTCCAGAATATCATGGCATCAAATGAAATCAATCTGCCAGATCTCGACAGACAGAAGACAGTCATATTTCTGAAGGTGCATGATGAGAAGAGTACGTACTATCCTCTAGTCAATATCTTCATGCAACAGCTACAGCAGTCTCTCATCGCAATAGCACGTGAGCATGAGTCATTGAGACTGAACTATCCATTCAATTTTATCTGGGATGAATTTGGTAACTTTCCTAAGTATCCAGCAGTCACATCGCTTCTTGGTGCGGGGCGTTCAAGAGGTATCCGACTGGATCTTGTTGTTCAGGGCTATGACCAGCTTGAGAGTACATACGGGCACGATACAGCCCGTTCAATCAAGAATGGATGCATGAACAAGATATATCTGCTTTCATCAGATACTTCGACACTTGACGAGATATCAAAATCAGCAGGACACAAGCTGGTGAAGAAGGAAGGAAAGTATGTCAAGGAACCGATATTCACTAATGAGAGATTAAGCAAATTCCAGTATGGGGAGATTCTATTACTACGCCAGAAAGAGAATCCGTTCTATACAAAAATGATACCGAACAATAAGTACGTATATTACCACAACAGCAAGCACGTATTTTCAGACAGTCCTAAGAAGGTGGCTGTGAAATTTGAGATTTCGGAAGCATACGAAAAGTATCAGCAAACTGATGATTACAAAAGAAAGTGTCCAAAAAAACAAAAAGGAGGATTTAACTAATGACAAAGGAACAGATGATCACTTCAATCAGAGAAGTGATTGAAAAATATAATATAACAGAGCAGGGATTCAATACCAGAGCCTTCAATGATAAGGCATCTGAACGAATTGAAATCAGGAAGGCAGAACTGCACTGCAATAATGATGAGCAGGTCAAGACCTGCATGATTATCAATTGCGATATTTCAGATAAGCTCGAGCCGTTCCGCTCAAAAATGAACAATTATGAGGAGATATCAATTGAGAATGCAGATATCAGCAGGGCTGAATTCGTAAGCGACCAGTTCTACAAGGTAATATTTGAAGGTGGCAGACTGAGTGGAATATTCATCAACTGTCATTTTGACCAGGCTCTATTCAATAAGACAACCTTCAGCAATGTGGCATTTGTCAACTGCTCATTTGATGAAACAGTAAGCAGAAACTCAAGTTATAAAAATACTTACTTCATCGGCTGTCATTATAGTGATCTGGTTGCAGAAGGAGAGAATGACACTGATACAATGCATGAATATCCTTTCTGCGATGTACAGCCATCTCCATGTGAAGATGGTACAATCCATCATTCAGCGAATGTTGATGAACAGGAGATGCAGAAAGAACTCGACAAACATGATGAGAAAGAAGGACTTCCTAAAGAGGTCACACCAGAAGTTTGCAAGATGTTCGAAAACAGTGATGATGGGAAAAATCAAAAAGCTACAGGATTCCACCAGCAGACGATTGATGACTATGATGAAACACCAGAAGTGAAAGAACAATATGATGGCAAAGAAAGCAATCTAGAAACAGAACAGAACAATACAGAAAATGATGAAGGAGAAGAAAACAACATGGAACAGACAGTAAGCACAGAAGTACAGAGAATCGATATTGAAGGGCAGACTTTCAATCAGGAGGATTTTGAAAAGGACTTCAAATTCAAGGGAAAGAGATTTGATAACTGCATATTCAAGGGTATCAGAATCAGTGAATACCTTCCTACAGGAGCACCATTCAGTGAGTGCACATTTGAAAATGTGGTCTTTGATGTGGCAGTAGCAAACATGCAGTTTGCTAACTGTACATTCAGCAATGTGCTCTTCACAAAGATGGTGAAGAACGTGCTATTTGAAGGATGCAGTATCAATTTCAGTTCTGAACAGATGAAGGAGGTATTCACAGCATGCTCATATATTGCTAGTGAAGAGAAACGTGATGAGACAGTAGAAAACATCATCTGCGGAGAACCAAGAGTAAAGGAACTGACTGAAGAAGAGAAGCAGGTACTTATCAAGGAGGAAGTTGAAAAGCGTGTCGGAGAGGAAAAAAAGACAGCATATGATGAAGGGATGAAGGCTGGAATCGAATCAGTACAGGAAGAATCCGAAAGCATCTCATTGGAAAACCTAGTAAAAACCATCAGAAACATTGCAGAATGCAATAAAACCTTTTCAGAATGCACACATGACCTCATCACTGAGGCTGGCATTCTTGTAGAGAAGGAAGCTGATAAGCATAAGACAATCGAAAAGGAAGTGGTTAGAGAACTAACTGAAGAAGAGAAGAAAAATATGGTAATCAGATATATCCATGACAACATCAATCAGGTAGGCGAACTCATTACGTCTGCACAGAACTACAAGTTTAAAGAATCTGAAAAGACAGAATCCGAACAGGGATTCGGAGATTTGGAAAACTAACAGTTTTATATAAAAGTATATAGAATAAAAGGCTATGAGTGTCACGTGACACTCATAGCCTTTATAAAAATATAAATTGTAAAATATTATTAAGGTGATAGTGATGAATAGTACGAATAGAACAGGAAAGATACATATGATAATTAGTGACGGAGAGACACGCACCTACTATTGCAGAGGTGAACTCTATGATAAAGGATTCCGCTTCATCCGCAAAGATGAGAAATGGCATAGAGATACGACTGACCCTTTATTTGTAGAGAAGTATAGAGACTATGCAAAAAGGAATGGTCTTACCTTCGTTGCATATGATTCCACCAGAACGAGATGCAACAGCTACAGAGATACATTCTTTGAAGCAAACGAACCGATGATTGGAAAATATTATGTGTGTGCATACTGCTTTAAGCTTCTTAAAAAGAAGGATGTGACAGTGGACCATATCATATCTGTCAATAAGTCGCAGAAGAACAAGATGGCTAACTGGCTGATGGACAGAATGGAAATCAGTAATGTCAATGATGAAAGAAATCTATGCTGTGCATGCAGGGAATGCAACTCCAAAAAGGGAAGTAAAGCAGGTCTGTGGCTGTTGAGAGGTTTTCTTGGCAAGAAGAAGCAGGTTATCTGGGGAGTCTATATTGGAACGATTGCAATGCTGATTATTCTGATAGGAACAGTGATTCAGATACTAAGCAATAGTTAGGAGGAACAAGATATGAAGACAGTATCATTCAGGGCATCTGATAATTTCATGGATAAGTATGATAAGATACTTTCCCTTGAGGAACAGGAGGAATGTCCTTTAAAGAAGTCAGAGATATTTGACGAAATGATCAATCTATATTATGCAAAGAAAGTGCTTGGAGATAATACAGAAATAATGGGAGAAGAAATCGACAGGATAATGAAGGATAATCTTTCAATGTTTTCTGAACGTATTGCAGTGATGGTCAATTCGGTGCATGGTGTGATGGATGAAATCAAAGAAAAAATTGATTAATCTCAGAAAACCATGTGCACAAAAACATCATTTTTATGTGCACATAAGGTAAACCACTTTGTGCACAAAGGCAATAATCGAAAATATAGTGAATATAAGCAAATAAACTGCCCGTTGGGCAGTTCTACAATCCAAGAAAAGTGCACAAATAGTACACTTTTCTTCTTATCCTGCTTAAGTCCAAATGTACACAAATAAGGCTTTTAAATGTGCACACAGGTTAATATTTGTATTTGGAAATGGAGAAAAAAAATGAAAAGAAATAAATCGGAGTTGAACAGATTAATAAAAGAAGTTAAACAAGACATGCGAATTGCTGGTGTGCCATATGATCAGCATTGCCCGATAATATTAAGCGATTATAGAATGTTAAAGGTATTAGGACAATGTATAGAGAATTATGATGGAAACGAGTATTATGCTGAATGTATCAAAATAAACAGATTGTTTTTTGAATCTGGTGAAGAACAAGAAATAAAAAATACAATATGCCATGAATTGATACATTCTTTTCATATGTGTATCGACACAAATTGTGGTCACAGAGGGCTTTGGAAAATATATGCTGAGCAAATGGAAGAGAATTATCCAGATAAATATGTTATTAGAAGACTAACTAAAACTAGTGAACAATATACAGAAGCTTTAAAAGCTAGAGTGACTGAAAGAAGAGATAGCATCAAAAAGAAGGAAAGGAGAATGTAATATGGATAGAAAAGAAGTCTTAAAGTCGTGGAGAATAGACGAGAGTGTCGTAAAATTAGTGAATACTCTTTCGGAAACGTTAGGAATCAAAAAAGGGGAAGTAGTAGAAAAGGCTATAATCCAACTTGCAAAACAGACAAGCAGAGAAGAAACACTTAACGAGATGAAAGATAAGCTTGATGAAATGATGAACGAAATCAAGATCATCAGAATGTATCATATCCTTGACACATTGAAGCGAAGCGACTACAGCAATATTAAAAATGTACCTTCCCTTACATTGAAATTCGATGAAGATGGCAAATACGGGAACAAGGGAGATTATGTGGTTAAAATAGAAGATGTAGATAAGCTTACAGAGTACTTATCAAAGACAACAAACTACTATGATAAAGCATTGGTAGAGGTGATTAAGAAAACTTCTAAAGCAGAAGGAAAATGAAAACATTAGTAGTTGTAAAACAAAATATATAGAAAAAATAGCGAAGAGTATCACGTGACACTCTTCGCTATTTTGAAAAGATATCTTAAAATAAAACACACACAGTGTGTTTTATTTTAAGATTCCTATAGGAGGGATTAGTGGTGAGTCAGCAATATGAGAAATACTGCGAAAAGTACGCCTACAGCACTCAGCAGAAGATGCAGTTGAAGAAGGCGGATGATGAAGGACTAGATCTCAGCTACATGTGTGACCCACGTTACGACTGGGAGCAGATGAAGGAAATAAGACTATGTCTTTCACAGGGTATTGATCCAACGCCTTTCTGTCATCCTGATATTCCTTCAGAACAGATGAAGGGCATGCGACAGGGCTTGTTTGAAAATAATGCAGTGTATGATGCTAAGCATGAAGCAGTGCAGAAAAAAAGACTGCTTAGATATATCATCGTTACAGTCTTTATAGCAGTGATTGTGTCAGTGTCTGCGCTATGCTTCTGGAAGAAGGATACAATCACAAATATGTTTCAGAGTATACATCTGGAATTGAAGACAGATAACCTGTCAATCGGTGAGTCAAAGGCAGGAAGCATCGACTATATGGATTACATAAAATCCTACAGCAAAGACTGCCATCTGACTATTCCAAAAACAAAGCTTGATAAGAAAGGAACGTATAGAGTCAAGTATGTTCTTTCCAACGAAATGAAGAAGATAGAGAAATATATGACAATCAGAGTGTATGATGATGTATCTCCAGTTCTATCTCTCTCAAAGACAGATGAAAGCATTGCGTATGGAAGTTCATTTAATTCAGAATCCTACATACAGAGTGCAGTCGATAATGAAGATGGTGACATAAGAGATAGAGTGAAGACAGAAGGAAGTGTTGACTGTTCCAAATCTGGAACGTATAAGATAAGATATTATGTTGAGGATGATGCAGGAAACATGACTGAGAAATGTCTCAATGTATCAGTGGCAGAAAAGCCACAGCAGACAGTCACTCCATCAGCTGGTCAGCAGTCCGCATCGAATAATTCTCAGCAGAGCAATCCACCCAAGACAGGTGGCTCCAGCAGTTCCAGAAAGGTGACTGCATCTTCAAGGGTGTTCAATTTCTCATCATCAAGCGACATGAACCAGACATATAATCAGGCAGTCCAGTATGCACAGAGTCAGATTAATGCAGGTCATGCAAATGGATATAATGTTGTTCCAATTCAAGGCAGTGATGGAATTTATACAGGATACAGAGTAACGTTCTCATAGAGAGGAGATATCATGTCTCTTCTCTTTTTTTATTTAGCAGGAAACATCCATGTAATGTCCGTTGAATAGTATCTTGTAAAATACAGCCATCATGGAGATATAATCTGCATGGATGCCAGTCTTGTTTCTGACTGCTCTTTCAGTGCTTTTCGCCTTATAAGGACTGATTGTACCATTCAGTTTCTTATAGTAGTCATTAGTGATAAATTCTTTGTAAACAGGTTCTTCAGTTCCATCGGTGATGTATCCATCAATGACGGATATATCCTTAATGCCCTGAATCCTGATTCTGTTTTCAATCACAGTAACTAGTCTGATGCCTTTTCGATGAGCGATATCTATATCACTCATCCCTGAAGAGAACATCTCTTCATAATTCTTCTTTTCTGCTTCAGCTGGAAATTTAAGATATGAAAGAAGTTCTTCAATGATGCTTTTTCGTAGATTCTGTGAAATCCAGTCTTTTTCTGCCTTGCTGAAGATATCCTTTCTGCTGACATCCTTTCTGTGTAGCATGTTGTTCATGTGTTCTGGAACAGGAATGATAGTCATATGCTGATACTGCGTGTCAGGTTCATTGGAGTTCATTTCATCCTCTGATTGAATGCCAGTAAAGATGTGAAGCCTATATTCCTCATCATAGGATACTCTTACATAAGTGCATTCCTTCTTTATCCATTTAGATATCCTAGTTCTGATCTCATCATAATTTATAGTCATATAGCTGACTGAATGACTACCCTCAGTTCTTGCGATGAGATTAGTTGAACGTGAGCAGTATTCTGTGTCAATCCAGTTGATGATGCGAAAGAAGCTGTCTCTATCTTCTTTGTTAGCAATATCCTTTTCTGAAATTGTGGCGTGGCTGTCTTCTAGACGTTCTCTAAGAAGCAGGAATGTTCTAAGGATGATGAGTGCATCATCCTTAGCCTCATTTCCATTGACAGGGAAACCGTATAATTTGGCAATGTCATTGATTGAAGGTCTGCTGACTGTGCCATGTGATTTTCTATTGAAGTCGAAATCTGTATAGAATGAAATATCAATGAAATCATATGACTGAAGAATGATACCATGTTTCACAATGAAGCTGATAAGTTTCTGTGGTTCATATCCAACAATGAGATCACAACCACTAAAAGCATGCTTGACCGATATGATGAATGCTTCATCTTCTGGAGAAGCATTGCAAAGCAGATTTCCCTTCATATCATAGACTGCCAGTCTTCCATTCTTTACATGCCCTGCAACTATTCTTTTATTATCATTCATAATCATCACACCCCATTTCATATTCATAGCACATATAATCACGTAGCAGTTCTTCATATCTTTCTTTATCTGTCATATAGTTTATTTTCCTCCAATCAATCTGACTTTCAATTCTACCTCACATCTTTTGCAGTAGAATAAATCTGAGTCTCTGACTAATTTGCATCTGGTTTTTCTTTTCCATGTTGCCCCGCAAACTGGGCAGTATACTTCATATTTATAAAGACTTTCCTGTTTTGACTCCTGAAGGAATACCGTCTCCTTTGATGTAATGCGATATAGCACTTTCTGTTACACCAGACAATTCAGCTAATTGTCTCTGTGTCATCTTTTTCTCATTAAGTAATGCTTTTATACGTTCTCCAGTACTTTTCATTTTATCATTTTCAGCCTCCATTGTTATAAGGAAATTAGTGTTTAAGTGTTATCGCCTCACTCTGATTTTTATGATATAAACAAATCAACATATGAGTTACAGAATAATCTTTCTGTTCCGTCCTTAAAGTGTAGAATTAGATATTCGTGACAATCGTCAATCATATCAGTATCTGATTCAATCATCTTTGCTTCTTCACCTCCAGAAATGATGTCCCATGATGTGAGACCAGTGAAGTAAAGTCTTTCTTTTGCTTCACTCTGTCTATCATATTTATCTCTATCATATATGACCACTTTTATCTGTGCTTCTGGCAGATTATCTATAAACATTGTTCTATTAAAAGTTTTCTTCATAATCTCAGCATCCTTTCTTATATTTCTTTAAATACTGCATTAGGATTTCTGCAACAATGCTGTTGTCTTCATCTTCTTCAGCAACCATTTGAAGAAATTCCATATATTCATTGATGTATCTTCCATCATTTAAATCATAGATGATTTCATCAATATAATTATCTTCGTCCAAAAGATTGTCACGGTATTCATAAGGATCAAAATCCTCAGCCAGTGCATCAAGTTCTTCAGCTAAATGTTCTACTGTCATACCTTCACGGTATCTGTTATCCCAGCACAAATTCTTAATTTCCTTTACCATTGCTTCATGCGATACTAAATTTTCCATATTTCTATTCCTCCTAATTTTAACGGCTTCCCAGCCTCGCCTCCTATAGGTGCACGCCCTGAAGAGGTGAATGTCAAAGGAGGAGTCCCAACGGGAAGCTCCTTGACAGAGACAGAGGGCGTGCAACAGGTATTTTCTTTTAAGCTGGAACAGAATCAATGAAAATGAAATAGGATGCGTAGTCTGTGCAGCATGGACAGGTGAAGCATCCTTGGTGGAGACCGTCCGACAGTGGGAGGGGGTCTCCACCTGATCTTTTGATTTTTTATTTACTAGAGCAAAATGAATGATAATGAAAAAAGCCATGATGGAATGGGCATGGCATTGATGATAAAAACAGGCTAATAATTGTTTTTTATCCTGATTTCATGCAATTTTCGTTAAAAGTGCACGCTATAGATAGTGCAATATTTATATAGAAGATTTGTATAATCTTTTATAGTATCATTTATGGAATAAAAAGTATTTGCTATTGTTTTCCTATGGTTTTGCAAGCATTTTTCCTGAAAACATAAAAAAACAGCATGAGAGCCATGCTGTCAGTATTAGTGAACAGTTTCAGATATTTTTTTATAAAGCTTGTAGTACATGTCTTTGATGTCCTCTGCATCATCAATCAGAATTCTAAGATCAGTAGGTCCACCGTATTTTCCTTCAGTCTGATACCACATCACAGCATGGTCATAAGCATTAAAGTCTTCCCAATATTCATATAGATCTTGAACAACACTTTCAAGAGTATTAATTTCTTCTGAGTTCAAATCAAAAGAGATATCTTCACCCTCTGGGCTATTGTTGATGAATTCTAGATACGTAAGGGCATTATCCCATTTTATGCCCCAGTCAATTTCGTTACTTGCCTCTTCGATAAGCTTAAATAACTCTTCTTTTGATAGATTTTCCATATTTTATTCCTCCTTAATTTTAAGGCGTACTCGCCTCGCCTCCTAAAGGTGCACCCCCTGATAAGGCAAATGTCAAGGAGGAGTCCCGCAGGGAAGCTCCTTGATATTTGCCAAGGGGGTGCAACAGGTATTTTTTTCAGCTAGAACTAAAATAATGAAAATGATCATTTAGATTTATATTTAACTAGACCAATAACAATGAAAATGAACCGAATAAATATTAAAAAAGAAGACTTCCTACATAAGGAAATCTTCTTAAATGTCTATTAACTTTAACAGTAATCAAATTCTGATGGCACTATAAGTGACTGATTCCAGATACTCATTGGCTTCATCTTTCGAGTAAAACAATCTTTCCTGATATGCCTGCCCTATGAAGTCAATACTTACAAGGTCATCACCAAACCACATTGTTTCTATATTATCTGAATTACAGCAGTTATATCTGATGCAGTCATATCCACCCAAAAGGATGCAATAGACTTTCCCTGCATAGTTTTCAAATGTGACAGCAACTCCAACAGTTGGCGTATACGAGTCATATGTTTTACATACTCCTGTGTAGACATCATATGTGTATCTTTCCTCAGTTCTGACAGGGAATACATCTGTCAGTATCTTGAAATTACTCATATTCTTTTCGAGCCATTCAGCGTCTTTATTCATCGGCTCATTTATAACAAATCTACCAAAATTTAATATTTTATTCATCTTTCATTTCTCCCGATTCTAAAGATACCCACTACAGTGGTAATTAGTCAATTGTTTTTTAAGATATTATGAAATCTATGTATTGGTGTTTCGGTATCTGAAGTCACTGAACAGACAGGATGCAAGTCACTGAACAGACAGGATGCATTGACGAAATGACACTATTATGATACTCTAATGATACTATTTTGCTGAAGGGAGTATGAAGATGGGGTTGGGAGAAGTAATTAAACAAACAAGACAAAAAATGTTTTTAACACAGGATGAATTTGCTTCTGAACTTGAAGTTAGTATTTCTACAGTAAAGCGTTGGGAACTTAACAAAGCAAAACCAAATATAAAAGGTATGAAAGCAATTAAGTCTTTTTGCAAAGAAAATGGGCAGTCGTATGAATTTATTGAAAAACAATGGTTTGGCTACTCGGAGGAGGAAAATGAGTGAATAAAACAATTAAATTTGTCGATTTGTTTGCTGGGATAGGTGGAATACGAAAAGGGTTTGAGTTAGCTTGTAAAGAAAAGGGATTTCATACAAAATGTGTTTTCACATCAGAAATCAAACCTTATGCGATAAAAGTTTTAAACCAAAATCATCCCAATGAAACAGTAAATGGAGATATTACGCAAATTGAAGCCAAAGATATACCAGGTTTTGATTTCCTCCTTGCTGGATTTCCTTGTCAGGCGTTTTCCACTGCAGGAAAACGTTTGGGATTTGAAGACACACGAGGAACATTGTTTTTTGAAGTTGAACGCATTTTGAAAGAAAAACAGCCATATGGTTTTGTGCTTGAAAATGTTGAAGGACTTGTAAATCACGACCGTGAAAAAGTAGGAGATAAAATAGGTCGAACATTAACTACGATATTGGAACATTTAGATTTTCTTGGTTATAAAGTATCGTGGAAGGTTCTTAATGCCAAGTATTTTGGTGTACCACAAGAAAGAAAACGTGTATATATTGTAGGAACAAAAAAAGAGTATCCTAACATTGACAGATTTCATCATATGAGTTGTTCTTTATCTGATGTTTTGGAGCGAGGCATGGCAACAACTGACAGTAAATTCACAAGACTGTTGTTAGAACATTATACTGTTGAAGAATTATGTGGAAAGTCGATAAAAGATAAGCGTGGCGGAAAAAATAATATTCATAGTTGGGATATAGGAATAAAAGGTTCTGTTAGCAAAGAACAAAAAGAATTGCTTAACAAAATGATGACGGAACGCAGAAAAAAGAAATGGGCAGAGGTATACGGCATTGATTGGATGGATGGTATGCCTCTTACCATTGAAATGATACGCTCTTTTTATGATGTTTCTAACTTAGAGGAAATGTTAGAGGATTTAGTGAAGAAAAAATATGTACGAAAAGAATATCCAAAACGTAAAATTGGTAATCGTAGAGAACAAGACTCAAGTTTGCCATTAGGATATAATATTGTTGCAGGAAAAATGTCCTTTGAGGTTAGCAAGGTGCTGAATCCAAAAGAGATTGCTCCTACCTTAGTTGCAATGGATATGCAACGTTTGTTTGTCCCTGATGGAAATGGAATTCGCCCTTTAACTCTTAGAGAGGGACTTAGATTGTTTGGGTATCCTGATGATTATAAATTTGATGTTTCCGTTGATGAGGGGTATGATCTTTTAGGGAATACGGTGGTTGTTCCAGTAATAAGAGCGGTTTCAGAAAGAGTTCTAGATATATACGAAAGGGATTGTGAAAAATGAAATTAACAGCACAACAAGTTTATGACAAACTTATCAACGAAGATAAGATAAAAACATTAAAAGGACAAATTCGCTTTCATTTAGGCGATGTTAGTATTATCGTGAAAAAGAAAGACGTTGTTGGCAATATTATTCAAGAATGGCTTGAGGGATGGCTTTCAGCAAGAGATATTGAATTTGACCCGAACCCAAATACTCAAATGCCACCTGATGTGTATTTGAATCCAGATAATCATACGCAGAATCTTTTGGAGATAAAAGCGTTTAACAGAGAGTCAAGTCCCGCCTTTGATATAGCAGACTTCAAAGCATTTGTGAATGAATTGATTGAAAAACCTTATCATATTGATACTGACTTCCTTATTTTTGGTTATATAATGGATGAAGAAACTGGTGATGTTATTGTCAAAGATCTTTGGCTGAAAAAAATATGGGAAATAACAAAGACAATGAGTAACTGGCCTATTACAGTTCAATACAAAAATGGTATTTTGCAGAAGATGCGACCAGGAAATTGGTACACCACAAGAGGAAATGCCCATGTGTTCGAGTCGATGACAGATTATTTATCTGCTTTTGAAGAAACTATATATCAAAACCCTGAAACAAGGACACAAGGTGCTCAATGGAAAAACAGGTTTAAGAGAAGTTATAAAAATCACTATGGAGTTGATATCGATTTTCCTAAATGGGATGACATTAAAGGAAAATACGGAAGGTGCTGATTTGCCTAAGTTACCGTATGGTGATAGGCTATAGGGTTCACTTGAATTATCTCAATCTATAGTGTGAAATGATAAAGCATAATTGAAATGCATATATCCTTTTAAGATCCTTTTAAGGTCATCAGCTATTGGTAGTAGCTGGTGGCTTTTTTTATAGTCTATAAGTTGATTGCTTTTCACTCTTTATTTTGATATGTCATTGAATTAATGTTAATGTTTTATTATATGAACAGAAGAAAGGTGGAATGTATTATGGCGTTGAAATCAGCGTACAATTATGTCAGGGAAAACATCGACAGCAACTTTGATAAATACGTTGCAGATAACGTATCTTATGGATGTGAAGAGGATATTGAAGATATTAAGAGATGGATATCTGAAGAAGGGGAAGACGCTCAGGTAGCTTTATATTACGCTCAGCATGAAGGAGCGTACGTATTCAACGACTTTGATATCTATGTTGAAGGAATGGACTTCACGTATGATAACTATCTTATTACAACTCTAAAGAAGGCATTAGCCGTGCTTGAGTTGCAGGATGAAATGTTTGATAATATGACAAACTGATAATAGACATGGGGTTGATCCTCATGCCTTTTTTATTCTGGATAAATAAAAAGCACCATATTACAGCGTAGCTGCGATGTGGTGCTGTTCTATTTATGTTTTTATGGGGAATAAAACTAGAACATATATATTATAGCATATTATGCTGAAAATCTCTATGTAATTGCGGTCCATCGAGGGTGACCGAGGGTGCTATTGCAAAAATAGAAGTAGAATGATAAAATATCTTTGTCCTGAAAAGGACTCTCATAATTTCCCTGTCCTCCTCTTATATATATTTCGCACAAATGGATTCCTTCCCTGAATTCGTGCGAATTCCATTCTCACGAGGACAGTGCGAACCTGCCAACTTTAAATAGGCTGTAGACTGCTGGATACCTAACAGCAGTCTCTGTCTATTAGGTGAGTTGTTAGAATGCATAATCAGTGATATAATAATCCTAATCCCATAACAGGATATTTGTAGAATGAACGATGTAATTTACTTCAGGACAGGCGTGATGCCTGTCTTTTATTCTGAGTATCAGGATATCCAGAATAGAGGGTAATGTTGACATGAAACAAAGAAATCTTTACAATATATATGTATTCGAAAGAAGCGGGAGAGATGGTGGCATCTCTTCCGTTTCTTGCTTTAGATAGAAAAAATAAAAAGGAGAATCAATATGAAAGTGATCAGATGCAAACTTCAACAGCAGACCGCAAAGCCTATAAATGATAATCAGAAAGACTACTACTTTGCATGTCCCCTCAAGGATGTGGACGTCGGTGATGCTGTTCTTCTACAGTATTCCGTCTCACGTGAAAGAAGAAAAGGAGATGTAAGAAGAGGACACTCAACATACGTCACAGTCGGAAGAGTAGAAGAGATCTTTGAAGGGAAGGCATGGGACCTCATGGAGAAGTATCATCCGACAGCAACAGCTGTATGCCGTCTTGAGGAGCAGTTTCAAAAATATGATGCATTCTGGGACAGACTCAACAAGGCTAAGATGATGGCATCCTCTCTTCATAAGACTTATGATCAGCAGGACCACAAGATAGCTGTAGTCCGCAAGTCAAAGAGAAGAGAAGAGTACGAAAGACGAATCGAGGCGAAAAAGAGAAGAAAGGAACTCAACAAGAAGAAGATGCTGGAACAGCAGAAAAGAAAATCTGCAAGAAAGACAGGTTACAAGAAGAACAGGTCTGAAGGAAGTAAGACAGCTACTCCAGAGAAAGCTGTGGAAGAATGAGGATAGCAGGATATCTCCGAGTCTCAACGCTGAAGCAGGCGGAAGATGGCGTATCAATCGAGATGCAGAAGAGAATCATCATCAATCACTGTGAGATGCTTGAAATCATCTCAGATGAGTCTGAGATAAAATGGTACATAGATGACGGGTGGTCTGCAAAGAGTCTTGAGAGACCAGCTATGAGATCTCTCATAGGCAATATAAAGACCAGACAGATGGACCTGATTATTGCCTACGACATGTCAAGAATCAGTCGTGATATCATGGATATGATGTCACTGCTGAAGATGCTTGACAAGTATGGAGTATCTCTCAAGTGCCTTTATGATAATCCTTCCTTCGAGACTGCAAGTGAGCGATTCATGACTACAATAAAAATGGCAACACACCAGTATGAGCGAGAAAGAACATCTGAGCGTACAAGAGATGCAATCATCAATATAGCTGAGTCAGGAAGATATCCATTCAGTGGTATGAAACATTACGGATACATGAAAGATGATGACGGCAGGATGGTGCTCAATCCAGAAGAGGCATCCTTGGTTCTGGAGATATTCCAGATGGCGTGTGAAGGCTACCGAATGAGAGAGATAGTCAGAATGGCGAATATACGTCAGGACAAGGAAATCTTCACGATGGGACGCATCAGGAGGATTATCAAGAACAGGAAATACACAGGAACTATAAGCGTGTATGGCAAGGATTATGATGGTCTGATTCCTGCAATCATCACTGAAGAGATACAGAAGAAAGCTGAAAGTAATCTCGTGACCCATTCGCATAAGTCAGATAGATACATCTTCACATCCGTTCTCATATGCAGGAGATGTGGCAGTACGCTCCTGTGCAAATCGGCATATGGCAAGATGAAGAAGATGTATCTCTATTATTTCTGCCCAACATGTAAGAAGAGGATACGTCAGAGCGATGTGGAGGATGAACTCTCAGAGTTTAAAGTGGATAATGCTACAAAGGACTTCAAGAACCGTTATAACGCCCTCAGAGACATTGAAACCCTGCTCCTTAGCAGGAGGAGCAAATTGAACGATAAGTTCCTGGAAGGAGCTGTCAGTGTCGAAAACATGCAGATTATGCTGACTGCAATAGAAAATGAACTCAGAGATGCAAGAAGAAAGCGTTCCGCCATTCAGAGTCTTGATGCAGTGAGAGTGTTCAGCGATTTTGAAGATGCTGAACAGAAGAAGGCATTTGTTGAGATGCATATCAGACGAATCGTTATTGATATTCAGGAAAAGAAGGTCCTTACAATCGAATTCAAGGAATCTGAGACAAGTGCATAAAAAAATTTAATTCCGAAATAGGAATTATATTGACAATATGGAATATAAGTGATATTATATAGATGCAAGGAGGAGATGAGAATGGATAAGAATAAGAAAGCCATTCTTGCACAGAGAGTAAAAGAGAGGATGAGGATGCTTGGCATGAATGCACTACAGCTTTCAGAGAGTAGTGGTGTATCACAGAGCATCATAAGCCGTCTAACAAACGAGAAAGCTTTTCCTTCAGCTGGCAATCTGGAGAAGATTGCTATGGCACTTGATACGACAGGTTCATATCTTCTTGGAGATTCAGAAACCTGGGAGAGACGAAGTCTCGATGAAATCAAGAACAAAGTCAGAGGACAGCTTGAAGAACTCACTGTCGAAGAGAAGGCAGAACTCGCTTGGTTTATCCTTACTCCAGCAAATAAAAAATAAAAAAACATAGTAAAAAACAATATCATTCCATCACATAATGTGGTAAAATGATATTGCAAAATTTGATACATATAAAAAAGCTCCAGCCTACTAGGCTGGAAGCCGATAGAATTAACATCAAATCCAAGTTGAAGTTAATTGATGAATGATCAAGCACAAAGGCTTGATTGATATATAATATCCTTAGGTTGAAGTTTACTTCACGAAAGGGATTATATCATAATCATTAATAATTGACAACAAGCAGGCGATGTTAACATTGTCTGCTTTATTTATACCCTGATACAGAGTTCAATCATTAAGAATGGTGGAGCCTAGGAGGATCGAACTCCTGACCTCCTGCGTGCAAAGCAGGCGCTCTCCCAGCTGAGCTAAGGCCCCGGAAAAATTTTAAATAAACATGGTGGGCCTGAATGGATTTGAACCATCGACCTCACCCTTATCAGGGGTGCGCTCTAACCAACTGAGCTACAGGCCCATGTTTAACAGTTTTAGAAATGGTGGGCCTGAATGGATTTGAACCATCGACCTCACCCTTATCAGGGGTGCGCTCTAACCAACTGAGCTACAGGCCCATTTCTTGACTGCTTACCTATAATAACATGTAGAAATACACTCGTCAATAAAAAAATGAAGAAATTATAGGCAAGGTAGAAAAATACTTGATATATACAATGAAAATAAAGAAAAAATAATGTATCATTAAAATTGGTTAAAATATTACTAAAAATTTTATCTCATTTTATCTCATTTTATCTAGATTGTGATATATTAATTATTATAGTAATGTTAAGGAGGAAAAAGAAATGGCTACAATTAAAGATGTTGCGAAAGCAGCTAATGTATCTATCGCAACTGTATCAAGAGTATTAAATGAAGATAAAACATTGAGGGTTTTACCCGAGACAAAAGAGAAGATATTAAGAGTGGCTAGTGAACTCAATTACTCCTTAAAATCAAAAGAAAAGAAGAATACATTTAATATAGGTATTATCCAGTGTTATACATTTGAACAGGAATTTAGAGATACTTATTTCTTATCTATTTTACAGGGTGTAGAGAAATATTTAAGAAAAGAAAAGATGGCTTCCACAAAAGTAAGATACGATGATATGAATATGAAGCAGGTATTAGAAGGTGTGGATGGTATTATCTGTATTGGAAAGTTTGAAAAGAAGTATCTTGATACATTTAGTAAGTTATCTAGTAGAATTGTTTTATTAGATATGGATTTGTCTCCAATCACAAATGTCTGTATCTCATTGGATTTTGATGACGCGATGTATAAAGTAGTTAACTATTTTCATTCACAGGGACATGAAACGATTGGTTTTATGGGAAGAAATGAATATGATGAAATGTCTTTACAAACAATTTCTAGAAAGAAAAGCTTTATTAAATATTGCGAATATCTAGGAATAAAATATGAGATATTTACAACTAATCATGAAATGACAGGAGATGAAGGCTATTCTGTCATGAATCGTGTGATTGAAGAAGGAAAAATACCTTCCGCAATATTCTGTGCCAATGATCCTCTTGCGATGGGGGCTATGCAGGCTTTATTAGATGCAAAAATAAAGGTGCCAGAAGAAGTGTCTATTATGGGATTCAATGATGTGGATGCATGTAACTTCACACGACCTACATTATCTACTGTCTATGCACCTTCAAGTGAGATGGGAGAGATGGGTGCTTCATTATTACACGGAATGATCACGGAAGAGGATATCAGCTACCCACGTAGAATACAATTACCATGTCAATTAGTTATTAGAAATTCATGCAGAGAGAATTAATAAAACTTCTCTCTTTTTATTTTAGTAAAATAATAAGTAAACAAATTAGTAAAAATGTTAAAAAAATATTGATTATTTTACTAAAAAGTTTATTATAGTAGGTGAAGAAAATAACAAAATAAAAAAAGGAGACCCCATAATGAACCATCAAATCAACAGATTACTTAACTTTGCGTTACAAAAAGGCATGATTGGTACAGATGACTTGTACTATGCCGCAAATTTAATTCTAGACTTACTTCAGTTAGATGAATTTGAACTAGAAGAAATTGATGAAAAATTAGAAACAGCACAGGATATCATTGATCATATTCTTGACTATGCAGTAGAAAAAGGCATGATTTCAGATTCTGTGACTGAAAAAGATTTATTTGATACAAGACTTATGAACTGCCTCATGCCTCGTCCTAGTGAAGTAGTAAATAAGTTCAACACTCTTTATAATGAATCTCCAGAAAAAGCAACAGACTACTTCTATGATTTAAGTATTAGTAGTAACTATATTCGTAAATCACGTATTGATAAGAATATCAAGTTTAACCATTATGTTAAATATGGTGATATCCAGATTACTATCAACCTTTCTAAACCAGAAAAGGATCCTAAAGCGATTGCAGCTGCAAAGAATATCAAATCTGCAAACTATCCTCTTTGCTTATTGTGTAAAGAAAACGTTGGATTTGCAGGTAATATGAAGCATCCTGCTAGACAGAATCATCGTATTATTCCATTAGACCTTGCAGGTCATCGCTATTACCTACAGTATTCACCTTATGTTTACTACAATGAACACTGTATCGTATTTAATGAAGAACATCAGCCAATGAAAATTGATCACAATACATTCGAGCATCTATTCGCATTTGTAGATAAGTTCCCTCATTATATGCTGGGAAGTAATGCTGATCTACCAATCGTAGGTGGTTCTATCCTTACCCATGATCACTACCAAGGCGGTCGTCATCATTTTCCTATGGAAGATGCAAAAGTAATCAAGAGTTATGAACATGACCAGGTGCAGGTAGATATGTTGTATTGGCCATTGTCAACTCTAAGACTTACCTCTACTTCCAAAGAAAAAATTTTTGCTTTGGCTGATGTTATTCTTGAGAAATGGATTGATTATAGTGATGAATCACTAGATATCATTGCATATACAGATGGTGTAAGACATAACACAGTAACACCAATTGCACGTATGAAGGATGGATTGTATCAGTTAGATCTAGTACTTAGAAATAACCGTACGACTGAAGAATATCCATTAGGAATCTTCCACCCTCATGCACAGCATCACCACATTAAGAAGGAAAATATCGGCTTAATTGAAGTAATGGGCTTAGCTGTTCTTCCTGCAAGATTAAAGAATGAATTAGAAGATATCAAACAGTGTCTATTAGGTAATGCGGATTTTGATTCAAATGAATCATTACAGAAGCATGCGGACTGGTACAAATATCTTAAGAATTGTGACTACGAGGATGTTGATAAATTCCTAGAAGTAGAAGTCACTAAGAAGTTTGTAGCAGTATTAGAAGATGCTGGTGTATATAAAATGACTGATGAAGGAATTGAAGGATTCAGTCGCTTCGTGGAGGGCTTATGGTAGAAATTAAGAAAGAATTAGATGATGATATTGTTGTCATCGGCTTAGAAAACAAAGACTTCTATGTAGAAGTCACAAACTTTGGCTGCACACTACTTAAAGCTGTAGTAAAAGACAAAGAAGGAAATCCTTGTGATTGTGTATTAGGCTTCCCTGAAGTATCAGATTACCAGAAGAGAGATGGTACATATCTTGGTGCTTTGGTAGGACGAGTATGCAACCGTATTGAGAAGGGAACTTTCACATTAAATGGGAAGACTTATAATGTTCCTATTAATAATGGTCCAAACTCATTACATGGTGGTATTGAAGGATTCTCTTACAAGGTATTTGATTATGAATTTATTGAAGATGGTGTCAAGTTCCACTATGTATCTAAAGATGGTGAAGAAGGCTATCCAGGTACATTAGATTTCTATGCTTATTATACAATCGAAGGAACATCTCTTCATATGCGCTATGAAGCAACAAGTGATCAGGATACAATCATCAATATCACAAACCATTCATATTTCAACTTAAATGGACATGCATCAAGTGTTCATAATCATGTATTAAAACTCAATGCTGATGAAGTAGGCTGCGTTGATGGTGATGGATTATATACAGGTGAATTATTAGATGTCACAAATACTCCATTTGACTTTAGAAGTGAAAAAGTGATTGGAGACTGTATCAAAGACAATCATCCACAGTTAATCACAGCTCGTGGTTATGATCATCCATTTGTATTTAATACAGATAAAAATCAGGCAGAACTTTATTCTCCAGAAACTGGTATTAAATTAACTGTATCTACTACATATCCATCAGCACAGGTATATAGTGCAAACTATTTAGATGGACAGTTAGATAAATATGGATATACTATGCATTCACAAGAGGCATTATGTATTGAAACAAGTTATTTACCAGACAGTATTCATAAAGAAGAAAATCCAAAGGTCATCTTAAACGCAAATAAAAAATTTAAAGAAGAAACAGTATATACATTCGAGGTAACAAAATGAAAGCAAGCTTATTAAAAGAAGAATTTAAAACTAATAAATATGATGAAATGTTGAAAGACTTATATGAAGATGCAAGTCTCGTAGATTATCAGAAAGACAGATATGCCAATGCATTAGATAAGTTCGTTGAACTTTATGGTGATGAAAATGTCAGCATCTATAGTGCTGCAGGTAGAAGTGAAATTTCAGGTAACCATACAGACCATCAGCATGGTTGTGTACTCGCAGGTTCTATCAATCTAGATGCGATTGGTGTAGTCGCTAGACAGGATGATGTAATCAATGTTGTCTCTGATAGCTTTAATATTAAGCCAATCTATTTAAATGATTTAGATAAGAAGGATGAAGAAGAAGGTACTTCAGAAGGACTAATCAGAGGTGTTGTCTCTAAACTTAAAGAACTAGGTTACAATATCGGGGGTTTCAAGGCATTCATTACAAGTGATGTATTAGTAGGGGCTGGTTTATCTAGCTCAGCTGCTTTTGAAACAATTATTGGTACAATCATTGATGGTTTATATAATGATATGAGCATCGATATGGTCACTATCGCAAAAGTAGGTCAGTATGCTGAAAATGTTTATTTTGGTAAGCCTTGTGGATTAATGGACCAGTGCGCATGTGCTGTCGGTGGACTTATCTCTATCGATTTCAAGGATACAGAACATCCTGTTGTAAATCATGTAGATGTAGACTTCTCTAAATATGATCATAGCTTATGTATCGTTGATACAAAGGGAAGCCATGCAGACTTAACAGATGCTTATGGTGCTATTCCAACTGAAATGAAGGATGTCGCTCATTACTTCGGTAAGGAATTCTTAAGAGAAGTAGATGAAAAGGAATTCTTTGATCATCTTGCTGATGTCAGAGCAGCAGTTAAGAATGATAGAGAAATTCTAAGAGCTATTCATTTCTTCAAGGAAAATGCAAGAGTACCTCAAATTGTAGAAGCATTAAACAATGATAACTTTGACTTATTCAAGAAGTTAATCAAGGAATCTGGTAACTCAAGCTATAAGTTCTTACAGAATGTTTACGCAGACTTTGATTATAAGCATCAGGCAGTTTCTGCAGGTCTAGCATTAAGTGAAATCGTATTAGGAGACCATGGTGTATCTAGAGTACATGGTGGTGGATTCGCAGGTACAATTCAGGCATTTGTAGAAAATGACTTTGTCCCAGAATATAAGAAAGAAATTGAAAAATTATTTGGAGAAGGCAGCTGTCATGTACTTAAAGTAAGAAAACTTGGTGGTTGTAAAGTAGTGGAGGAATAAATATGAACGTACTAGTCACAGGTGGTGCAGGTTATATTGGTAGTCATGTCTGTGTAGAACTATTACAGAGCGGCCATGATGTTGTAGTCATCGATGACTTCTCAAATTCAAAACCAGAATCCTTAGATGCCATTCATGAAATTACTGGTAAGAAAGTAAAGTTTTATGAATTTAACGTTTTAGATGAAGATAAGACAGAAGCAGTATTCAAGGAAAATA
>OLRT01000109.1_pt1 | contig 61011 bp, 62 predicted proteins | sample 1672021 | NCBI WGS metagenome assembly OLRT01 (sample SAMEA3136637, study PRJEB25190) | human gut metagenome | reverse complement strand
ACTCTTTATAGCAAAATTTATATTGTAGAAGTACTAGATCCATTAAAATAAGGATATATAATTAATAATCATAAAAAAAGCTAGTCACAAACTGACTAGCTTTTTGGGTGTCACAAAAACCGACAGTGTATATTACAGCTTTAAAAGTTTATCACAAATACTTTTAGCAACAACATAACAATAATCATAACTAGTACAAACATCCTCAACAATAGAATTAGATATAAAATCAATCTCTACTAAAAGAGCTGGCATCTTGCTTTTTTTCAAAACAGTAAAGCTTTTAGAAATCTTAACACCTCGATTAGGAGTATTTAAAGCTTTAGATAAATTATTACAAATACTTTGAGAAGTACTATAAAGCCTACTAGACTTATTATAAACCCAAACCTCACAACCACGAGCATTTCTATTAGAAAAAGAATTCATATGTAAACTAATAAAATAATCACAGTTATATTTATTAGCTTTGTTAGTTCTATAACTTAAAGAATAATAAGTATTATCAATTCTTGTAGTTATAACTGTATGACCATGACTTTCTAGCATAGACTTTAAAATCAAACCAATTTTTAAAACAACATTACTTTCAAAAGTACCATTAAAACCAACAGCACCACTATCCTTACCACCATGACCAAAGTCTAAGTAAAATTTCATCAACTATCACCTCATACTTATAATATTTTTAGATAATTCATTAATACTATCAGTTAAAGTCTGAAGCTTTCCCTCAATGCGAACTAGTAAATACATACTAAGAGCAATTGGAAAACCAACAGAAGCTATAATACTTTGTATATCTGAATTCATAAATTTCCTCCTTTATAACAAAAGGCCAAGTATAAACTTGACCTTTAAATATTTTATTGAAGTAATTTTTGAGCAACGGATATATCTGAAATACTTCGCCAACACGTTGCTCAAAGTGAGAACGAAGATATATCGTTGGCGAAATGAAGTGTTTCGCCGACACGTCGCTCAAGCGAAGCGAATTTTATAAAACTAAATCGTAGTCAGTAGTGTCTGTAACAACCACCTTTGCACTAACTGCTTTAGCAATATCAGAACCACCTGGGGCAAATATGTTTTTAGAAACTACTAAGTCCATAGCAGTTTTTATTTCAGTTTCAGTTATATCCTCTCTTGGATCATCTATTGATAAAGAAACTGATTTATCATCAGTAGTTTTAAAAGTCATAACTAATCTTTTGTTAAGGTTATTATCCATAATATATTCCTCCTAATAATTAAAATTTTATAAAAGTGTAGTGTTATCTATTTTTATTGTCTCTAAAACATCATACTCTTGAAGTGACATTAAGCTTTCAGCAACGTCATATACATTCTGAGCATCTGCATCATGTTTTAGGTTTGAGAAAGTTTTGCTTCTAACTTTGGTTTTACCATCAACCATACCTAAATCTAATTTGATTTTTAAACTTGAAGGGTTTTTAGACTCTTTAACTGCCATTTACCCCACCTCCTTTTAAATTTTTAGACTTATTAGCTAAATCTTAAGTTAAGTATATTTGATGAGTGTTATTAAAATATAGTAAAGAAGTTTACAAGTTTTTGACAAAGGGAACGATAGTAAAGATATTGAAATACTAAGGTATGGAGGTGGTTTTATGATTAATAAGTTGACTATTGATGATGTGCCTGAGAATTTAAAGAGTGTGGCTTGTGCTATTGGCATTGATGCTTTGAGAAGTCTTATTAAGTGTGCTGGAGGGACTAGTGTTTATCTTCCTAGTGAAAGGTGTATAACTAAGCCTGTTAGGGACAGGGTTATTAGGGAGAGTTTTTGTGGTGATTATAAGGAGATGGCAAGAAGGTTTGGTATTAGTGAGGTTAGGGTTAGAAAGATTGTTGGTGAAAAGAGTTAAACCGTTGGTTATTTCCAACGGTTTTATTTATATTTTAGATTTGCTCTAAAAATTCAAGGATAGTTAAGTTATTAATTTAAATATAAGTAATTTTATCATAACTATTTAAAATAATTTAAAAAAATAGTAAAATAAATAAAAAAATAAAGTAGAAGAAATCGTATTTGTGGAAATATACACAAAAAAACAAATTTAGATACTCAGTTAAAAAAGCTTACTATTTAATAAATTTATAGTCTTATAGATGAATTAAATAAGGTAATAAGATTTAGTGATGTACTAGTAATACCATCAATATCTGACTGTATGAAAAGTATAGATATATACAGAAATATATTTAGAAAATCCATAACAAATTGGAAGTAGTAACTATGGTTTATATACAAACTATACTGGAGTAAGAGTAAATACACTAGATGTACCAAAGCCTAAACAAACTAGAAATTTAATTAAATCATCAATAGTACCATATCAAGTATTAATAAGTACAAGTGAATGCATAGAAAAATTGTTATAAAGTATGAGACAAAGATTATAAAAAATCTTAAATAAAATTGCGAGTTTAAATTAATATAAAAGGATAGGAAAACAGAGCATTTTATAATGATTAGAAGACCTAAAAATATGATATAATTAAAATAAGTAAAATGTCAATAGGAGGTGGAAAAATGGCTAATCATATAAAATACATAGATATACATAAATTCAAAGGAATAAAAGATATAAACATTTATGATATGAAATCAATAAATATATTTGTTGGTGATAATAACTCAGGAAAAACAACAATATTAGAGGCAATAAAATTCTTTGAAAAGCCATTTGATTATTTATCTCACCTAAGGTTAATGAGCAGAAAATATAACCCAAGAAGTATCAAATATAGTAAAATAAAAGAAATTTTTAATGAATGTAAATTAGAAAATGAGATAAATATAAATTTAGAATCAAATGGTGAAAATTATAATTTACATATAAAAGGTTTTGAAGAAGAAGAAATATACTTTGAAGACTATGAATTACTTGGAGAAGATGAGAGTAATGAAAGAACAATTTTAGAGTATACATTTAACTCAGAGAAACGAGAATTTATATTAGAAAATAGAAAAAAAAGTAGAATAAGTTTATCAAAAAATAATTTAAAACTTATAAATATGGGATATGCAATGCCTATAGATACATATTTAGAAAAAAGCACACTTAATGCAATTGATACAGTTATAAAAAAAGGTGATAAATGGAAACTTATAGAGTTATTAAAAATATTTGATAACAGTATAATTGATATAAATTATACATCAGATCAAGAAATATACATAACAACTCAAGATAAAAGTATACTAAGTTTATCTAGCTTTGGTGATGGACTTAAAAAAGCAATAGTACTAATTTCAAAAGTAATGGATGCTTATAATGGAGTGCTACTTATTGACGAAATAGAGAATGGAATACATAAAGATGTACTAGGTAAAATATTTAATGAAGTAATTAGAAATAGTAAGGAATATAATACTCAAATAGTAGCAACTACTCATAGTAGAGAAGCACTAGAAGCAATACTTGAAAATTTAGAACATAATTTAGATGATATAGCACTATATAGACTTGAGAACTTTAGAGGTAAAATGTATGCTAGAAGGTTTTCAGGACAAGATGCATATGAAATAATTATTGAAGAAGGTGGTGACTTAAGATAATGAGTCATTATCTTTTTGTAGTTGAAGGAATTCATGACGTAGCAATTATATCTAAAATATTAATGTTGATGGAATTTAAAGAAGTAGACAGAGATGATCAAATATTAAAACCAATGGATAAGTTAATAATTAGAAATTTTCCATTTTATAAAAATAGTTTGAATGTATTTAATAAAATACCTACTTTTTATAAAAAAGAGGATACACAAGTTTGTATAATAAATGCAGCAGGTGAAACAAAGTTACTGAAAGTATTAAACTCAGTATTAAAAAAATTAGAATTTAATGAAATGGAATTAATAGATAAAGTAGTTGTATTTTGTGATGGAGATCTAAAAGATAAAGAAGAAAAAATAGTAGATATAGTAGAACGAGGATTTGAAGGTAAAAAAAACAAGATTGATCGATTTTCTAGAGAAGAAATCTTAAATCAAACATTAAAAATAATAGAAGTAGAAGATTTTACTATACCATTTGAATTTTATGTTTTTCCTAATAATAAAGATTCAGGAAGATTAGAAAATATATTATTAGAAACTATAAATCAAGTAGATAGTGAACTTTTATATAATGTAGAGGAATTTTTAAAGAATATACCTAATGAATACAAACAAGAATGGTCAGTAGAAAATTCAAAATATGAAAAAACTAAGATTGCTTGTGTAGGTAGTGTTTTAAATCCAGGAGTAGCTAATGGTGTACATATAAGAGATAGCCATTGGATAAGTAAAGAAACTATAAATAATAGTCAGGCATTAAAATTAATATATGATTATATAGATAATATACTAACCCAAAAATAAAAGAAGTAAATTAGATGGCGAGAAAGCTTGTTTTTAGAAAAATTATAGATAAATCAGTGTTTTTTAGATGTTCTTCTAATATACTTATAATAATTAAACTCCAATCTATAATACCAAAATATTTTTGATATAATCTTAGGGTACTATATATTGGAGTTTAATTATTGTAAAAATTAAATAGCACAACGAGTTAATTAAGTACAAAAAATAATAAAAATAAAATATCTGAGACTAAAGAAGTTTTAAAATTTATAGTGTAATTATCGTATAATAAAATTATAGTAATGGAACTTATAAAAGTTTGTACGTTTCAGTTATAGCTATAATATTTAAACAATTTATAATTAAAATCTATCAACTTATATTAAAAAATATTTAATACATTCATTATTAAGTTAGATTACTATAAGACGTAAAATAGAACAAATAACATTCAAAGTAAGGGGTATAAATATGAAATTAAAAGAAGGTATATACGAACAAGTAATATCTAACAAAATACATGAAGAAATAAAAAATAGAGAAAATGAAATAAATATCCACAAAGAAGAAATAGAAAAAGAAGAGGCAAAAATAGTACTATCAAAATACCTACAAGAAGTAACTAAAAAAAGCTTAAATCTAATGAAAAACAAAGATCTAAACAAACAAATAGAGCTATGCAACCAAATAATAAACTACCTATCTACACAAGTAGAAGACGAAGAAATAAAAGAAAATAACATCCACAAAAACGGAGAAATACTACTATCAATAGAAGAAAAACTTAATAAATCAAAAATAAAAAACAACAATATAAGACCTATAACACCTATATCACAAAGTTACTTATTCACAAATTCAAACAATGAACCAGACCTAATAAATGAATTAAAAAGAGAAATAGCAAGTAGTGACAGTATAGATATATTAGTATCATTCATAAGATGGAGCGGACTAAGACTAATAAAAGATGAGCTAATAGAACACACAAAAACAAAAAAACTTAGAATAATAACAATCTCATATATGGGAGCAAGTGAATTTAGAGCTATAAAGTTTTTATCACAACTTCCTAATACAGAAATAAAAATATCTTATGATACACAAAGAACAAGATTACATGCTAAAAGCTATATGTTTAATAGAAATACAGGATTTACAACAGCATACATAGGCTCATCAAATATATCAAAAGATGCAATGACCACAGGACTAGAATGGAACATGAAAGTAAGTGAAAAAGATTCAAAAAATATAGTAGACAAATTTAAAGCAACCTTTGAAAGTTACTTTAACGACGAAGAATTTAAAACATTTACAGAAGCTGATGAAGAAAAACTAAAAATAGAATTAAAAAAAGCTAGAGGAAAAGACTATAGATCTGATAATGAAGAAATAGCTAATATAGATGTTAGACCATATCACTATCAACAAGAAATATTAGATACACTAAATGTTGAAAGAGAAGTACTAGGACACAATAAAAACTTAGTAGTAGCAGCTACAGGAGTAGGAAAAACTGTAATATCAGCATTTGACTATAAAAACTTTAAAAATAATAACAAAGGAAAAGTAAATAGATTATTATTTATTGCTCATAGAGAAGATATACTAGTACAAAGTATGAAAACTTTTAGAACTATACTTAGAGATAGAAATTTTGGAGGACTATATACAGGAAACTTTACTCCAGATAATATAGACCATGTATTTATGACAATACAAACTTTCAACTCTAAAAAGTTTAATGAAAATATAAGTAAGGACTTTTATGACTTTATAATAGTTGATGAGTTTCACCATGCTAGTGCTCCAAGCTATCAAAAATTACTTTCACATTTTAATCCTAAAGTACTTCTAGGACTTACAGCAACACCAGAAAGAATGGATGGAAAAGATGTACTAGAATACTTTGATGGCAGAATAAGTAGTGAAATGAGATTAGGAGAAGCAATAGATAAAAAATTACTTACACCTTTTCAATACTTCTGTGTAACTGATGAACTAGATTTAAGTAAAATAAAATGGTCAAAAGGTGGGTATGACAATAAAGAACTTACAAATATACTTACAGTAGATAAATTAAATGCTAAGAAAAGAGCAGATTTAATTTTAAAAAGTATAGATGATTACATAGCAGATATAGATGAAGTAGTTGGACTTGGATTTTGTGTAAGTATAGATCATGCAAACTTTATGGCAAATTACTTTAATGAAAAAGGTATATCATCAGTAGCTATAAGCTCTAAATGCAGTATAGATGAAAGAGATGAAGCAAAAACTGGACTTGTAAATGGTAAATACAAATTTGCCTTTGTAGTTGATTTATATAATGAAGGAGTAGATATACCAGAAATAAATACAATACTATTTTTAAGACCAACAGATAGTTTAACAGTATTTTTACAGCAATTAGGAAGAGGTCTAAGACTTAGTGATAACAAAGAATGTTTAACAGTACTTGATTATGTAGGACAAGCACACAAAAACTATAACTTTTATGAAAAGTTCTCAGCAATAGCAAAGAAAAAAGGTAAAGCATTAAAAGAAGAAATAGAAAGTGGATTTATAACACTTCCAAAAGGTTGCCATTTACATATGGAAAAGCAAGCTAAGGAATATATACTAAGAAATATAAACTCATTTATAAATAATAAAACAACTATAACAAATAAAATTAAAACCTTTGAAATAGAAAGTGGTAAAAAACTAAGCCTTGCAAACTTTATAAAATTTTATAATATAACCTTAAAAGAAATATATAAAACTAAAAATAGTTTTTACAGACTTTGTGTAAATGCAAAAGTAAAAGAAGATTTTAATAATATAGATGAACAAAGTTTAGCAGGTGGTATGTTAAGGCTTATGAATACAGACTCAGTAAGGCTTCTTAAATTTTGGATAAATACATTAGAAAACTATAAAGAAGATAAAATAATTAGCTTTAATGATAGTGAAGAAAAAATGATGCTTATGCTACACTACACTTTATATACAAAATCACCTAAAGACTTAGGCATAAATAGTATAAATGAGTTTTTACAAAGGCTTTATAGCAATAAAGTTATTTATGAAGAGATTATAGAAATACTTAAATATAATTTAAGTCATATAAAAGTAAAAACTTTTAATGATAATTTAAGCTTTGATACTAATTTAGAAGTACATGCAACTTATACTAAGGAGCAGATTTTAGCATCACTTGGAAAAAATACTATAGAAAAGCAATATCCTCTAAGAGAAGGTGTACTATATATTGAAGATAAGAAAACAGATGTATTTTTAATAACATTAAATAAGGTTGAGAAGCATTTTTCTCCTTCAACTATGTATGAAGATTATGCTATAAATGATGAATTATTTAACTGGCAAAGTCAAAGTAGAACAAGTATAGATTCACCAACCGGCAAAAGATATGTAAATCATAGAGATAGTGGTAATAATATATTGTTGTTTGTTAGGGAAAATAAAAGTGAAGATGGAGTAACAAGTCCATATACTTACTTAGGGCCTGCTGATATTGTAAGTCATAGTGGAAGCAAACCAATAAGTATAGTATGGAAATTAAGAAATAAATTACCTGCAAGTATAGCAGTAAAAGCAGAAAAGGCATTATAAGTCATATGCATATATTTATTTTAGGGTATAATAGATAGAGAACTTATTAAGGATTTTATTATAGACTTATGAAAAGGAGACAGAAGACAAGATGATTGAAAATAATAAATCTAAGTATGTACCTGAACTAACATCAAACTTAAGAAATAATTATGTATCAATTCCAAGTATAATATCTAAAGCATCAGGAATAAGAATTTTTGGAAAAAGACTTAAATCATTCATTTTTACTACTGACGTTGCAATAATAAAAAACACTAACGCTGATGCTGTAATAGCAGTATATCCATTTACACCTCAGCCAACAATTACTCAAGCTATATTATCAGTTTCAGATATACCTGTTTTATGTGGTGTTGGTGGAGGATTAACACATGGGACAAGATCTGCAAACATAGCTTTACATGCAGAGTTTCAAGGGGCAATAGGTGCAATACTAAACTCACCGGCACCTGATGAAACTATTAGATATGTAAAAGAATCAATAGATATTCCAGTTGTTGTAACAATAGTATCTGAGTTAACAGATGTACAAAGTAAGATTGATGCAGGTGCAGATATATTAAATGTAAGTGGAGGAGCTAATACAGCAAAGATTGTTCGTAAAATTAGAGAAAAGTTTCCCCTTATTCCTATAATTGCAACAGGAGGACCAACGGAGGAATCAATTTTAGAAACAATTGAAGCTGGTGCGAATGCTATTACTTATACACCACCAACAAACTCACAATTATTTAAACATAAAATGCAAGAATATAGAGAAATTGAAAATCAAAAGTATAATAAAGAATTTTAGTAAGTTAAATTACTAGAGGACTTTATTTATAAATTCATATGGAACGGATTAAAAGATCTTTAAGAAATACTTAAAGGTCTTTTTTAGTGCCTATACATATTTATGCATAGGTACTATATTTTTAATATTTAAAATTTTTATATAATAATCTCATAAGAAAAACATAAGGAGTGAAAAAATGATAATAAGATTAAAAAACGACATCGGTATGGTAAAAGAAGCAAAAATCGGTTTTAGCTTCACAACATTTTTCTTTGGACCATTTGTGCCAGCACTAAGAGGAGACTGGAAATATGCAGGTATAATGCTAGTATGTGCAATTATAACATCTGGAATATCTACACTAGTATTTCCGTTTGTATACAATAAACTTTATATAAAAGAATTGTTAATGAAAGGATTCTTACCAGCATCAGACAATGATAGAAACATATTAGTAGAAAAAGGATTTATTGTATCGAGTAAGGATGTAATAAGCGATAATATATAAAGATTGATAAAGGAGAAAACATAATGAATAGTCAAACGAAAGATTCTATACAAAAACTTGAGCATATAGAAAGTAGACTAAAACTAGCCAATGAAGCAGTAGAACTTATACATGAATTTGAAGAAATAGTAAGCGAAATTGGAATTAGTATAATGAGAGAAGTATCTATTAATGAAGAGAAACTTACAATAAAAGCAATTGACCCAAATGATAATGATTTAGAACTTGAATTATATGAAGTAGCAACAGTATACAGAAGTATTATTGATGGTTGTGGTCCCTGTGGAGGAATATTTGAAGAAGAAATTGACTTTAGAATAGATGATATAGAGGATGATTATAAAAATAAAAGTAAAGAAGAATTTTTAAATTATGTTGGACATTTATACTATGCAAAATATAGATGTATAGAAATATACGACAGATTACAAGATATTGAAGATGAAGCTTAGATTAAAATAGGTGTCGAGAAAATCGACAGTGTATATTTAGACGAAATATAGTAATAAAAACCGTTGGTTATTAAACTAACGGCTTTTATTTTATTAAAATTAATTTTTATGTAAAGTTTACCCAAAAATCTACGTATACATAAATATGTACAGACTACATATTGTGAAAAATTCAGAAAATTATTAAAATAGTAACGTAAAGATTTAAGGAGCGACAACAAGAGATGAAAAGCAACGAAGTTAATAATAATATTAAATTTTATATATTTTTAGAGGTTCTAAAGAAATATTCAAATATAAATCCACACGAAGAAATATCAAAAGAAGTAAAAAAAACAAAGTTAAATCATATGATATTATCTGTAAAAGAAATAAATGAAAAAATGAAAACTGAAATATATGAAAGAATGAATATAGAACTACAACAAGATCTTGACAGAAGAACTATATATCAATATGTTGATGATTTAAAAGAATTGGGATTTGAAATTACTACATATAAAGATAATAAAATTGGATACGCACTAGTAACTAAAGACATAGAGCGTTATGAATTAAGAATACTAGTTGATTCTCTATCAGCAAATAGATTTATGACTAAGAAAAAAACTGCAGAATTAATTGGAAAACTATGTAAGTTTCAAAATGAATATGCAGGATATGATTTCTACAAGCAAGTATCTATACCTGATAGAGCTAAATCTATAAATGAAGGAATTCTAAATAATATAAATAGTATAGACGCAGCTATAAGTAGAGGAAAAAAAATTACATTTAACTATTGTGATTATAATTATAAAAAAGAATTAGTATATAGAACATATAAAGATAGCGAAGATAAAAAACAATACACAGTAACACCAATAGGACTTATATTAAAAGAAGACCATTACTATTTAGTTACAACTCACAATAAATATAATGACTTAACAAATTACCGAGTTGATAGAATGAAAGATGTAATTGTACTAGACGAAGATGGAAGATCATTAAAAGAAATTAAAGGATATGAAGATGGAAAGTTTAATGCAGCTATATATGCTAAGAAAAACTTTAAAATGTTTTCAGGAGATGACTGTGAAGTAGTTTTAAGAATTAATAAGAACTTACTTAATTTAGTTATAGATGAACTAGGTGATGATGTTAAGTTACATAAGATAGATGATGACACTTTCCAAGCAAGGTTTAACGCACAGTACGGTACAGGTCTTACTAAGTGGGTTTTACAGCTAGGAGCAGATGCTAATGTTATAAGTCCTCCTGAACTTAGAGATGATGTAAGAAAGAGTTTAGAAGATATGATTAAGTTATATAGATAGGGAGAGTTATTAATGTCAATAAGAGGACGGAAACCTAAAAAAGAAAGTTTAGGAACATCATTTATAATAGAAAAAGTACCAGGTCTTAAAAGAATATCATGTAGCAATTGTATTAATTATAATGTTGATAAATCATGTGATGTAAAGCATGTTTTAATGAGCGAAATAGGGTATGATTATTGGAAACAATGTAATCAATTTGAATTAAGTAATGAATTTGATACAGAAGAAAATAGAGCATTAGCAGAAAGAACAAGAAAAAGAATAGAAAAAACTTATAAGATAGATAAAAATAAACAGGACAAAAAAAGAAAGAGTAGAGGAAATTCTGTTAAGGTAATAAAAGTAAAGAATGTAAAAAATAATAATGGCAAAAAAGTTATATCAAGGTTAACTGTACAACAAAGAAAGAAAAGTGGGGAAAGTTACCAAAAGGTTGCACAACATTTTGGAGTTAATAAAGAATTAATTAGAAAGATTGATTTAGGATTTTATGGACCGGGATATATAAATGAGTAAATAAAAATAGAGATAAGACTTTAATCATGTATATATATATAGCAGAAATCAGGAGGGAAGAAATGTTAAAAGGTAAATATACAAGATCAGAATTAGGAGTAAAACGTGGAAATATACAATGGAAAGTAAAAGTAAATAATGAAACGTTATTATTTGTAAATGAAGGAATGAATAATAAACCAGAGTCAAATTACATATACAGTAATCACTTAGATAGAGAAAATAATGTACTATATATGTGTAGAGATTGTGGAGGGGAGTGGGTAAAAAAGCTATTAAAAGATATAAGTGATACTAATGTAAGAATTTTTTATAGAAATAATAAAAAGCCTATATGGAGTGAATTTATATATGATAATATTATAGAAATAGAAACTGGATTTAAAGCGATAGGCAATAGTAGTAAATAATAAATATTAGGGAGAGAAATATGAATATATTACAAAGAGGATTAAAAAAAGAAGAAATAGCACAAGCAAAAAGATATATGAGATGGTATAGAGTAATAGATAATGAAATGAGACTATTTGTAAATCTAGGACTTGTAACAGATAAGGGAGAAATAGCTAATACAATAGATTACAAAAACAATAAAGCATACTTATGTATGGCAGATTTAGAATATAGTAAGAAATTCTATAATAAAAATAAACACTATAAAGTAAGATTATATGCTAAAAATGATGAAAAAAGCTTATATGATGAATATGAAGTAAAAGATTGGTTTCTAAGTGAAAAAGGATTAGAATTAGACTTAGCATAAAATATACTACTTACTAAAAGTAATTATATTTATAAGTATCAAAAAATAAGGGGAATTAAAATATGAAAGACAATACATACATATTCATATGCAACAATGACAAATGGAATTCTTTGACAATGTAAAAAAGGAAGGACATATAGAACCATGGAAATGCACTAAAAGCGTAAAACTAGGGGACAAGTTCTACATACACCTAGGTGGAAATAGCATAAAAGAAAAAGGCATAATAGCAACAGGAACAGTAGTAAGTGAATCATACATAGACATAGAAGAAGATGGTTTAGTAGCAGATTTACAAATAGAAAAAATCTTTGACAAGCCAGTTTTAAAATTCAAACAAGGAATGTATCAAGTTCAAGGAAGCTGTGCAAGACTTAGAGAAGAAATAATTGAAGAAATAGAAAAAGCTATAGAACTTAGTTTAGCTGAAAATATATAAATTAAAATACCTTTATTTTTATAAAGGTATTTTTTGATATAATTAAATATATAAAATACACTTTAAGGAGATTCATAATGGGAAGAAGTTGGGAAACTATAGAAAAGAAAAATCTTAATCATAACAACTTAGATCAAGAAGCAATAGACTTTATAAATACAATAAAAAATACAAGTATGAGTAAAAGCTACAAAATACCTTTACTATGGGCAGTTTATAATAACGGAAATATAAAGATAAAAATAGATGAAGATGACATATATAATTCCTTTAAAAAATTCTATAGCAATAAAGAAAATGCAAAAGACTTACAAGGTCAAAAAAGCACACAAGGATATGAAAACTGGGGTAAAAAAGAATATGTAAAACTAGCAAAGGACAACCCTATAAAACACCTAGTAGATAAAACAGCACAATACTTCCATAAAGAAAATGATATGTTATGCTTATCAGAAAATTTACAACAGTATATACATCAAAATGAATTTATAGAAGAATTTAAATATGCAATACAAAGTCTAGAAAATAGATACTTTAAAAGAAACTATAGTATAGAAGAAAGTGATAATACATATATGGAATTAAAAGAACTAATAGAAGACTTTAAAAATACCTATAAAGAAGATAATTATCAAGATGAAAAACTAAGACAAGAGTTTATAGATAAATTTCCACTAGAAAAATTACCAACATTAGAGCTAGAAAGATATGCATTAGGTGGAAAAGAAAAAGATAACCTATGTTGGTGGCTAGAATTTAATACAGTACCATTAGGAAGTATAAAAGGTGGAAATGCATTAAAGTTTAAAATCTACTACTCAAAGAAAGATAACAAGTGGATATATCCATCTCAATTTTCAAATGTAGAAGATGCATGGTCACAGATGAGAAAAGATATTTGTGAGTTTATTGAAAACTTTAAAAATGGACATTACGACTTACTAAACAACTATAGTTTAATATCATCAATGAATATGTTCAAAACAAAACTTCTATATATGTATTTCCCTAAAAAATTACTTCCTGTATATAGCTTAGATCATATACAAAAGTTTTTATCATACTTTGGATGTTCTGATGAAGAAATACAAACTTTAAATATAGTTGAAGCTAATATGAAGTTAAAAGAAATTCAAAATAGTAGTATTGAGTTTTGTTTATGGGATGGATTAAAATTCATGAGATTTTTATATTCATCACCTATATTAAATAAAGAAGATAATTTAGATAAGGATAATTTTATTGAAGAATCTGAAGAAATAATACCAGTAGACATTATAAATAAAGTTGAAAACTACATAAAAAAGCAAGGTTATAACTACACATATAACCAACTATCAAACCTGTACCTATCACTAAAAACAAAACCATTTACAATACTAGCAGGAATAAGTGGAACAGGAAAATCAAAAATAATAAGACTACTTGCAGATAGTATAAACGCAGACTATACTCTAATCAGTGTAAGGCCTGATTGGAACGATTCAACTGATTTAATAGGCTATAAAAACCTAGACGATAAATTTATAAAAGGTCAACTAACAAAAACAATACTAAAAGCACAACAAAACAAAAATAAACCACACTTAATATGTCTAGATGAAATGAACCTAGCAAGAGTAGAATACTACCTAAGTGACTATCTAAGCATAATAGAAAGTCGTAAAAAAGTAGGACAAGATATAATAACTGACAACATAGTAGAATACCAAGAAAACAATGAAACAATAAAACTACATATACCAGATAACCTATATCTAATAGGAACAGTAAACATGGATGATACAACATTCCAATTTAGTAGAAAAGTATTAGATAGAGCAAATACAATAGAGTTTTCAGATGTAGACTTAGACAACCTATTCTTTGAGAATAACGAAGAAGTAGAAAGTTTAAATGTATCTAATGACTTTTTAAAAACAACATACTTAAAAACTATGGATATAGAACCAGAGTATAGAGAATATGCAAAAGAAGTAAATAAAAAAATAATAGAAATAAATGAAATACTTAAAAAGTCACAAAAGCAATTTGCCTACAGAGTAAGAGATGAAATATTATTTTACATGATAGAAAATAAGAAAGCTGACTTATTAGATGAAGACACTGCATTTGACTATCAAATAATGCAAAAAATACTTCCTGCTATAAATGGAAGTGAGCAAAGTGTATATCAAGTTTTAATAGACTTACTTAACTTTATATTTGAAACTAATGATATAGAAACTGTAGAAGAAGCAGAAAATCACTTAGAAACTACAACTGTAAAATATGAAAACAGTGCAAAGAAAATTATATATATGATAAAAGGGTATCAAAATGATGGGTATGTTAGTTACTGGTACTAGTAGTGATATATTAAAATTGTCTACAGATGATTTTACATTATACATATCTGGAAGCAGTGAAAATAAGAAATTTAAAGCTACCAATAATAATAAAAATATAATGGCACATTTGGGAGTAGATACAACTTATAACTACACTACAGAAACTATAAATAGCTTTAAAGAATTAGAAATAAACAACACTAATACTATGTATCCAAGCTTTTTTGAAGATGGAATCTATAATTTGTATTTAGAAAATAACACTAATGACAAATTTGAAATTTACCATGACCATAAAGAAATAAGAGATAACATAATAACTAGAGGTAGAAATACCTTTGGATCTTTTAAGTTTAATGGAGATATAGGTTATTCTACTTTTAAAATTATTAAAAATAATAGTAAAGTATTAGATTTAACAATACAAGTCTTTCCATCTAAGCTTGATTATATGGATGACTATAATGAAATCTTAAAGGATATAAATGAAGAGATAACTTCATTAGTATTTGATTTTCTAAATAAGACTTTTTCAAGTGTAAATATATGTGATAATAAGAGTCAAACTGGACTTGAATTTATAGTTATCTTAAATAATATTTATGAAAAGCTAGAAAGAGCTATAAAAAGAATAGAAAGATTTCCAAAGCATAGTGTTGTTACAGAGTACAACTTAAAAAATAAACATAAGTCTAAAGTTATATCTACAAAGGAAACTATAAAGCATTTAAGAAAAAATAATAATTCAAACAATGTTGTTGAAGTAAGAAAAAATACAACATTAGATATACTTGAAAATCAATATGTAAAATTTATTATAAAAAGAATCTTAGACAAAATAAAAAATGTTAAGTCTAATGTGAAAATTCAACAAGGTGAAAATAATAAGTATTACATTCAATTAGAAGTATACGAAAAAAGACTTACACATCATCTTAATACATTCTTTAGAAATATTAGTGATATAAACAATAATAAATCTATATCCTTAGTATTTAAAATGGCTAGTGGATATAAGGAATGTTACTACTACTATAATCTATTATCAAAAGCCTTAGATATAAGTAGTGGACTTTATGATATTAGTAATAAAAAGCTTTGGAATTTATATGAAATATGGTGCTACATAAAAATACATAGCATTATAAAAGAATTAGGTTATGAAGCTAAGGAAAATTCGATAATACAATCAACTTCTAATGGATTAACATTATCTCTTATGCAAAATAAAGAAGCTAAATGTATTTATGAAAATGATAAAGGAAAAAGGTTAGAGCTATTTTATAATAAACAGTACAACAAACTTCCAACAACAAACCAAAGACCAGATACAGTACTTTGTTTAAAGGGTGTCGGGAAAACCGACAGGGTATATATATTTGATGCTAAGTATAGAATCTATGTTGATAAAAGTGGAAATATATGCCCTATGGAAGATGATATAAATATTATGCATAGATATAGAGACTCTATAGTAAGCAAAAGTAGCATAAATAATAGTTTTAAATATGAATCAGTTGGAGCTTATGTAATGTTTCCTTGTAGTGATGAAAAAACATTTGAGGAGAATAAATATTACAAAAGTATAGAGAAAGTTAACATAGGAGCACTTCCTATGCTTCCAGGATCAACTTCACTTATGAAAAAGCATTTATGTGATATCATAAATGAATCATATATGGAAGCTATAAATAACAACCCTGTATTTGATGAAGAAGATGATTATTATAAGTTTAAGAATAAAAATGTAATGATAGTTAATACAAAAGATAAAAATCACTTTGATGTTTATAAAGAAAATAGATTTTATCATATACCTAAAAAATCATTATCGAAGCTAAATATTGGAGTTGAGTATTTGGCCTTTTATCAACCAATTGATAAGTCAAATTCAAGTAATAAGTTTAATAATGACTTTGGCATAGAGTATTATGCAAAAATTAAAGATTATTATGAGTATGAAAGAGGAAGTTGTAAAGAACTTAAGTGTGATAATGGTAAAGAAAATGACATTTATTTAAGATTTGAACTTGATGAATTAAAAAAGGTAGGACCTATTCATAGAGTTGAGTATGGTATAAGAACTTTAAATTATACAACCTTATATTTGTTAAAAACAGCTACTACAATGCATGAGCTTTATTTAAGTAGTAGAAGAGAAATAGATGTTTATAAGATACTTAAAAAGATTAGTAAGGATAAAAATATAAATCTTAGAAAAGAAAATGATGGATTTTATATAGGTAGTGATTTTGTTAAAGTATTAGATAATGGTGATATAAAGTTAAGTAGAAATAAAGTTAGTATTAAAGATATACTATATATAAATTAGTTCTACAAGGTATCGTAATTATATTTAAATAGTGAATTGTTAATAAATTTAAGATAGGATATAATTATTTATATCATAATAAATAAACTCAAAGAGAGGGAATATAATGCAAAGATTGAGACCGCTGAATGACTTTATTTTCAAAAAATTATTTGGAGAAACTGAAAATATAGATAACTTAAAATCTTTCTTAAATGCAGTTTTAAATAAAGATAAAACTCAAGAATTAGTAGAATTAGAAATAATAAATGAAAAAGAGCTAACTACAGATAATATACAAGATAAAAAAGGAATAATAGATGTACTAGCAAAAACTTCAGATGGAACTAATATAAATATAGAAGTACAGTTAACAAATCAAGATAATATGGATAAGAGAACTTTATTTTATTGGTCTAGAATTTATAGTAGAAGTATTGTTAAAGGCGAGGATTATAGTAATTTAAATAAAGTAATCACTATAAATATATTAGATTTTAATTATATAGAGCTAGAAAAATATCATACAACATTTACACTAAGAGAAAATGATAATACAGAATATAAATTAACAGATATATTAGAACTTCATTTTATAGAAATGCCTAAGTTCAAAAAGATTGAAAATAAAAATCTAGAAGAAGATAAATTACAGAGATGGATGATGTTTTTAAGAAATGATATATCACAAGAGGAATTGGAGGTGCTTATAAATATGGATAAAGATATAAAAAAGGCAGAAGAAAAGCTAGAATATTTAAGTAGTGATCCAGTAACTCAAGAATTATATTTTGAGAGAGAAAGAGCCCTACATGAAAAAGCCAATTTGATTAACACAGGAATAAAACAAGGAATAAAACAAGAAAAAATAGAAATGGCTAGAAAATTATTACAAAATAACTTTTCAGTACAGATGATAGTTGAATTAACAGAACTTACAGAAGAAGAAATAAATGAAATAAAATTAGAATTACATTAAAAAGGTTGCTAGTAAAGGCAACCTTTTTTGTAATAAGTAAATTTATTTTTACATTATAATGTTAATATGCTTATTTATAACTTATAAAGTTTATCTTAGAAAATAAAATATTAAATGATATAATATTTAGATGAAAACATAACACTTAATATGGGGGACATAAATGATAGACTATACAAAAATAATAAAACTACTTATAGACATAACGTTAATTCTTTTTACTTTAGGATTAATTAGTAAAATAAAAATAATATTTGCACCTATAAAAGTAAAACTATTTATACATATTACAAATTTTATGGAAGATACTTTAGATAACTATTACAATAAAAATGTTATATATGAATATCTAGAAAAAGAGTTTAGTTTAGAGCAAAATGAAAATGGCGAGTATGATTTTACGATCAAACAGATGGAAAAAGCTATTAAGAAAAATGAAAAAAACTTAAATATAGATGAACAGAAGTATTTTAATTTTGTAATGAATACAGGTATTATTAACATAATTGATTGGTGCAATAAAAAAAGTATTAAATTAGCACTTAAGATATATTTTGTATGTATTTGTCTTGCAGCAGGGCAGGCATCTATAGATCGTTTTTATAAATAAAAATATTACTGGAACTTAAAAATTCCAGTAATATTAAATAATTCTATTTACCTATTTATTAACCTTAAATACTTTTAATACTATCTAACAATCAGATAATATACTTTTGCTATTAGGTCTCTTAACTATTCTACCTTCAGTACCAACAACAGTGCATCCATCAGGAATACTTTTTAAAACTACGGAATTAGCACCAATTTTAACATTATTTCCAATTTCTATAGATCCGAGAAGCTTAGCACCAGCACCAATTACAACACCATCTCCAATAGTAGGATGTCTCTTACCAGTTTCTTTACCAGTACCACCTAAAGTAACTCCATGATAAATAGTAACCTCATTTCCTATAATAGCAGTTTCACCAATAACTATACCTGCACCATGGTCTATAAATAAAGTTCCATTTATTTGAGCACCAGGATGTATTTCTATATTAGTAAAAAATCTAAAAATTTGAGATACTAATCTAGCACTAAAAAATAGATCTTTCTTATATAAAAAATTAGAAATTTTATGACCAATCACTGCATGTAATCCAGGATATAAAAGAAGTACCTCAAGTTTACTTTTTGAAGCTGGATCATTTTTCATAATAAAATCTATAGTATCATTTATCTCTTTAATCATATATATCACCTTTCAACTACTTTTATTAATTATTAATTACTATAATTTAATTATAGAGAACATTAAATAACAAATAAATGGTTAAACGTAACTGAAAGATTGCAAAAAGTGCTATTAAATAAAATCAAAAATACCCTGTCAAAACTTAAACAGGGTATTTTGAGCAACGGATGTATCCAAAATGCTTCGCCGACACGTCGCTCAAGCAAAGCGAATTTTTGTTAACTTAAACTATATACACACTTACCATCTAAGAAAGTATTTAAAACCTTAACATCTTTTATTTTATTAACATCGATATCTAAAAGATTATCACTTAACAATACAAAATCAGCATCCTTACCAACAGCTATATCACCTTTTATATCTTCCTCAAAAGAAGCATAAGCACCATTTCTTGTGAAAGAAAGTATTGCATCTTTAACACTAAGTGCTTGATTAGGTAAAAATGGACCTTTACCATCTAAAGTTTTTCTAGTAACAGCACAGTAAATTCCATTAAGTACATTAGGTAACTCAACAGGGCAGTCAGACCCATTACTCATAGTAGTTTCATTAAATAAAGTATTAAAGTTATAGCTAGTTTTAGCTCTATCAACTCCAATTCTATCCTCAACTATATTAATATCATAATCTAAAAATATAGATTGAACATAAGCATGAAGATTTAAATCTCTAAATCTATTTAGTAAATCACTAGTTGTTAACTGACAATGAACAACACCATGTCTATGATTATCTCTTAGATATTTATCTAAAGCTTTTTCTATAGAGTTAACAACCATATCCATAGCCTTATCTCCTATGGCATGTATAGCTACCTGCATATTGTTTTTGTGAGCAATTTCAACCATTTCATCAAATTGTTCTTGAGTATAAGTACATATTCCAAAAGTACTATTATCATCAGAATAAGGTTCATTTAAATAAGCAGTTCTAGCTCCTAACGACCCATCACCTAATAATTTAAGTGGTCCTATTTTAAAATAATCATCACCAACACCTGTAGTGTATCCTTTAGATAAAAAGCTTTCTAATTCCTCTTTTTGTGCAAGTTGTGCTTGTTCATATATTTTTACAGTAAGTTTTTCTTCATTTGCAAGTTCTTTGTATGCATTTATTATTACTTCATAGTCAACACCAGGAAATACTATAAAGTCATCAGTTTGAGCAGAAGTAACCCCGTAAGAGTTTAGACTTTCACATGCTTTTAATATCATATTTTTTATATCTTCCTTATCTGGTTTTGGTATTTTATTATAGATTAAATTAAGAGCATTTTCTCTAAATATACCATTAGGCTCATTATTTTCATCTATATCAAATTGGCCACCTTCAATTTGTAAGGTATTTTTATTTATACCAGCTAATTCTAGTGCTTTTGAGTTTACAACACAAACATGACCGCAAGCTCTTATTATACATATTGGATATTCAGTTGAAATTTCATCTAAGTCATCTTTAGTTGGAAATCTATTGACATCATTAAAGTAGTCGTGGTTCCAACCTCTACCACAGATCCACTCATTTTCTCTTAATTTATTAGAGTTTATATATTCTTTTATTGCATTTTTCATTTCTTCTAAAGAAGAAGTTTTTCTAGATAAATTTATCATTTTTAAAGAATATCCATAACCTAAAACATGCATGTGAGAATCATTAAATCCAGGGCATACAAACTTTTCATCTAAGTCTATTAATTTAGAGTTTTCATCTTTATATTTAAGAGCTTCTTCATTATTTCCTACATATATAAATTTCTTATTTTCAACTACAAATGCTTGTTGAAGATTTTCATCTCCTGTGAATACTTTTCCATTATAATAAATATGCGTCATCTTTCTCTCCTTTTATATCCTCATAAAATAACTTTGTATTTTTATCTACTTTACCTACACCTAAATATCTTGCTTTGTAATCTTTTAACAGTACAAAATATTGCTTAGATAATACTAATAAAACCAATACGTTTACAAAAGTAGGTATACCACTTGTTATATCAACAAATGTCCATATACTTATATCTCCAACATAAAGGATATATGAAGTCATTAAAAGCCCAGGTAGAGGATAGAAGTATTTAAATATTTTAAGTACTGTATTTTTTAATTTTATATTTTTATTACATAAATGTCTTAATACAACTTCATAATATACATACCATCCAGATGAAGTTGTAAGACCAAATACTAACATAGTTATAGTTAAGAAGTAAGTACCAAATACACCTAAGCCTGTAGAAAATGCATTAAGTGTTAAAGTAGCACTTTCAACACCACTAGACCATTCACCAGTAACAATTACAACTAAAGAAGTGATAGTACATACTATAAAAGTATCAACAAATACTTCAAAAGAACCCCATAGACCTTGCTCAACAGGATGAACTGTTTGACTTGAAGCATGAACCATTGGAGAAGTTCCCCAACCAGCTTCATTAGAGTATACACTTCTTGCCATACCTGTAGATATTACCTTGGAAATAGTTGCACCAACAAATCCACCAACAGCAGCAGTTCCAGTAAAAGCTCCTTTAAATATTAGCATAAAGCTTTGTGGTATATTTTTATAATTTATAAATATTATTACTAATCCAAAAACTAGATAACTTATGCTCATTATTGGAATAAGTTTAGTAAATATTTTTCCTAAGTATTTCATACCTTTACAAATCATTAGGTATGTACATATAACAATTAATAAACTAGCCACCATTTGATTAATGTTAAATGTAGAAGCTACAACTTCAGAAATAGTATAGTTACTTGCAGTTATAAAGAAAGTAGAGAATATTCCAAAACCAAATACTGTTGCAAGTACTTTCCAATATTTAAAATTTCTTTCTTCTCCTAAACCTCTTTCCATATAATAAGTAGGACCACCATAAGGATCTCCATTTTCATCTTTTTTTCTATAGTAAACAGCTAAAGTTACTTCAACTTGTTTTAAAATCATACCTAAAAAAGCAGTAATCCACATCCATAAAGTAGCACCAGGACCTCCCATTGCTATAGCTGTTGCAACACCAGCAATATTACCAAAACCAACAGAACCACCTATTGCAGTAGATACTGCTTCAAGTGGACTAAGTACACCTTCTGCATTATTTTCATCTTGTTTTTTAAATATTTTACCTAAAGTTTGCTTCATAATATAGTTAAAATACCTAATTTGAAAAAACTTTGAACCAATTGTAAAATATAAACCTGTGCCTAACATTAATATTATCAGAGGAGGACCCCAGATAAAATCATTTAAAGCATTAATAAATTGCGACATGAAAATACCCCCTATTTTTTTTATAATGTAAATAGAGGTTTAATAAAAAGACCTGAAAGGCCTTTAAAATCCTAGGTTTAAATTATAATAGCTCCACCACTTAAAAAAGTGAGAGTACTTAATTTATTAAATTAAGTACCAGCTAAATACTTTGACATGTATTTGCTTCGGCAATTAACCCTTTCATAAGTTTTCACAGATTTGTCTATCTCCAAAATACTACTCTTTTTAATTGCGCCTCTATTACATTAATATTTAATTTATATATTATTAGATAGTAGTAGATTTTATTTTAGTTTGCAACAAGTTTTATATATTTATTTAACTGTAATTAGTTATACTATACAAAACTTTATATTTAGCTAGGTTCATAAAGATGATATATTACCAAAGAAATATTTTAAATTTAAAAAATATATAACTTATATAAACTAAAAATAAATTTTATATATTTCCATTCATTAATGAGATGTTTCTATTTATAAAATGCTATTATATTAATATTAAGAAAATATGTTTACTAAATATTGCGACATAAATATATAAAATATTTACATTATTAATAAGAAAGGTGTTTTATGAAGTTTTTCCATATATCAGACTTACATCTGGGAATAAAGCTGAGAGGTCGAAGCCTTATTGAGGATCAGCGACATATATTAAAGCAAATAGTGGAAAGAGCTGCAGAAGAAAATATTGATGCAATTGTAATTGTAGGTGATATTTACGACCGTTCAGTGCCTCCTGCAGAAGCCGTTGAGCTTTTCGATGGGTTTATTACGGATTTACTGTCAAATGTCGATAACATTTGCATTATGGTAATAAGCGGTAACCATGACAGCCAGGAAAGATTAAATATTTTCAGAAATATTTTGCAGAAGGACAATGTGTATATGATTGGTATGCCTCCTTCAGGACCTGACGATTATATTGAAAAGGTAACTTTTAATTATAATGAAGGAATTTATAATTTTTATCTTCTTCCATATATAATGCCTCACATGGTGAAAAATGTTCTTGGAATAGAAAGAGACAGAACAATTTCATATAACGACGCGGTTCATGCCCTTATTGAAAGGGAAAATATAAATAATTCTGAAATCAATATTTTAGTAAGTCACCAGTTTTACAACACAGTAGGCAGTAATCCTGAAAATGTTAAAAGAACCGATTCGGAATATATTACGGTTGGTAACATTGACGAAGTTAAATCTGATATTTTAGAGAAGTTTGACTATGCGGCTCTGGGACATATTCACACTCCAAGTACCGTGGGCAATCCGAATTACAGATACTGTGGAAGTCCACTTGGTTATTCCATGAGTGAAAGAGACCAGGAAAAATCCATAGTATGTGTAAATGTGGAAAATGACGGAGTTAAGGAAATCAGTCTTATTCCTCTATCACCTTTAAGAACTGTCAGAAGAATAAATGGAACATTGGAAGAAATTCTGAATCAGGCCTGTAATGACTATATTGAAGCGGAAGTAATCGATAATGAAGATGCTCACAATAAGGGTGATGTCAAAAATATGTTAAGGGATGCATTTCCATATCTTCTCAATATAAGGTGGGTAAAACCGGAAACAACAGTGAGTCATGTGGATAGTGACATCGATAATATCATTTCAGAAAATGAAGTAGATCTGTTTACTCTCTGCAAAATGTTCCTGGGTGATATAAATGATGATGAGGAAAAGCTTCTTATGGAAGTTATTAATGAATTAAACGGAAACGGGGAAGGAGGTAATGAATGAGAATAAAAAAGCTGACCATGCAATCCTTCGGTTCATATGAAGAAGAAACCGTAATTGATTTCGATAAAATAAGCGGCAGGGGAATATTTCTTGTATCGGGAGATACGGGCTCCGGAAAGAGTACAATATTTGATGCCATATTCTATGCTTTGTATGAAGAACTCAGTGCAAAGGGATCAGGTCCTGAGGGAAATGATAAGTTCGTAAGTCAGTACAGAACAGACATGACAAAGGATGTTTTTGTTGAACTGGAATTTACGGATAAAAATGGTGATTCAGAAGATACATATATAATAAGAAGAAATCCGAAATATATAAGGAAAAAATTAAGGTCTGATGGGGTAACGGAACAGGATTCCAAATGCACTCTGATACTTATGGATAAAACCCTTACAAAGGCAGAAAAGCAGTATACAAAAAAAGATGAAATACGAAATAAGATTAACGAATTGATTGGCCTTAACAAAGAAGAATTCCGCCAGGTTGGTATGATTGCCCAGGGCGAATTTATGGAATTCCTTAGATCTACCACAGGTCAGAAAAAGGAAGTTTTCAGAAAGCTTTTTAATACGGGAATCTATGAAAAAATAGAAAGTTCATTAAAGGACAAATGTAACGCCAAAAAGGCAGATATGGAGAAATTTACTGATATATGTAAGAATGACATTTCCCGCATTGATCTGGCAAATGATTATGAAGAGGGAACTGAAGGTTATAATCTTTACTCAGAACTTAATGAATCCGTAAATGATATAACAGATAAAACTTCTGCAGGGGAAATTTCCATAAGTGCCATTGAAAATCTTCTGGAGATATTTGGGCAGGTCTGCGAGGATATTTCAGAGCAGAAGATTAAGGTAAGTGAAGAATTTGATAAAGCTCAGGCAGAGCTGGATATTCGTAAAAAAAATTATGATCTTGGCACAGAACTTGAAGCCAGATTTAAGGAACTGGAGACTGCGGAAGCTGAATATATCGAGCAGTCAAAGCGTAAGCCGGAGATTGATTCTAAGAAAATCTTAATTGCACAGACTGAAAATGCATATAAAATGCAGTCTGCACATAAATCATTTTCTGAAGCTTATGGAAGATATAAGGAAACGTTAGACAATAAGAGCAGATGTGAAGAGATAATTCCACAGTTAAAAGCACAGACAGAGCCAGCAAAGAAAGACGAAGCGGAAAAAGAAAAAATATATAATGAGTTAAATGAGAAATATTTAAATATAAAAGCTAAAGCAGAAGCAGAAATTAAGTCATTTGGCGATTTAAAGGACTTAAAGAAATCACTTGCAGATGATGAGAAGAAATTAACTAAAATCACTGTTGATATTAAGAAGAAGAAATCCGATAAGGAATCATATGAAACATCTCTGGAAAATGATAAGAAAAGATTTGACGAATTAAAGGATATCTGTGCCGCGGGCTCAGACATTAATAACTCAAAGAAAAATATTACAGGGCTGCTGGCTGATCTTGAAAATACAAAAGAGACATTTGGCAATTTGACTGATAATTGTGATAAGCATGACAGAAAAATGGCAGAGTATCGTGATGCCAGGTCAGAATACAAGAAGAATAATGACATTTACCAGCAGTCATATTTATTATTCCTGGATTCCCAGTCAGGAATTATTGCGAGAGACAGATTAAAGGCAGGCGAACCATGTCCTGTATGCGGTTCTCTTGAACATCCTGCTCCATGCGCTCTTTCAGAAGATAAAACAATCACAAGAGAAGAACTTGAAAAGCTGGAAAAGGATTCTAAGGATTCACTTGATAAAATGACAAGATGTTCCTCAGAATGCGGCATTTTTCAGAGAGATATTTTCAATGGATACGAAAATATAAAAAATGCCATTTCAAGAATTTTTGAAAATATGTCAACAGGCGGTGAATATGAAGAGACTGTTGAGTATTATGAGGGTGAAAAAGAACTGAGAAGTGCATTTGAGGATGTGTTTGGTGGTGAATTCCGTGGAAAAATTGATAAGGAACTTGGGAATAAGTCAGCCATGGAAAATTGTGGTGAAGCAGGTGACGAATCCGGAGAAAATGCGATTGGTGAAAATCATAACGAATCCGGAAAATCCAATAATGAACCAAACAGTAATAATATAGAAAATTCTTTAAACGACATCGAAAGTTTACTCGCCGGTTTGAATCAGTTTTTAGACAAATATAAGTCATTCTTAGAGAACAAATCTGATGAGCTTGACGCTTTATCCGGAGAATCTGAAGAAATTTCTAAAAAGCTTGAAAATGCAGAAACTGATTTAAATGATATGGCAGCGGCTATTGAAGAGTCTGAGAAGTATCGTCAGGCTGTTGAAATTGAGATTGCCAAAAATAAAGATGCGGTGGAACGAATTACAGCTTCATTTACATTTAAATCCATAGAAGAAGCCGAAGCGGCTGAGTCAGATGCGAAATTCCAAAAAGAAGCAGCATCGGAGCGTTTTAATGAAGCAAAGGCTTTAAATGAAAGTCTGGAAAAGAAGATTAATGCAAATGAAACACTTTTTAAAAGTTATGCTGAGCAGCTACCTAAATTAAAGGAAGATTCTGAAAAGTGCAAAGCTGATTATGAAGCTAAGCGGGAAAGCAGCAGAATATCAGAGGATAACTGGAAGAAACTGGTTTCAACATATACAGAAGATATAATTAAGACTTATAAGGAAGAAGTACATAATTACGAAATTAATCTTTCATCCATCAGCGGTAAGATTGAAATGGCTAAGAAAAGCATAGGCGAAAGCCGGAGACCTGATATGGAACATTTATCCATATTAAAGGAAGAAACTCAGAATAAAAGAGATAAGATAAATGAAAATTATATTGCAATTACCAACAGGGAAAGAAGTAATAAGGGCATTTACGATAACATTTCAAAACAGCTGTCTGAAAGACAGAAAACTGCAGAGGAGTACAAAAAGACAGAAAGACTGTATAATAAAATAACAGGCGGGGAGTCAGGGAACAGAATAAGACTTGAGACATTTGTCCAGAGATATTATCTGAAACAGATTCTTGTCCGTGCCAATAACCGATTCAGGGATATGACTGACGGACAGTACGAGCTCAGGGTTATTGACGAGGAAAAGGCCGGGACCGGAGGAAGAAACGGAAGTGACAACAGCTTAAGTCTCTACGTTTATTCATATGAAAATGACAGTGTCAGAAGTATAGAGACTCTTTCCGGTGGTGAAACATTTATGGCTTCTCTTGCACTTGCTCTTGGAATAACTGACAGAATCGAGGAAAGATCAAGTGCCGTTAACCTGGATATTATGTTTATCGATGAGGGCTTCGGCTCACTTGATGACAATGCAAGAAGAGAATCCGTGAAAATGCTTCAGAGAATGTCCGGAGGCAAAAAGCAGGTAGGAATCATTTCTCATGTTACAGAATTAAAACAGGAAATACCTACCCAGTTAAAAGTCTATAAGGACGAAAACGGAAGCCATGCCGAGTGGCAGATAAATTAAATAGAAAGCACATGTTATCAATTATGATAAACATGTGCTTTTTTATTATATAAGTTCTGCCATAAACGATGCTGCGATAACAGTTATGATACTGCACACAACAATTGAAAGACTGGACATTGCACCACATTCTTCATCCATTGTCATGGCTTTACTTGTTCCGATTACGTGGCTTGAAGCTCCAAGTCCAAGTCCTTTTGCGATTGAGCTTTTAATCTTAAAGATTTTATATATAGGCTCTGCGATGATTGCACCGAGAATACCTGTAATAATAATTGTAACTACGGTGATTGTTACGATACCGCCGGACTGTTCTGAAATTGACATACCTACTGCAGTAGTGATGGACTTTGGAAGTAATGTTACATACATTTCATGGCTTAATCCAAAGAGTGTTGACATTACATAAATAGATAAAAGTCCTGTAAATGTTCCGATTCCAAGTGAGATCATTATTGCCGCAATGTGCTTTTTTAGTAATGCAATCTGCTTGTAAAGTGGAACGGCCAGGGCTACTGTAGCCGGTGTTATAAGGTAGTTTACATATTTTGCGCTGTAATTAAATGCCTCATAATCAACATGAAATATTACTAAGAAAGCTGCAATTATTACTATGGTGATAAGTAACGGATTAAGAAAAGGAAGCTTTGTTTTCTGATTGATCCATCTGCCAAATAAAAATGCCGCTAAACACATTATTACGCCCACGAATGAGGACTGCATAAAAAATTCATTCATTAATTATCACCTCTTTTACTGATAATTACATCAGCAACCTTCGCTGTTACACACATAACTATAATGGTTGAGATTACAAGAATCGCAATATAAGGTATGAGTATAGGTGAAAGTGACTGCCAGCTGGAGATGATTCCGACTCCCGCAGGAATGAACATTACAGGCATAAAGTCTATAAGGAAGTTGCCTGTGGTTTCCACGCTGGAAAGAGGCACGATTTTTGTAACAAGTAATAAGAATAATAGCAATAGTCCGTATATATTTGCAGGAACAGGAAGTGGAATGGTATAACGCATCAATTCCCCTGCAAATGTACATGCAAATATAATTGAAAGCGGTTTTAAAAATTTCATAACATTTTCCTTTCGTTGAAATATGTCTTTTTTGTATACAATGTTATAGCATTATCAAAGATTGTATACAAGTATTTTTTTAATAATATACAACCGTTTTTTATTGTGTATTTAATAATGGTGTCACATATATTGACAAAATATATATATTTAATAAAATATACTTTAATACAATATAATGAACGGGAAGTCTCTGACTTCTCTTAAAATATAAGGAGTAATGCACATGGCGGAAGATAAATATGCACGAATAAGATTGGATAGTCAGTTATGCTTTCCACTATATGCCTGTTCAAGGAAAATAGTGCAGCAGTATACTCCTCTTTTAGATGAATTAGGAATTACATATACACAGTATTTAACACTTATGGTTCTCTGGGAAGAAGGCGAAGCGACTGTAGGAGAGCTTACAAAGAAGCTTTACCTTGATACAGGCACAATGACACCTCTTCTTAAGAAAATGCAGACAAAAGGCCTTATTACAAGGGAGCGCAGTAAGGAAGATGAAAGAAGTGTTATTATTAAACTGACTCCTGAGGGAGATGCCTTAAAGGATAAGGCTGTTGCCATTCCTGGACATATGATTCAGTGCCTTAATTTATCAAAAGGGGAATTTGAGGTTTTATATAAAGCACTTTATAAGTTATTAGACAATTTAAAACATTAATAATTATAGAAGCATTTACGAATTAATTTAATAATCGTAACAACATTTGCAGACAGAATATGCATCCATACTTGACATGTATAAATGTAATTAATACAATTACACATGATTTACTTTTTACGAGGAGGTAATTATGACAGCAGAATTTCCTTTAGCAGTTCATGCACTCGTTTATTTATATAAGTCAGGTAAGGTTACGAACAGTAACGAATTAGCTGAGAATATATGTACCAATCCCGCAAGAGTAAGAAAGGTCATGACTTTATTAAAGAATGCCGGCCTTATTTCTTCAGGGAGAGGAAAGGACAGTGGTTACAGTTTACCCGGTAATGACGGAGATATCACTCTGAAGCAGGTAATGTCAGCCCTGGAAGAAACGCCTGTATTTATGAAATGGCATCCGGGGGATGAAAGCTGTGACTGTATGATTTCTTCCGGAATGAGTAAAACCATGGATGGCATATATTCGGAAATGAATCAGCTGTGTAATAATTATTTGTCCGATATTACAATAAAAGACATTGCTAACAGTGTAGTAAAAAGACAGGATGATGAACAAAAATGTGACTGCAGCAGCGATTGCAATTGTGGATGTCAATCGAAGTAGTCGATATATCTTTGGGGACAGGTGTGATTCCTGACCGGTGGTATGCGGTTTAGCCGTAAGCCCACGAGCGAAAGCTGATTTGGTGAGATTCCAAAGCCGACGGTAAAGTCCGGATGAGAAAAGAACTATATATTTAGAAGAGTCTATATATAAAGGAAGTCCCCGGGTTTAGTAACTCGGGGACTTTTTATGGTGATATTATGACAGATTACGATTATATGAGCCGTGCCATAGAACTTGCTAAAAATGGTGAGGGAGCAGTAGATCCCAATCCTCTGGTAGGTGCGGTTATAGTAAAAAATAATAAAATAATTGGCGAGGGCTACCATAAAAAATATGGTGACCTCCACGCTGAAAGAAATGCATTTAAAAATCTTACGGAAAGTGCCGAAGGCGGAACAATATATGTAACTCTTGAGCCATGCTGCCATACAGGAAAAACTCCGCCATGCACTGAAGCGATTATAGAGCATAAGATTGCAAAAGTTGTTATAGGTTCAGGAGATCCCAATCCACTTGTTGCAGGTAAAGGAGCGGAAATCCTTAGAAATGCCGGAATAGAAGTGGTTGAAGGCTTTATGGCCAAAGAGTGTGATGCGCTAAATGATGTATTTTTCCACTATATAACACATAAAACTCCTTATGTAGTGATGAAATACGGCATGACGCTTGACGGTAAGATTGCAACAAAAACAGGCAATTCCAAGTGGATTACAAATGAATCCTCAAGACAGAGTGTGCAGAAAATGCGCAATAAATACACAGGTATTATGGTCGGAATCGGCACAGTACTGGCTGATGACCCAATGCTTAATACACGAATCGAAGGAGGCAGAAGTCCCGTTCGTATAATATGTGACAGCAACTTAAATATTCCTGTGGACTGCAACATTTGCAGAACAGCCTCTGAATTAAAGACATTTGTTGTTACTGCATTTAAGGATATGCCGTCAGGTGTCGTGATGGACTATAAAATGCCTAAAATGCTTGAGCTTTCAAGATTTGGAATTAAGTTTATAAATGTTCCGACAAATGAAGATGAACCAAAGGTTGATTTAAAACAGCTTATGGAGCTCCTTGGAAAGTTACAGATTAATTCCATTCTTCTTGAGGGCGGTGGAACGCTTAATTACTCAGCTCTTGAGGCTGGGATTGTTAATGAAATTGATGCATTTATTGCCCCTAAAATTGTAGGTGGAAACGGAAAGAGCCCTGTTGCGGGAATTGGCGTGGAAACTTTGGATGAAGCATATATGTTAGAGCTTTTAAGTATGGAAACAATCGATGGGGATATATGCGCAAGATATAAGGTTCTGAAAGACTAATCTTTTGAAACTGATTGAAAAGTTTATGAAAGGAGATATTTCGAATGTTTACGGGAATTATCGAAGAAGTAGGAACCGTGAAGGGGTTTGCAATAAACGGATCTTCCGGGCGAATTAAAATAAAAGCGAAGAAAGTTCTGGAAGGGACGAAGTTGGGTGACAGTATTGCTGTAAATGGCGTATGTCTTACAGTTGTAACAATGCAGTCGGACGGATTTGAAGCGGATGTTACCAGAGAGACTGTTAACCGAAGCGGACTTGCAGAGTTAAATGTCGGAGACAGCGTCAATCTTGAGCGCGCCATGCTTATGGGTGGAAGATTTGGTGGTCATATCGTTTCCGGGCATATCGACGGAACAGGAACACTCCTTTCTAAAAAAAGAGTGGAAAATTCAATTGTCGTGACAATAGAAGCGAATAAAAATATAATAAATGGAATAGTGGAAAAGGGCTCCGTTGCCATAGATGGTATAAGTCTTACTGTTGCGGAACTTACTGACAGCACATTCAGTGCTGCGGTAATTCCTCACACAGGTGAAGAGACTACACTAATTTCAAAGAATCCGGGAAGTACGGTTAATCTGGAAAATGATGTAGTCGGAAAATATGTGGAAAGATTTATGGGTATTTATACCGGAAAAGATTCTGCAGAGGATTCATCCGCAAAAAGTGGATTAACACTGGATAAATTAATCGAAAATGGTTTTTAATGTAGATTATTAACATAGATATTGGGATTAAAACTCTAATAATAATGCTAATTGTGAATAGCTTTTGGTAATAATTAGTATTTGAGAATGAATTATTGAAGATTAGCAGTTTTAATTCTATAGAAATCTTAGAAAGGATAAATATGGGTAAACACGAATATTCTTCAATAGAGCAGGCTTTAGAAGATCTTAAAAACGGCAAGGTTATTCTTGTAACAGACGATCCTGACAGAGAAAATGAAGGCGACATGATTTGTGCAGCTGAATTTGCTACAAGAGAAAATATTAATTTTATGGCAAGTGTTGCGAAGGGATTAATCTGTACACCTATGAGCATTGAAGTTGCAGACAGATTAGGACTTCCTCCTATGGTTTCTGAAAATACAGACAACCATCACACGGCATTTACAGTATCTGTTGATCACATTGATACAACAACAGGTATTTCAGCAGAGGAAAGAGCATTTACAATGGTTAAATGTGCAGATCCTGCCACTAAGCCAACAGACCTTAGAAGACCGGGACACGTTTTCCCTCTTGTAGCAAGAAGAGGCGGAGTTCTTACGAGAAATGGTCACACAGAAGCTACAGTTGATTTAATGAGACTTGCAGGCTTAACTGAGTGTGGTGTGTGCTGCGAAATCATGGATGATGACGGTACAATGATGAGAACTCCTAAGTTATGGGAGCTTGCAGAAGAGCATAACCTCTCATTTATTACAATCAAGCAGCTTCAGGATTACATCAAGCTTCATGAAAAGCATGTTGAAAAGGCAGCGGTTGCAAATCTTCCTACAATGTATGGAGATTTTCAGATGTATGGTTATGTAAATGACATAACAGGTGAACATCATGTAGCACTCGTTAAGGGTGACATCGGTGATGGAGAAAATGTTCTTACAAGAGTTCATTCTGAGTGCCTTACAGGTGATGTATTCGGGTCATTAAAATGTGACTGCGGTCTCCAGCTTCATAAAGCTCTTGAACAGATCGAAAAAGAGGGAAGAGGAATTCTTCTCTACATGAGACAGGAAGGAAGAGGAATTGGCTTAATTAACAAGATTAAGGCATACTCACTTCAGGAGCAGGGTTACGATACTGTAGATGCAAACCTTAAGCTTGGATTTGCAGCGGACTTAAGAGAATACTGGGTTGGTGCTCAGATTCTTAAGGATCTTGGAGTACACTCAATGAGACTTCTCACAAATAATCCTGATAAGGTTTATGGTCTTACAGAATTCGGTCTTAAGATTAATGAAAGAGTGCCTATTGAAATAGAGCCTCAGAAGCATGATGTGGACTACCTTAAAACAAAGAAGACAAAAATGGGACACATTTTCAACAAGATAGACATTTAAAACTTATTCCGGTGGAAGAATTGAAAGGATATTATTATGAAGGAAATCAATATTATTGAAGGTGATTTAGTAGCAAAAGAGGGAATGAAAGTCGGTATTGTTATGTCAAGATTTAACGAAATCATCGTTACAAAGCTTCTTGGCGGTGCAATCGACGGTCTTACAAGACATGGCGTTGACGAAGATAATATTACAGGAGCATGGGTTCCGGGAGCATATGAACTTCCATTAGTTGCAAAGCAGATGGCAGAGTCTGGTAAGTATGATGCTGTTATCGCTCTTGGTGCTGTAATCAGAGGATCAACAACACATTACGACTATGTTTGTAACGAAGTTTCAAAGGGAATCGCTCATGTTGCATTAGAGACAGGCGTTCCTGTAATGTTCGGTGTTCTTACAACAGAAAATATTGAGCAGGCTATTGAGAGAGCAGGAAGCAAGGTTGGTAATAAGGGTTACGACTGTGCTGTAGGTGCAATCGAAATGGTTAACTTAAAGGCTCAGTTATAATAAATGATTTAAACCGGTGCAGATTTGCAGATATATCTTATATGATGCTGTATATTCAGTTGTGTTATATAAGATAAATTAAGTGATTATATAAATAAAAAAGCAGTAAGAAAAGATATCATTGCGATTCTGATCTTACTGCTTTTTAAATGTTATTTTTAATTATTATTATTGTTGTTGTTATTTAAGCTCAAGTATCTGCTTACGGATATCCAGCATTCTGTTGTCGAGCGCGGCACTGTCCTCTGCACACTGAATAAGCTCAGCACTTAATGACTTAACAACATCATCAGGAATATTTTTCTTATATCTGAGCTTGTGCTCGAGACTTGCCCAGAAGTCCATGGCAATTGTTCTTAACTGAACCTCTACCTTTACATTTCTTTTTTCATTAAGGAAGAAAATCGGAACGGAAACAATAAGATGAAGACTTCTGTATCCGCTTGGCTTAGGATTCTTTATGTAATCCTTTTTCTCTATAAGTGTAATATCGTCCTGGTTAAGAAAGCTGTCTGCTATTGTGTAAATGTCGTCAATAAATGAACAGATAACTCGTACACCTGCGATATCATTCATATTTTCTTCAATTGCATCAAGAGATGGAGTGAGACCGTAACGTTCTACCTTACCGATTATACTTTCAAATGATTTAATTCTTGTCTTAATAGATTCTATAGGATTTGAATCGTACTTTAATGAAAGCTGTGAGTTAAGAACATCAAATTTTGTTTCTATTTCCATAAGGGCACATTTGTATCTTGTAAAAAATAATGAAACAGGCGCTATGGACTCGTGCATATATTCAAGAAATGCGGTCTTGGATATACTTGTTGAATTTACCGCATTGCCGAGATGCTCCATAAGCTTGGCAGGTTCTATATTAACCTCGTTCAGACTGCTGAGCTGAGCTAATTCCGCATCAATAATCTCATTACCTGTAATTTGTTCGCTCATTGTACACCTCGTAAATTGTCTATATATTAAAATTGAGTTATTTATCCAATTGTTTTAAAAATCAGTAGTAAATGGAATTATAATATAGAAATGCTGATATTTTCTATGTAAAACGGCAATTTAATACATTTTTAATAGTATTGCGCTAATTAAAAGGATAAAATTAATACATTAACCAAAAATTTAATTGAAAATGTTATATACAGTAATTTATATACGTTAATTATAGATAAATAAGTAGGGGAGGGGATTCTATGAGTGATGCATTTGTTGACGTAGATCTGCATGATATGACAACAGATGAGGCGAGAATAGAAATTAAACGAGCTCTTAAAACAGTATCTAAATTTACTTATCAGATAAGACTTATACATGGATTTAACAGAGGTACAAGAATAAAGAAAATGATAAGTGAAGAATTTAGAAATAATAAGCAGATCAAAAGAATTATGCCGGGAGACAATCAGGGTGTAACGATATTTGTGCTTAGAGAATTATATTAATACTATATTATTACTTTATTAATTTTATTTTTAAATACCGGAAGGGAGATGACTATTATGTTAAAAGTTGGAATAGAAGGTAGACGAGAGATGATCGTAACAAGAGACAAGTCAGCCAAGTTCATGGAAAGTGGCGGTCTTGAAATATTTGCGACACCTATGATGATAGCGCTTATGGAGGCGGTGGCCTTTGACAGTGTTATAGATTATCTCGAGGAAGGTCAGGGTACTGTAGGAACAAAGGTAGATATAGAGCATATTTCCCCAACTCCTGTAGGAATGAAGGTTACAGGTGTATCCAAGCTTGTGGAAATCGACAGAAGAAGACTTGTTTTCGATGTTGAAGCTTATGATGAAGAGGGGCTTATCGGAAAGGGAACTCATGAGAGATTTATTATCGACAGTGATAAGTTCCAGAAAAAGGCAAATGCAAAGCTTACAGCAAACAGAAGTGCTGCGGAAAATATTACTATCGAAGGCAATCCTGCAAAACCAGAAGGTGAATCAGGCGCAAAGATGCTCAATATCATGAACGACAGCCATTTTGCAGTAACAGGATGGATGCTTGATATTGTAGGTGCAAGCGATGGCGACAGAATCTTAGATATTGGCTGTGGCGGCGGAATGACACTTAAGAGATTATCATCTCAGGTGTTAAATGGCAGCCTTGTAGGATTAGATTATTCTCCTCTTGCCATAGAAGAAAGTGCAAAGCTCAATGGAGAAGATGTTTCTACAGGTAAGCTTAAGCTTGTTGAGGCGAGCGTATGTGATATGCCGCTTACAAGTAATAATTACGACAAAGTAGTGTCTGTAGAAAGCTTCTATTTCTGGGGAGATCATGTAACAGCCCTCAAGGAAATTAACAGAGTCCTCAAGCCGGGCGGATCAGCATTTATCTGTATAGATATTTATGAAAATGGCGCATTAGATGATAAGGTCAGAGAAAATATAACAAGATATAATATGTTCGTTCCTACTATAGATGAATTTAAGGATTTATTCGACAAGGCAGGCTTTGAAAAAGTAATAGTTCACACATCAGACAATGGTAAGCCATGGATCTGTGTGGAAGGAATTAAATAATGGATAATACTTAATTCATTAACATTATCATAATAACGGTCATAGGCAGAACTGGCGCAATACCTGATAACAGGCAGATGCGTATGGAACTGCTTGTGACCGTTTTTATATGAGATATATGAAAAAATGTATAGAGCTGTTTATATATGCAATATATATGTAAAAATGCGTATGGAGCTGCTTATGGCTGTTTTATATACAATATAGATGTTGTCAGTTATCAGCCGATTAAATTACAGGTGGAAAATATACAAAATGCGTATGGATTGCTACATGCTGCTACAAAGATAAAAATTCTCCATTTAAATATGCATGCATGGGGTTAGCAACAGGTGATGAACATAGTATAATTATGAGAAAATTCCATGTATTTATTATGTGTCAGTTTATTAAATATATCGGTTTTAAAGCACTGAGGATTTATAGAAATTCAGGAAATATATTAAAGAAATCATATTGTTTATTTTAAATCACTTTGGTTCTGATTAAGGAGGATTAATATGGATATGGATAATGTATGGAGCATAGCAGGTCATGAAATAAAGACCGGTGAAAAGAAGCAGGTTTATGTCCAGGTTATGGATAGTGAAGAATATATGCCGGTAACATTTATTAACGGAACAAGAGATGGTAAGACTGTTCTTGTTACATCGGGTATCCATGGAGGAGAATATGAAGGTATTCATGCTGCCTGCGAGATAGCAAGAGATCTTAAGTCGGAAGATATTTGCGGACAGCTTGCAATTATTCATCCTGTAAGTGTACAGACTTTTGAATCAAAGCAGGAAAATATTACTCCTATTGATGGAAAAAATCTCAACAGAGTATTCCCGCCAAACCCACATGGAACTCTTACAGACAAGATTGCATGGACATTGTGGGATAAGTTCCAGTCTCATTGTGATTTCCATATGGATTTACACGGATGTTATTCAGACTGGATTACACCACATGTATATTACACAGGAGTTGCTACTGATGAAGTTGTGGAAATAGCAAGAGAAGCTGCCAGATGTGTAAGTGTAGGATATATGGTTAAATCCGTTGCAACAACAGGTGCGTATAATCATGCCGGTGTAAATGGTATACCGGGGATACTTCTGGAAAGAGGCCACAGCAATCTTCTTTCTGATGACGATGTTATCTTATATAAGAAGGATGTTATCAATGTATTAAAGCATCTGGGAGTGCTTGAGGGGGATCCTGTAAAACCTGAAACAGAACCTGTGGATGTCTGTGACTTAAGATATATTAATTCAAAATACTATAAAAGTGCGTGCTGGCATCCTACAGTAAAAATAGATGAGAAGTTCAAGAAGGGGGAAAAACTCGGAGTAGTAAGAGATTTCTTCTGTAATACTCTGGATGAAACATATGCGGAATATGACGGAATCATATTATATATGTATGGAATGATGCCAATATCTCCATTTGGATTTGAATTATGCTATGCCAGAATATGTGATGATAAATAATAGATTAAAAACGGGATTTTAATACTTATATAGAAAGAAAAAAATAGACATAATAACAATTGTAAAAAATAGACTTTTTAATAATTGTTGAAATTACGCAACATTTTAATATTTAGTGTAGAAAAAGTACAAAAAAATACACTTAATAAAATTAACCGATACAGTAAATGTGCCGTTTTGCAATCCCTTTTTTACGACATTTTCGGATAGTAAGGTATTGCTAATATATTATTGAACATTGTTTGCAGATATAAATTTTGTATAATAAAAAAATTATTGTGTAAAAAGAGGGCGAAAATCGCATAAACATAGGTAAAATGGGCACTTGCGGCAAAAAAACACATTGTAAAAAATGCAATTTAATTTATTGACGATATATCCAATTTATGCTATTATACAAATCAGAGCTGAGAACCCCCTTGAGGGGTTGAAAAAATGCTTGAGAATATGTTTGAAAACCAGAGTAGGAGGAAAAGAGATGCGTTTAAATGATAAGGATACAGAGAAACTTATAGTTTACGTAGCTGGTATTTTAGCACAGGAAAGAAAAGACAGAGGGGTTAAGCTTAACTACCCTGAGTCAGTTGCTTTAATTACAAAGAACATACTTGAATATGCTCGTGATGGTAAGTCAGTTGCAGAATTAATGCAGCTTGGCACAAAGCTTTTAACAAAGGCTGACGTTATGGACGGAGTTGCTGATATGGTAGCTGTAGTTCAGGTTGAGTGTACTTTCCCAGATGGTACAAAGCTTGTATCAGTTCATAACCCAATCCAGTAATTAAAATAAGGAGGCAACATAATGAAATTCGGTGAAACTATTATTTTAGATAGAGAAATTGAAATTAACGCTGGCAAGAAGACAGTTAACATCAAAGTTACAAATGCTGGTGACAGACCTGTTCAGGTTGGTTCACACTGCCACTTCTTCGAGGTAAACAAGCTTCTTGACTTTGATAGAGCTGCTGCATACGGATATCACCTTGACATCCCTTCAGGTACATCAGTTCGTTTTGAGCCAGGTGAGACAAAGGAAGTTCAGCTTTGCGAGTTCGGTGGTACAAAGCGTATCTACGGTCTTAACGATTTAACATGTGGTGTTATCTCAGAAGAGAACAAGCAGCAGGCAATTGAGAACGCTAAGGTTAAGGGATTCATCAAGTAATTAACCCTTTAACAATCAATTGCTTAAAAGAACGTAAATAAAATAAGCGAAATATAAAATGTTTAGCTTAAAAATATAGGAGGATGTTATGAGCGTAAAAATATCAGGACAAAGTTATGCATCTATGTTTGGTCCAACAACAGGAGATAAGGTACGTCTTGGTGACACAAGCCTTATTATCGAGGTAGAAAAGGACCTTACAGTTTATGGTGATGAAGCAAAGTTTGGTGGTGGTAAGACACTTCGTGATGGTATGGGACAGTCACCTATCACAACAGCTGACGCTGCACTTGACCTTGTAATCACAAACTGCTTAATTCTTGACGTAACAGGAATTTATAAGGCAGATATCGGTATCAAGGACGGAAAGATCGCTGGTATCGGTAAGTCAGGTAACCCTGGAACAATGGATGGTGTTGATGAAAACATGATCGTTGGACCTGGTACAGAAGCACTTGCTGGTGAAGGTCTTATCGTAACAGCCGGTGGTATCGATACACATATCCACTGGATCTGCCCACAGCAGATTGAAACAGCTCTTTACTCAGGTATCACAACAATGATCGGTGGTGGTACAGGTCCTGTTGATGGTACAAATGCTACAACATGTACACCTGGTCCATGGAACATCGAAATGATGCTTAAGTCTGTAGAGCAGTATCCAATGAACATTGGTATGCTTGGTAAGGGTAACTGTGCTTACGAAGAGCCACTTGCAGAGCAGATCAAGGCTGGTGCTATGGGTCTCAAGCTTCATGAAGACTGGGGTTCAACACCTGCAGCTATCGATCACTGTCTTGGACAGGCTGATATCTATGATATCCAGGTTTGTATCCATACAGATACACTTAACGAGTGCGGTTGCGTAGAAGATTCTATCAACGCATTCGCTGGCCGTGCTATCCACACATTCCACTCTGAAGGTGCTGGTGGTGGACACGCTCCTGACCTTATGGAAGTTGCTTCAGTTGCAAACGTTCTTCCATCATCAACAAACCCAACAATGCCATTCACAGTTAATACACTTGACGAGCACCTTGACATGCTTTGCGTATGCCACCACCTCGACAAGAATATTCCTGAGGATTTAGCATTCGCTGAGTCAAGAATTCGTCCAGAGACAATCGGTGCAGAAGACGTTCTTCATGATATCGGTGCTTTCTCAATGATGTCATCTGACTCACAGGCTATGGGTCGTCCATCAGAGGTTATTACACGTACATGGCAGTGTGCATCTAAGTTAAAGGATCAGGTTGGACCTCTTCCAGAAGATGCTGGCAATGACAACGATAACTTCCGTGCTAAGAGATATATCGCTAAGTACACAATCAACCCAGCTATCACATTCGGTATCGATCAGTATGTTGGTTCTCTTGAAGTTGGTAAGTATGCTGATATCGTTCTTTGGAACCCAGCATTCTTCGGTGCAAGACCTGACATCATCATCAAGGGTGGTCTTGTAACAGCTGCTAAGATGGGTGAGGCTAACGCTTCTATCCCTACATGTGAGCCAATCCTCTACAAGAAGATGTTCGGTGCTGACAGCAAGGCTGTATTCGATACATGCTTCACATTCGTATCAAAGGCATCTATCGAAGCTGGTATCGCTGAGAAGTACGGTCTCCAGAAGACACTTCTTCCAGTTGAAGGCTGCCGTAACATCGGTAAGAAGGACATGGTTCTTAACGATGCTACTCCAGAAATCATCGTTGATCCTGAAACATATGAAGTTACAGTTGATGGTAAGAAGGCATACTCAGAGCCAGCTACTGTTCTTCCACTTGCACAGGTTTACAACTTATTCTAATTTTTACTTATAAACATTTAGTTTTAAGTAATTATATATTATAAAATAAGCGCGATGTGTTAGAGATTAGTAATAATCGCTACCATGTCGCGCTTATCTAAACTAAACTTGTTTTATAATATGTACTTTTAGTATGTTAAACGAAATAAGTCAGGCTCAACATATAGGCAGGTTCACACATATATGTTATTAAAATAAGTTTTTGTATTAAATATTAAAGTAATACGAAAGGAGATATGAAGTCGTAAATTGTATTTTAAATAAGCTATTTTGGTATATTATTTAAATAATTATTTAAAATATCTGATTTGGACTTTATATATTGATTTACTTATGATTTGTGAAAAAATTCTCGGTAAGATTCAGGATCCTGAATTTGCCGGTAAAAAGGTAGATTATGTAGATTTTCCATGGGATGAAGCTTTCAAGAGACTTCACAGAAAGAAGACTCGTGCAGGCGTTGATATCGGAATTAACCTTGACGATTCAGTTCTTGTAAGAGGCTTAAACCAGGATGATGTATTAGCTGTTGAAGGTGATACTGTAATTGCTGTAAACATTGAAGAATGTGAAGCAATTGAAATCACTGTAGCTGAAGATCAATTACATATGATTGCAAAGGTTTGTTACGAAATCGGTAACAGACACGCTCCTTTATTCTGGGGTAAGGACAGAAGAACATTCCTTACACCATATAATGAGCCAATGCTTATTTTAGTTAGAAAGATTCCTGGTGTTGAAGCTATGGTTGTTGAAGACAAGTTTGACTTCGATAACAGAATTTCTACATCGGTTTCATCACATTCACACTAATTAGGAGATAACTATGGACTTAAACTCTAAGTTCCTTCTGCTTCAGATTAACGATGCTATGTTCCCAATCGGTGCATATTCTCATTCATACGGCCTTGAAACATATATTCAGAACGGCATCGTTCATGATTCTCAGACAGCAGGAGAATTTATTAGAAAAAAACTTAAGTACAATATGCTTTACAATGAATTAGCATTTGTAAGATTTGCATATGAGTATGCTAAAGAAGGAGTTATGAAAGATCTTCTTGATTTCGATGAAATCATTGAAGCAAGCAAGACTCCAAGAGAAATCAGAGAGGCTAGCCAGAAGCTTGGTTCTCGTTTTGTAAAAACTGTTCAGAGCATGGGTGTTGATGATTTAGATCCTATTTTTGATCAGTTTGTAGAAGCTAAGGCTAACAGCCCAATTCATCATGCTACTGCATACGGAGTTTTCTGTGCAGCTGCTAACATAGACCTTGAAAATGCTTTAGATTGCTTCTTATACACACAGACATCAGGATTAGTTGTTACAAGCGTTAAGACAATTCCTTTAAGCCAGACAAGTGGTCAGCAGATTCTTTACAGCATGATCGAAGTATTCGATGAATTAATCGAAGAAGTTATGGTAATGGATATTAAGAAGGTTGGTCTTGCTAGTCCTGGATTCGACTTAAGATGCATGCAGCATGAATACTTATATTCAAGACTTTACATGTCATAATATTCAATAATTAACAAAAATAAATTTGAGAGGTTATTCTTATGTCATTAACTAAAATTGGTGTAGCAGGTCCTGTAGGTTCAGGTAAAACTGCTTTAATCGAAGTGCTTACAAGAGAGCTTGCAGGCGAATACAGTATTGGTGTTATCACAAACGATATCTACACAAAGGAAGATGCTTCTTTCCTTGCAAAGAACTCAGTAATTTCTCGTGACAGAATCGCAGGTGTTGAAACAGGTGGTTGTCCTCATACAGCTATTCGTGAGGATGCATCTATGAACCTTGAGGCTGTTGAAGATCTTGTAGCTAAGTTCCCGGATATCCAGCTTCTCTTCATCGAGAGTGGTGGTGATAACCTTTCAGCTACATTCTCACCTGAGCTTGTTGATGCTACAATCTTCGTTATCGACGTTGCTGAAGGTGATAAGATTCCTAGAAAGGGTGGCCCTGGTATCACAAAGTCTGACTTATTATGCATTAATAAGATTGACCTTGCTCCATACGTTGGTGCTGATCTTTCAATCATGGAAAGAGATTCTAAGAGAATGCGTGGCGACAAGCCTTTCATCTTCACAAACGTTAGAACAGGTGAAGGTGTTCAGGATGTAATTAACTGGATTAAACGTGATGTTTTATTAGAGGATATTAAATAAAGTGGCTTCAGAAAATAAATTTGGAAAAGTATCAGAATTAAAAATTGAAAGTGAATTCCGTGACGGAAAAACAATCGTAAGTGACAGCTTTTTCACACCACCTTTTAAAATCATGCTTCCTTTATATCAGAAGGATAAGTTAACAAACAAGCAGGTTATGAGATTATTACTCCTTATGGCATCTCCAGGTATCATGGAAGGTGACGTACAGAAGTTCCAGTTCGATCTCAAAGAAGGTAGTGATGTAGAATACTTCACACAGTCATACGAAAAAGTTCACAAGATGCATGATGGACATGGTACAAGAGACGTATTCATCAACATGGAAAAGGATACATATTTTGACTACCATCCAATGCCAATCATGCCTTACGCTGACTCTGCAGTATTTAACAACGTATACATTAACCTTGAAGATGAAACTTCAAAGTTAATCTACGAAGAAATACTTTGCTGTGGTCGTGTTGCTTTCGGTGAAAGATTTGACTACCGTGAATTCAACAACCTTGTAGAAGTTCGTCAGGGCGGAAAAATGGTATATAGAGATAACGTACAGTTCGAACCTGAATTAATGGATATTTCAGGCCTCGGAATGTATGAAGGCTATACACATTTTGGCAATCAGATTTATTTCAACATTGAAAGATCTGAAGACTGGATTGCAGAAGTTAATCATCTTATTAAAGAAGCTGAAGAAATGGAAGGATCAGTTACTCATACAGGCAACGGTGATGTTGTTGTTCGTGTAATGGGCTTTAACGCAGATCCAATTGAGAAGTTCTTTAGAAAGATTAAAGACTTACAGGCATAATCTGACAAATACAACTGAATAAAAAAGCCGTCTGTGTAAAAGCAGATGGCTTTTTTATTTTGTTGAAATTTAATAATATTCATAATATTTTCTATCGTTTTACATGACTGTATATCATATATTATAATGTGGAAGATAAAGTATATTTAAATGAAATGATTAATATCCAAATATGCATATTCGAAGATGAAACAGATTAACTGTGAATATATATGGCGATTTGCCAATTTATTTGTTATGCCTGTTGATGTGTATGGTTATATTTATATAAACGGAGATTATATTATGGATAAAAAAGATAATTACAACAAGGATAATGAACTTGATGCAGACAAGATTATTAATTCTGTAGATGGCGAAGATAAATTTTCTGACGAAATTAAAATATCTGATGAAGTTAAGGTGAACGAAACAGATAAGGTATCATCCGACGATAAAATTTTATCTGAAGGTAAAATTTCGGATGAAAATAATGTGTCCGTTAACAATGACAATATAGTTATTCTTGATGATACAAAAGAAATGAATACAACTGTAGATGTAAATGATTTTGTTTATACAAAACATTTTAATACTACATCTGATATAAAGAGTAAAAATGCAGATAACTTGTCACAAAATCTGGATTTGGATGATGTTGTGGTTTCTGAGGAAGAGATTAACAGACAGATAGAAGAATCTCTTAAGAAATTAACAGAAGATGAGGTTTTATTGTCAAGAGAAGTATTTCTTTCAAATGAAGAGATTAGAGCTGATGTTTCCAATCAGCCTGTAAGTAATGAATCAATAACAGATCAGTCTGTTAATACTGCATCAGATATTGCAGATACGGCGGAAATTGATTTAACTAAGGATACTACATCTGCTGATGATACAAATAAAGTATCAGGTAAAGTATCAGATAAAACTTCAAATAAGAATACAAAAGATAATAAGAACAGTAAGAGAAAGTCTGCAGACAATACTAAGAAAAAATCTACTGACAATAGTAAGGCGAAATCCGAAGACAAAGGAAAGTCTAAAACTGCAGATAATGTTAAGGCTAAATCTGAAGATAACACTATGACTAAATCATTGAATAGTTCCAATGGTAAAGCTATAGATAATCCACCGGAAACCCAAGCTAAAAAGCCATTTTATAAGAATAAAAAAGTTATAATTTCTGCAGTAGCTGCATTAGTAGGCATAGTTGCATTGATTATTGTTATTAACATTAATAATAATTCATATAACAACACATATAAAAAGGCTGAGCAGGCATATGCAGCCGGCAATTATGAAGAGGCTCTTGAGAATTATTTAAAGGCGAGCAATAGTGATGAGGGCAATAAAAATACAGACATGCTCAATCATATGGCAGATACATATTTCAGACTTGAAAAATATGATCAGTCAATTGCTACTTATAACCAGGTATTAAAGCTTGATGAAAAGAACGGAAAAGCAGTAGAGGGATTACTTGCAAATTATACAAAGAAAAATGATGTAAATAATATTAATTCCATTCTTAGAAAGTATGAAAATGCCGGAATGGACGAATATCTTGCAGCGTATGATGTTACTGCACCTAAGGCAAGTATAGATAGCGGTTCATACGATGATTCTCAGACAATAAAGTTTACTTCTGATGAAAATACAACTATTTACTATACTTTAGATGGTAACGATCCTTCAGAAACATCAAGAATATACACAAGACCTATTACGGTTAATGAGGGATATACTGTTGTTTCTGCTGTTGCATACAATTCAGCAGGAGTTCGCAGTAAAATTGCCACATATGAATATAAAATAGATTATATGATTCCAGGTACACCAACACTTTCTTTAAGCAACGGAAAGTATGTATCAGGTACAACTGTCAGTGTTTCAGTTCCTGATGGCACAACAGTTTATTACACAACTGACGGAAGTACTCCTACAAAAGATTCAGTAAAGTATGAAGGTGAAATTACTCTTCCAATGGGACATACAAAGCTTTCAGTTGTTGCAGTTAATGATAAGAGCGAAAAAACAAGTGATGTTGTAACAGGCGAATACGATATTGTAAATTATTGATATCACAAAGTTAATATATAATAAGTGGATTGTAATATCTTAATTGATGTACAATCCATTTATTATGTGGAGTGTAGCCAAAAGACGAATAATGCAGGAAATGAAAATGAACAGAATATTAATTGTCACCGGTGGCAGTGTTGATTACGAATGGGCCGCTGATTTTTTATCTGATAGAAAATACAGTTATATTATTGCTGTAGACGGTGGTTATAAGCATGTAGTGTCATTAAATATCAAAGCTGATGCGGCAGTTGGGGACTTCGATTCTCTTGACAGTGAAATATTTTCTTCTATAGATAAGTCCATTGTGGATATCTATCCTAGTGAGAAAGATTTTACTGATACGGAACTTGCACTTCATAAGGCAATGGAAATGGATCCTGAGGAAATAGACATAATAGGCGGAACAGGATCGAGAGCGGATCATTTTATGACAAGTGTTATGAACTTAAAGTTTTGTGCTGATAAAAATATAAAAGCAGCTATTTATGACAAAAACAACAAAATATATCTTATAGAAAATGGAATGAGCGTAAGCATCAAAAAGGAAAAACAGTATGGTGAATATGTTTCATTAGTTCCTCTTTCTGATATTATTGTTACACTTGAAGGATTTAAATATCCACTGGATAAGGCAAATGTTTCGTTTGGCACAACTATCTGTCAGTCAAATGAAATTAAAGAAAATGAAGGATGCATCACTGTTCATAAGGGAATTGTAGCAGTATGCGAATCAAAGGATTAATAAATGAAAACAGTGATTATTGGCGGTGGCGCAGCAGGCATGATGGCTGCCGTCTTTGCAAAAGAAGATAATAATGAAGTAATAATATTGGAAAAGAACGAAAAGCTCGGAAAGAAGTTATTTATTACCGGAAAGGGACGCTGTAATTATGCCAATAATGCGGACTTTGACAAGCTCATAGACAGCGTGGTGACTAATAACAAGTTTATGTATTCCTCATTCAGGGCATTTTCTAATATAGACGTAATAAAGTTTTTTGAAGATTACGGCTTAAAAGGTAAGGTTGAAAGAGGCGGAAGAGTATTCCCCGTATCTGATAAATCTTCAGATGTACTTAAGGCTCTCGAAAGAGCAATTAAGTCTAAAAATGTAACAGTGAGACTTAATACAGAGGTTAAGAATCTCATTGTTGAAAATGATACAATAACAGGCGTAAAGCTTACATCAGGTGAAGTTGTAAAATGCGACAAATGTATCGTTGCCACAGGTGGAATGTCCTATCAGTCAACTGGATCAACGGGAGACGGATATAAGTGGGCGACAGAAACAGGCCATAAAGTAGAAGAAATAGGCGGTGGCCTTACGGGACTTAATGTAAAAGAAGATTATCCTAAGAAAATGCAGGGATTATCTCTTAAGAACATTGAAGTTTCCATATATAACTTCGGAAGTGAAAAGGCCGTTTTCAGAGAGTTCGGCGAAATGCTCTTTTCTCATTTTGGTGTAACAGGACCTGTTATTCTTACTGCATCAAGTTATGTAGGAAAGAAACTAAAAGGCGGCAATAACATGAGACTTGTTATAGACTTTAAGCCTTCATTAGACAGAGATAAGCTGGATCAGAGACTCCTCAGGGAAATAGATGAGAATCCGCACAAATCATTTAGAAATATGCTTAAGACTCTACTTCCTGAAAAAGCATTGGATGTATTTGTGGAAAGAACCGGAATTAATAAGGATACAAAAGTAGGCAATCTTACAAGGGTTCAGAGAGAAAAACTCATCGATGTACTTAAGAATTTCGAGCTGACCATAACGGGTACACGTCCTGTAAATGAATCCATTATTACAAGAGGCGGAGTTTCTGTTAAGGATTTAAAGCCAAAGACATTTGAATCCAAGCACGTTAATGGGTTATATTTTATTGGTGAAGTTATAGACGTTGATGCAATTACAGGCGGATTTAATCTTCAGATTGCATGGTCAAGCGCATACGTTGCAGGAAATGACTGCAGATCTGAAAGCTAAGAAAATATGCACTCGCTGATTTTTAGTGCATATTTGAGAGATAACGTGCTTGCTGATTCAGGGCGCATATTTAAAAGTTCACGCAGTATAACTATGTTGCTTAAGTGACAAACTATATAAATCAATAAATTTGAGTATAGATATTTTAGTTGTTATATATAACTATATTAAGATATATTATATATTTTTAATATGATAGAAAGAGGTTAGGATGAATTATTCAATTGCTATAGATGGACCGGCAGCGGCCGGAAAAAGCACAATTGCAAGAAGTGTTGCTGAGAAGACAGGCTTAACTTACATAAATACAGGAGCCATGTACAGAGCAATTGCATACTGGTGCATGCAGAATGGTATTCCTACAAGGGAGAAGGAGCCGCTTAAGTCAAGAATTAATGAGATTAATATTGACATCTCATATAAGGACGGTATTCAGCAGCTCATCCTTAATGGAGAAAATGTTACTGAAGAGCTTAACTCTGAAGAAGTAGGCAGAGAAGCTTCAAGAGTTTCACAGTTTGCATTTGTAAGATTAAAGCTTGTTAAGCTTCAGCAGGAAATTGCCAAGAAGCAGCCTGTTGTAATGGACGGAAGAGATATCGGTACCAAGGTACTTCCTGGAGCATTTTTCAAAATATTTATGACAGCTTCATCTTCAGTTCGTGCAAAGAGAAGATATGACGAGCTTATTGCAAGAGGAGTAGAGTGTGATTACAACACTATACTTTCAGATATTGAACACAGAGATTACGAGGACGAGAACAGAGAGTTAGCTCCTCTTAAGCAGGCGTCTGATGCAATAGTTATTGATACATCTGATATGACAATTGAAGAAGCATCAGATAAAATTACAGAATTATTTAAAAATAAGAAAGAAGAGTATGAAAGAAATCATAAAGGCTAAATCAGCGGGTTTCTGCTTCGGAGTGGAGCGAGCCGTTGAAATGGTACGCGAAGAGCTCGAAAAGGGCGAAGGTAAAATTTATACATACGGACCTATTATTCACAATGAGTCTGTTGTTAAGGAATTTGCCGACAAGGGCGTGGAAATAATTGACAAGCCATCAGATCTGGACGGCAAAGAACCGGGAACAGTAATTATCAGATGCCATGGTGTTGCTGAGGATATTTACAAAGAGCTTGAATCAAAAAATGTTAAGATTGCGGATTCAACATGTCCTTTTGTATTAAAGATACACAGAATTGTTGAAGAGAAAAGTAAAGAAGGAAAGCAGATAGTTATTATCGGCAATGAAAATCACCCTGAAGTACAGGGAATTATAGGCTGGTGCTCAGATAAGGCAATAGTTGTGGATGACGAAGAAAAGGCCAATAATTTTGAAAGCGAAAATAAAAATCTGCATATTGTGTCCCAAACTACATTCCAAACTGAGAAATTCACACATTTAGTTGAAATCATAAAGCAAAAGGGCTATAATGTTGATATTAGTAATACAATTTGTAATGCTACGGAAGTACGGCAAAAGGAAGCCTTCCAGATCGCCGGAAAAGTTGACGCTATGATTGTGATCGGAGGAAGTAACAGTTCCAATACGAGAAAACTGTATGATATTTCTAAAAGAGAGTGCCAAGAAACTTTCTTGATTCAAGATGTAGAAGGTCTTGATTTGGAAAGACTGAAATCAGCAAGAAGCATAGGTATTACAGCAGGGGCCTCAACCCCAAACAACATAATTCAGGAGGTTTACACCAGTGTCAGAGCAAAGTTTTGAGGAATTGCTAAACGAGAATTTTAAAACAATACATACAGGAGAAATCGTTGACGGTACAGTAATTGATGTCAAGGAAGATGAGATTATCCTCAACATCGGATATAAGTCAGACGGCATCGTTACAAGAAATGAGTATTCATCAGATAATAATCTTGATCTCAGAACAGTTGCTAATATTGGCGACGAGATGAAGACAAAGGTTATCAAAATCAATGATGGTGATGGACAGGTAGTTCTTTCATACAAGAAGATGATTGCAGACGCAGGCAGCAAGAAGCTTGAAGAAGCATTTGAGAACCAGACAGTACTTACAGCTAAGGTAACACAGATCATGAACGGTGGTCTTGGTGTTATGGTTGATGAGACAAGAGTATTCATTCCAGCTAGTCTTGTTTCTGATGTATATGTTAAGGATCTTTCAACATTCAAGGATAAGGATGTAACATTTACAATTATCGAATACAATCCACGTAAGAGAAGAATTGTTGGTGATTGTAAGTCTCTTATTCTTGCAAGCAAGAAAGAAAAGAAGCAGGAAATCCTTGATAACATCAAAGAAGGAGAAGTTATCGAAGGTACAGTTAAGAACGTTACACCATTTGGTGCATTTATCGATCTTGGCGGTGTTGATGGACTTCTTCACATTTCTGAAATGTCTTGGGGAAGAACAGAGAACCCTACAAAGATTTACAAGGTAGGCGATACTGTTAAATGTTTCGTTAAGAGCATTGATGGAGACAAGATTGCACTTAGTGTTAAGTATCCAGATGCTAACCCATGGAATGATGCTACAAGCAAGTACGCTCGTGGCAATGTAGTCAAGGGTGTTGTTGCAAGAATGACAGACTTTGGTGCATTTATTCAGTTAGAAGACGGCATTGATGCTCTTCTTCATGTATCTCAGATTTCAAAGGATCATGTTGAAAAGCCATCAGATATTCTTAAGGTTGGTCAGGAAGTTGAAGCTAAGGTTGTTGACTTCAACCCAAGCGAGAAGAAGATCAGTTTAAGTATCAAGGCTCTTTCAGATAAGGATGATACAGTAGAAGAATAATTAAGGTAACTTAATATTTTTCGAAGTATGTATTATATAGAAAAGGAATCCGGAGTTTTTATATTTCCGGATTCCTTTTTCTGTATGTATACAAATATATAAAATTGTAGTAAATTTATTTATATTTGCTTAATAAAATTGTATACTGTATACAATTTTATTTTATTAGCAAGTTAATAGTTTAATCATGTGTTAAATTATGGGGATACTTAATATACTTAAGTATAAAAAGGATGATACATATTTATATACCATTCACTGCAGTAAGCTAACTTAATATTATTAAAAATAAGGTGCTTTTCACTGAAATTATAAAAATATAGATATGGACTTTTATCTTTATATAATGTAAAATTCAAAAACATAATTGTTTTTATTTCAATACATATTTATTTTTATTTTATATTTATGTTTTCGGGAGGTATGTGTATGTACAGGTCAACGTTCAAAGGCGGATGTCACCCCTTTGAAGGCAAGGAAATGTCAAGTACAAAGCCGGTTGTTACATTAGAGCCTGGTCCTGAACTTGTATTTCCACTTTCACAGCACGCAGGCGCTCCTGCGGTACCTGTAGTTAAAGCGGGTGATGAAGTACTTGCCGGACAACTTATTGCTGAGGCAAATGGGGCAGTATCTGCTAATATTCATTCTTCTGTATCAGGTAAGGTTAAAGCTATACAGAAAAGACCTTTGCCTACCGGCGGCGTCGGAATGAGTATTGTTATTACAAATGACAATGAGTACAGAGAAGTTGAATATAAGCCGGCATCACTTGATTCATTATCAAGAGAAGAGATTCTTGCAAGAATCAGAGCAGCCGGTGTAGTTGGTATGGGTGGTGCAGGTTTCCCTGCAGATGTCAAGTTTAACCCGGATAACTATGACAAAATAGAAAATCTTGTGGTAAACGGTGCTGAGTGTGAGCCATATCTTACATCTGATTATAAGACAATGGTAGATTCTCCTGACAGAGTTATCGGGGGAATTAAAATTGCGCTTAAGCTTCTTCCTAATGCAACAGCAGTAATAGGTATAGAAGATAATAAACCGGATGCAGTAAGTATTTTCAGAGAGAAGTGTGTAAATGAGCCAAAGATTGAGGTTGCAAAGGTTAAGACTAAGTACCCTCAGGGTTCAGACAGAATGTTGGTATATTCAACAACAGGAAAGAAGGTCAGTCCCAAGGAAAGATCTAATAAGTACGGTGTTGTAGTATCTAACGTAGCAACATTAGCTTCTATATATGATGCTGTAATTGAAGGAAAGCCATCTATCGACAGAATTTTCACAGTAAGTGGTGACGATATTGCCAATCCTGGTAACTTCAAGGTGCGCCTCGGAACTCCTTACAGTGAAGTTCTTGAAGCTGCAGGCGGAACAATTCAGGATCCTGAAAAGTACATCAATGGCGGAACTATGATGGGATTTGCCATGTATGACTTAACAGCATCTATTACAAAGACTGCTGCATCTCTTCTTGCACTTAAGAAGGATGAGGTTTCTGCAAATGAACCACCAACTCCATGTATCAACTGTGGAAGCTGTGGAACAGTATGTCCTATAAACCTTGTGCCTAACAAGATGTATAAGCTTGCTCAGAATGGCGACAAGGAAGGTTTCTTAAAGATTTACGGTGATTACTGTATAGGATGTGGCTGTTGTTCATACGTTTGTCCTGCTAAGATTCCTCTTAAGCAGGGATTCAAGACAATGAATACTCTTATCAAGGCTGAAAATAAAAAGAGAAGGGCGGAGGTTAAGAAGTGAGTTTACTACATGTATCAGAAAGTCCGCACGTAAGAAGCAAAAATACAACGCAGAGAATAATGCTCGATGTATTTATAGCGCTTATACCTGCATCAGCATTTGGTGTATACAATTTTGGCGTACCGGCTCTTATCAGATTATTAGTTGGTATTTTTGCCTGTGTAGCTTTTGAAGCAATATATCAGAAGGCAATGAAGAAGAAAGTAATGGTAGGAGATATGTCTGCTGCCGTAACAGGTCTTCTCCTTGCCATGAACATTCCTTCAACTCTTCCTATCTGGATGGAAGTTGTAGGATGTGCATTTGCAATTATTATTGTTAAACAGCTGTTTGGTGGTCTGGGTCAGAACTTTATGAACCCTGCACTTGCAGCACGTTGTTTCCTGTTACTCGCCTATACAAGACCTATGACGGACTTCGTAATAGATGGTGTTTCAGCTGCTACTCCTCTTCAGATGTTAAAGCCGGGTGGAGAAGCAGTTGGAGTAACTGACCTTCTTTCAATGTTCATAGGTACAAACAATGGTGTTATCGGTGAAACATCAGCAATGTTATTACTTGCAGGCGGCATCTACTTACTTATCAGAAAGGTAATTAAGATCCACATTCCTTTAGCATATATTGGTATGTTTGCAGCAATGACATTCTTCCTTGCTCCTGGACATCAGTTTGATATTATCTACACACTTTTGGAAGTGTGCGGTGGTGGTATCCTCCTTGGAGCATTCTTCATGGCTACAGATTATGTAACCAGTCCTGTAACTAATAAAGGAAAGATTTACTTTGGATTGATTCTTGGTGTACTTACATTCTTATTCAGAATGTTCGGACCAAACGCAGAAGGTGTAGCATATTCAATTATTATTGCTAACTTGCTTACACCATTCCTTGATATGGCATCTGTTCCAAAGCCATTTGGCTGGAACAAACCAGAAAAAAAGGAGGCTGATAGGAAATGAGCAAACAGATAAAAGATGCACTCCGTCTGCTCGTTCTTACTGTAGTAGCAGGAGCAGCTCTCGGTGTTGTATATAACGTTACTAAGGAACCTGTTGCTGAAGCAGCACAGAAAAAGGAACAGGCAGCATATAAGTCAGTTGTTCCTGAAGCCGAAAAGTATGAAGAAATCGACAATGTTGATTTCAATGATGCTAATATTGCAACAACAATGCAGCCTATCCTTGCCGATGCACCAGGTGTACAGTCTGATATCACAATCGACAAAGTATTAGTAGGCGTAGACGGTGACCAGGTTGTTGGTACTGTTGTAAATGTTACATCACATGACGGTTATAACGGTGATATCAGCTATTCTGTAGGTATTGATGCAGAAGGCAAGATTAATAAGGTTGAATTCCTTTCAATCTCTGAGACACCGGGTCTTGGTATGCAGGCTAAGACAAAGCCGGAACATCTTGAACAGTATGTAGGTGTCGCATCAGATAACTTTACAGTAGTAAAGGACGGATCAGGTAACCTCAAGAAAGATGTGGCTGATAAAACTGAAAACATTGACAGCTTAAGCGGTTCAACAATTACTTCTAAGTCAGTTAATAATGGTATTAATGCAGCTGTGGTAACAGCTAAGACCGTGTATTCAACACCGGGCTTAAAGACAGTAGGAGGTGTTCCGATTGGGTAAGAAAATATTAGAAAGATTTAGTAACGGTATTATCAAGGAGAACCCTATTCTTGTTGGAATGCTTGGTATATGTTCTACACTTGCCGTTACAACATCTGCAATAAATGGTTTAGGAATGGGAGCTTCAACACTTATTGTTTTAGCTTTATCAAACCTGATAATTTCCCTTCTTAGAAATTTCATACCAAACAGTGTTCGTATTCCGGGCTACATTGTTATCGTAGCTTCACTTGTTACAATAATTCAGTTCTTCATGCAGGGATTCGTACCTGACTTATATGAGTCACTCGGTATCTTTATCCCACTTATCGTTGTTAACTGTATTATTTTAGGTAGAGCTGAGTCATATGCAGCTAAAAACGGACCTTTACTTTCATTCTTTGATGGTATTGGTGTTGGTATTGGTTTTACAATTACACTTACTATTCTTGGTGCCATAAGAGAATTCTTAGGTAGTGGAACAGTATTTTCAACAGGTTCAACAGAATTATTCAAGCTTCCTGAGGGAACATGGTATGAACCTGCAAGTATCTTCGTACTTGCTCCTGGAGCTTTCTTCGTACTTGCATTCATGACAGCTGTTATGAACAAAGTAAAGAGAAAGAAAGGCCTTCCTCAGGCAGAAGTTCCTGATTATACTCAGGACGGTGGTTGTGCATCATGTTCTATTGACTCATGTGCAGGCAAGACAATTGCTCAGATGCATAATGAGAACAAGGTTGAGATGCAGAGCCAGCCAATTGATGTTGTAGTTAAAGAAAAAAAGGGAGAGGAGGAAACTAAAGAATGAATCTTATTTTGATCATGGTAAGTGCGGCATTTGTTAATAACGTCGTTCTCAGCCAGTTCCTCGGTCTTTGTCCTTTCCTTGGTGTTTCTAAGAGAATTAAGACATCAACAGGTATGGGTGGCGCAGTTATCGCTGTTATTACCATATCATCAGCAATTTGTGGTTTATTATATCAGTTCGTACTGGTACCTTTAGACCTGACATATCTGAATACTATAGTATTCATCCTGGTTATTGCTTCTTTAGTACAGTTCCTTGAAATGTATATTAAGAAGACAAACCCTAAATTATATGAGTCACTTGGTGTATACCTTCCACTTATTACTACAAACTGTGCAGTTCTTGGTGCTGTTCTCAGTAACGTTCAGAACAGCTACAACTTCATAGAATCAGTTGCAAGTGGTTTTGGTACATCAGTAGGTTTCGCAGTAGCGCTTTTACTTATGGCGTCTATTCGTGAAAGAATTGAAGGCAATGATATTCCTAAGAGCTTTCGTGGAATGCCTATTGTATTAATTACAGCAGGTTTAATGTCAATTGCATTTATTGGATTTTCGGGTGTTTTATAATTTAGGGGGTGAGCGTAAATGACAGGCTTTATTATTGCAGCTGTGGTTGTAGGCGCTATTGGAATTGCATTGGGCATATTTCTTACTTATTCCAGTAAAAAATTTGAAGTTCCGGTAGATGAAAAGGAAGCGGAAGTTAGAGAGGCTCTTCCGGGAAGTAACTGTGGTGCGTGTGGATTCCCTGGTTGTGACGGTGCTGCTGCCGCAATCGTAAAGGGTGAAGCTCCCGTAACAGCATGTCCTGTAGGTGGTGCATCACTTGCAGAAACTATCGCAGGTATTGTTGGTGGCGAAGTTGGTGAAGTAGAAAAGACAACAGCTTACGTTAAATGTATGGGTGACTGTGAAAAGGCTAAGTCAAATTATGCATACACAGGAATCAAGACATGTGCAGCGGCAGCTGTAACACCTGGTGGTGGTTCAAAGGCTTGTTCATTCGGTTGTGACGGTTTTGGTGACTGTGTAGCTGTATGTGACTTTGATGCAATTCATATCGTTAACGGAATCGCAGTAGTTGATCCTGAAAAATGTACTTCATGTGGATTATGTGTTAAGGCATGTCCTAATGCATTAATCGAGATTATTCCGGCAAAGGCACGTACAAAGGTTGCCTGTGCTTCAAAGGATTTTGGTAAGGATGTTAAGTCTGTATGTTCAACAGGCTGTATCGGATGTAAGATCTGTGAAAAGCAGTGTCCACTTCCTGAAACAGCAATTGTTGTAACAGACAACGTAGCTAAGATAGATTACGACAGATGTGTTAACTGTGGTAAATGTGCAGCTAAGTGTCCTACTAAGGTTATTCAGTTTGAGCCACGTAAGCCAAAGGTAGCTCCAAAGGCTGCTCCTAAGGTTGAAAAACCAGTGGAAGAACAGTCGGCAACTGAATAAGAATAAAATAACAATGGTTAGGTATAGCTAATTATTTAACTTGATAAAAGATTGTTGTATTGATATTATTTATCAATGCAACAATCTTTTTTTATGATTTAAAATGCAGAGGATTTATATATGCCTTTGGAAAATAATGTAAGTGAAACTAAGAAAAAAAATAAAACAGGTCTGATAGTAATAATTGCACTTATTGCTGCTGCCTGCATACTGGCTGTTGTCTTCTGGTTTATGAACAAAGGGCCTGCTTCATCCGTTGTAATAAAGGTAGACGGCAATGTTGTTAAAACAGTAAGTATCAATCAGAATCAGACTATAAATGTCGAAGGATATAATGGCGGGTATAATATCGTCAATATAGAAAATGGCGTTGTAGATGTAAGGGAAGCTGATTGTGATAATCAGATCTGTGTAAATTCTTCAACCATCACAAAGCCCGGCCAGACAATAACATGTATTCCACACAGAGTTGTTGTTGAAATAGTTGGTGGAAGTGACGGTGTTGATTCCGTGGTAAATTAATATGAATAATACAAAAAGAAGAGGTACAAGGGAGCTTGCCTTATGCGGAATGCTTGCGGCCATGGCCATGGTGTTCAGCTATATTGAAAGCTTACTCCCTATACCATATCCATTTCCCGGTATGAGACTTGGATTTGCCAATATAGCAATTATATCGGCTCTCTATCTCTATGGTGCCAGGGATGCTTTTATAATAAACATTATAAGAATTGTTCTTTCAGGTTTATTATTTGGTAATTTCAATACATTTGTATTGGGATTTGCAGGAGGCATGGTAAGTACGGCAGTTATGTCTCTCCTTAAAAAGAGCAACAAAATAAATATTGTTGCCGTCAGTGCCGTTGGTGGTGTGTGCCACAATATAACACAGGTAATAGTCGCAATGATTTTACTCAGCACACCTACACTTGTTTTTATGACACCTATATTTATAGTGCTTGGAGTAATAACAGGAGTGGTGTGTGGAGCTGTAGCAAGATTATTTGTTAAGCACGTAAAGAAAGTGGCTTAAGTTGACTTATATATATCAGGGTGTTATATTTAAATCAAATTAGAAAGTAGAGGTCGCAATCTTAAAGAGTAATCAGGCGGACGTTTATGCGCGTGTGATGTCTGACAAAAGGGAAGATTGCCGAAGTGAGATCACCGCATAATGTGATTGAAGCTGGGCAGGCAGTGAACAACTGTCTGACTGTCATCGTTTGATGGGGAGCTACTTAAGCGGAAAGCTTTATATAGTTCGATAATACCCAGAAACCTTCTACGTTTATTTTTGTAGAAGGTTTTATTTATGTAAGGGCACTTCTTACAACGGTATGAAAAGTTCAACTCGGATCGAATATGACTATTTTCTTAAATAATAAATAAATTTATTTTTTGGAGGAATTATGGCAATTTTTACAGGTGCAGGTGTTGCAATCGTTACACCTATGAAAGAAGGAACTAAGGAGGTAGATTACGACGCATACGGAAAACTTATCGATTATCAGATCGAGCATGGAACAGATGCTATCGTAGCCTGTGGTACAACAGGTGAATCTGCAACTTTAAGTGAAAAAGAGCATATGGAAGTAATCCAGTATGCAATCGATTATGTTAACAAGAGAGTTCCTGTTATTGCTGGTACAGGCTCTAACAGCACTGAGACAGCTATTGAATTATCAAAAGATGCAAGAAGAATGGGTGCTGACGGACTTTTAGTTGTAACACCTTATTACAATAAGTGTACACAGAAGGGTATGTATGAGCACTACAAGCAGATTGCTCTTGCAGTAGATGACACACCAATCATCATGTACAACGTTCCAAGCAGAACAGGCTGTGCAATTGCACCTGAAACAGCAGTAGCACTTGCCAAGGATGTAGACAACATCGTTGCTATTAAGGCTGCTACAGGAAACCTTTCACTTGAGTCAAAGACAATGCAGCTTGCTGAAGGCTGTCTTGATATGTATTCAGGTGAAGACGGACTTATCGTTCCATTAATGTCAATCGGTGCAAAGGGTGTTATTTCTGTTCTTTCAAATGTAGCACCACAGCAGACACATGACATTTGTGCAGAATTTTTAGCAGGTAACATCGAAAAGGCAAGAGAACTTCAGTTCAAGGCTCTTCCACTTGTTGATGCATTATTCTGCGAGGTTAACCCTATCCCTGTTAAGAAGGCTCTTGAGCTTATGGGATTCCAGGTTGGACCACTTCGTATGCCACTTACAGAGATGGAACCGGCAAATGTAGAAAGACTTAGAAAGGCAATGCAGGATTACGGTATTTTATAATGACAAAGATTATTTTACACGGATGCAACGGTCACATGGGACAGACTGTTGTTAATATAGTTAACGAAAAAGAAGGCTGTGAAATTGTAGCCGGAGTAGATACAAGAGGAGATGCAAAGAATGGTTTCCCTGTATTTTCAAATATTAATGATTGTAATGTAGAAGCTGATGTAATCGTTGATTTCTCATCAGCAGTTGCTATTGACGGTTTACTTAACTATTGCGAAGCTAAGAAGGTTCCTGTTGTATTATGTACAACAGGCTTAAGCGATGAGCAGCTTGCAAAGGTTAAGAAAGTATCTGAGAGCGTGGCAGTTCTTAAGTCTGCAAATATGTCTCTCGGTATCAATATGCTTTTCAGTCTTTTAAAGAGCGCAGTTCATACACTTGAGCCTGCAGGCTTTGATATGGAAATTGTTGAGAAGCACCACAACAAGAAGATTGATGCTCCAAGTGGAACAGCAGTTGCACTCGGTGAAGTTCTTAAGGAAAGTGCCGGAGATGATTACTATTTCGTATATGACAGAAGCAGTGAAAGAAAGCCAAGAGATAAGAAAGAAATCGGTTTAAGCGCTGTTCGTGGTGGTAACATCGTTGGTGAACATGAAGTAATCTTCGCAGGAGAAGATGAAGTAATTACATTTAAGCACACAGCATATTCTAAGGCTGTATTTGCCAAGGGTGCTGTAGAAGCAGCGGCTTTCCTTGCAGGTAAGGGCGCAGGCCTCTATGACATGCAGGATGTAATTGCTGACAGAATGTAATAAATATCGCATTGGATTTGTCAGTCCGATTAATTTGATAATAAAACAATGTTTGATATTTAACTTTATCTGATATTCAGTAAGTTAAATGCTCAGCATAAAAACCCCCTTCCTGAAAAGGAAGGGGGTTTTGTTTATTTATAAGTAATTAAATTAACAAAGTTTGAAGCCGTTATAATGATTACGCATAACTGCCATAATCACCATTTATAGCAGTTGCATATTGGTTAACTATGTATAATATTACACCAGTACAAAGAATTCATTTTTCTCAACAATATTTTTAAACTTAAGTTTTTTATACAATTCAAAAGCATGAACGTTATCACTTCGTAAGTTTAACAAAATTGTATTGTCATATTCAGAGAAGAATTCTTCAATCATAAATATTAATAAGTCAGTTGCAAGTCCATGGTGTCTGAACTCCTCATCTACGTATACAGCACTTAAAAATGCAGCATTTCCCACGAGAGTAATATTGGCGGAGGCGATTGATCTGTCACCAATGTAAATGTCTGACTGATATTCATTTTCATAGACCATGCCATATGCAAGTTCAGTATCATCAAGCTTTGAGGCTTTGGCAATTTCAGCCTGTAACGAGTGGTAATGTTCTAAATTCTCTTCAAATGTCTTTTTATCAAGAGAGAGAAGGCACTCTGCCAAAGAAGCTTCATACTTTTCCATACCAAGTCCTGTTACGGTAACGAAATAATTATGTGACTCATTATATACTTCAAGTAACACTTCAATATCATTTTTTTTGCATAATGTCTTTGTTACAGGATGACCGTCTGCAAATTCACCAAAACTCTCTTTAATTGTACTGAAAATATCATCTAGTGCCTTTTCCATATCAATATTGCAGGATTCTAACTTTCTTGTGTAACCTAAGTACACTTCACTTTCAAGTGTGAGTGTTTCAGGTAAATACTCTTCAGGTATAATCATCTGATTGTAATCGTATAAGACAAATGTCGCCACTAATATAGGCTCCCCCTCAGAATGTAATACATATACAGGGAAGTCAGCATATTCTTCAGAGAAAACTGCAA
>OLRT01000107.1_pt1 | contig 61259 bp, 62 predicted proteins | sample 1672021 | NCBI WGS metagenome assembly OLRT01 (sample SAMEA3136637, study PRJEB25190) | human gut metagenome | reverse complement strand
TATTTATAAATATCATACTTAACAAAAATTAGTTTTTATCTAATTTTTCAGATAAAAAAATCCACATATGGGGGTTAAATTATAAAATAAAAATAGCTATAATAAAAAAATTGATAAGAGATATGCGGTAATTCCGCTCGTAACTAAGGCTATGGGGTAAATTTGGTTAGAAGTGTCGAAGCGAATTGCAAACATTCGATTTATTTAATGACATCTATTTAACGTTTGGAGAGGGAACATGAATAAAAATGCTCAGTAAACTAAAAACTTCTGGGCATTTTAGTGCAATAATATATTATTTGGAGAGGTGTGTGTTGAATATATTTAAAAAGTTTTTATCCTATTATAAGCCGTATAAAGCAGTGCTTTTCTTAGACTTATTGTTTGCTGGCTGTATGAGTGCTATAGACATAGCATATCCACAGTTTCTTAGACAATTAACTAATACACTATTTTCTGGCAATAAGGATACAATATTATTTTGGTTGCCTACAATAGGAGCAATACTTATTGGTGCATATATATTCCAATCATTTTGTTCAAGATATGTTGCGGCACAAGGACATATAATGGGTGCCAAAATGGAAAGAGATATGAGAAGAGATCTTTTTGATCATTATGAAAAGTTATCATTCTCATATTATGACAAGACCAATACTGGTCAAATGGAAAGTAAGCTTGTTTCAGATTTATTTGATATATCAGAAATGGCGCATCATGCACCAGAGAACTTATTTATATCTCTTGTGAAAATTATAGGTTCGTTTGTATTTATATTTGCTATTCAGTGGGAGCTTGCACTTATACTTCTTGCAACAACTGCGGTAATGGCATATTTCTGTGTTAAACAGAATAAGCGAATGAGAGCGACATTTAGAGAGAATAGACGAAAAATAGGCGATATAAATGCCACACTTAAGGACTCCTTATCGGGAATTAGAGTGGTACAGGCATTTGCCAATGAAGATGTGGAAAGAGCCAAGTTCAAAAAAGGAAATGAAGCATTTTTACACTCTAAGGATGATAACTATCACGCAATGGGTTCATTTAAAGCGACTAACACTTTCTTCCAAGGTCTTATGTACGCCCTTACAATAATAGTAGGCGGATTTCTTATTGCAAATGGCAGAATGTCAATCGGCGACATGGCAATGGTTGCACTCTATATAGGAGTATTTGTAAGTCCTATCAACATTCTTGTTGAGCTTACAGAAATGCTACAAAAGGGATTTTCTGGATTTGAGAGATTTATAGAGGTAATACAAACAAAGCCTGAAATAGTAGATTCACCAGATGCGAAGGATATTGCTAATCCACATGGAGACATCGTATTTGATAATGTTACATTTTCATATAATAAAGAAGAAGGTGTGTTAAATGATATATCATTTACAGTGCCATCAGGGTCAAATGTTGCACTTGTGGGACCTTCTGGAGGAGGAAAAACAACAATAACTTCTCTTATTCCACATTTTTATGATATTAGTAGTGGAAGTATTACAATTGGTGGTCAAGATATTCGAGATATTAAGCTTAAGAGTCTTCGTGAGAGTATAGGAATAGTTCAGCAGGATGTGTATTTATTTGATGGAACTATTCGAGACAATATAGCATACGGCAAGGTTGGTGCTACAGATGATGAGATTATGGAGGCAGCAAGACAGGCTGATATAGAAGAACTTATTAATAGTCTTCCGGATGGTCTTGATACTCTTGTAGGTGAAAGAGGAACAAGACTATCAGGCGGACAGAAGCAACGAATATCAATAGCAAGAATATTCCTAAAGAACCCTACTATTCTTATTCTTGATGAAGCAACAAGTGCGCTTGATAATGAAAGCGAACGACATATTCAGGCAAGTCTTGAGAAACTAAGTAAGGGAAGAACAACAATTACAATAGCACATAGACTTTCAACTATTAGAAATGCAGATTGTATCTTAGTTGTTGAAAATGGCAAGATAACATCTAAGGGAACGCATGATGAACTTGCGGTTGGTAGTGGAACATACGCAAGGTATTTTGAACTTTCAAGGGCGTAAAATGGTGATATTTAGTTGAACATTTTAAAAGTATGAAATAATAGAATAAATCCGTATACATTTTACAGGCATTAAGCAACTCTCTAAGGTTGCTTAATGTTTTTTTATAGTATACAATTAAGAAATGCAAAAAAGGAGGATGTCGAGTTATGGGAATGACAATGACTCAGAAAATATTGGCTAAACACGCTGGTCTTGACAGTGTTAAGGCTGGAGATTTAATAGAGGCTGATTTAGATTTAGTTTTAGGTAATGATATTACATCACCTGTTGCTATCAAGGAATTAGCAAAGTTCAAGAACAAAGAGGTATTTAATAAGGATAAGATCGCATTAGTTCCTGACCACTTTGTTCCTAATAAAGATATTAAGTCTGCAGAGCATTGTAAAATGGTTCGCGAGTTTGCCAAGGCAAATGATATTACTAATTATTTCGAAGTAGGACAGATGGGTATCGAGCACGCCCTTCTTCCTGAAAAAGGACTTGTTGTATCTGGAGACGTAGTTATTGGTGCGGACTCACACACATGTACATATGGTGCGCTCGGCGCATTCTCAACAGGTATCGGTTCAACAGATATGGCTGCCGGTATGGCAACAGGTAAGGCTTGGTTCAAGGTACCTGAGGCTATTAAGTTTAACTTAACAGGCGAGCTTCCAAAGTGGGTTAGCGGTAAGGACGTAATTCTTCATATTATAGGTATGATCGGCGTAGATGGCGCTCTCTATAAATCAATGGAATTCACAGGCCCTGGCGTAGCTACACTTACTATTGATGACAGATTTACTATCGCAAACATGGCTATCGAAGCAGGTGGAAAGAACGGTATTTTCCCTGTAGATGATGTTACAAGAGCTTATATTGCTGAACATTCAGACAGAGAGCCTGTAGAGTATACACCAGATGAAGATGCTGAATACTGTGCAGTATATGATATTAACCTCTCTGAGCTTACACCTACAGTTTCATTCCCTCATTTACCTGAGAATACACATACATTTGATGAAATCGGTGAAATTCCTATTAATCAGGTTGTTATCGGTTCATGTACAAATGGTCATATTCAGGATATGAGAGAAGCTGCTGAAATTATGAAGGGCAGAAAGATTGCTGACGGCGTTCGTGCTATTATCATCCCTGCTACACAGCAGATTTATTTACAGGCCATGGAAGAGGGACTTATTAAGACATTCATCGAATTCGGTGCAGTAGTAAGTACATCAACTTGTGGTCCTTGTCTTGGTGGTTACATGGGTATTCTTGCAGAAGGCGAGCGTTGTGTTTCAACAACTAACAGAAACTTCGTAGGAAGAATGGGACATGTTAAATCAGAAATTTACCTTGCAAGCCCTGCAGTTGCTGCAGCAAGTGCTGTTACAGGTAAGTTATCACAGCCATCTGAGCTTGGATTATAATAGTAGGAGGAGCTAATGGAAGCAAAAGGTTACGCTATAAAATATGGTGACAATGTAGATACAGACGTTATTATTCCTGCAAGATATCTTAATTCATCAGATCCAGCAGAACTTGCATTACATTGTATGGAAGATATTGACAAAGATTTTGTTAATAAAGTTAAAAAAGGCGACATTATGGTCGGCGGAAAGAACTTTGGATGTGGATCTTCAAGAGAGCACGCTCCAATCGCAATTAAGGCATCAGGAATCAGCTGTGTAATCGCAGAGACATTTGCGAGAATATTCTACAGAAATTCTATAAATATTGGTCTTCCTATTATGGAATGCCCAGAGGCTTCAAGAGAAATCAAAGAAGGCGATGAAGTAGAAGTTGATTTTGATTCAGGTATCATCACTGACAAGACAACAGGCAAGACATATAAGGGACAGGCTTTTCCACCGTTTATGCAGAAGATCATCAATGCAGAAGGTTTAATCAATTACATTAATGCCAATAAGTAAGATACCGTATTTAATACCATCGGAGGAATTTATGAACTATACAAGTACCAGAGATAATAAGGTAAGCCTAAGCGCATCAAAAGCTATTTTACAGGGATTATCACATGACGGCGGTTTATTCGTGCCTGAGGTAATGCCTAAGCTTGGTGTATCTCTTGATGCTCTTGTAGATATGAGCTATCAGGAAGTTGCATATGAAGTTATGAAGCAGTTCTTTACTGACTTTACAGAAGAAGAGTTAATGTACTGCATCAATAGCGCATATGACAAGAAGTTTGACACAGAGGAGATTGCTCCGCTTGTTGAACTTAAAGATGAATATATTTTAGAGCTTTTCCATGGTAAGACTATCGCATTTAAGGATATGGCATTATCAATTCTTCCATACCTTATGCAGGTATCTGCTAAGAAGAACGACGTAAAAAATGAAATTGTTATTCTTACAGCTACATCAGGTGATACAGGAAAGGCAGCTCTTGCTGGATTTGCTGATGTTCCGGGTACAAGTATTATCGTATTTTATCCAAAAGACGGTGTCAGCCCAATTCAGAAGCAGCAGATGCTTACACAGGAAGGAAAGAACACTCACGTAGTAGGAATCGAAGGTAACTTTGATGACGCTCAGACTGGTGTTAAGAGAATCTTTAATGATAAGGCACTTGCAGAGAAAATGAACCAGAACGGATATCAGTTCTCATCAGCAAACTCAATTAACATTGGTAGATTAGTTCCGCAGGTTGTTTACTATTTCTATTCATACAAGACACTCTTAAAGAACGGTAAGATTAAGAGTGGCGACAAGGTTAACTTCGTAGTTCCTACAGGTAACTTCGGAAATATCCTTGCCGCATACTATGCAAAGGAAATGGGACTTCCTGTTAACAAGCTTATCTGTGCTTCAAATGAGAATAAGGTATTATACGACTTCTTCCAGAACGGAACATACGATAGAAACAGAGAATTTATCCTTACATCTTCACCATCTATGGATATCTTAGTTTCAAGTAACCTTGAAAGATTAATATATTTCATTACAGGCAGAAATTCTGAATTAACTAAGGAATATATGGAATCTCTTTCAAAAGAAGGTGTTTACAGCGTTGCTGCTGACAGTTTTGCAAATGCAGACGAGTTCTACGGCGGTTATGCAACAGAAGATGAAGATAAGACTACAATCAAGACTGTATTTGAGAATGAGCACTATGTTCTTGATACTCATACAGCAGTTGCAGTAGCAGTTTACAATAAGTATGTTGCTGAAACAGGAGATAAGACTCCTACAGTTGTAGATTCAACAGCAAGCCCATATAAGTTCACAAAGAGCGTTATGGAAGCTATTGATCCAAAACATGTTGATGAAGATGATTTCGAATTGGTAAATGAATTAGAGAAATTATCTGGTGTACCAATTCCTAAGGCCGTATCAGAAATTATTACAGCACCAATTCTTCACAAGAGAATATGTGCTGCAGATAAGATGAAAGAAGAAGTATGTGACATTTTAGGTATCTAATTAACACATAACAGATTTATTACGAGGATATACAATGGCCAAAATAGATTTTGCTCACAAGGCACAAAGAAAAATGTTTGAAGCGATTCTCGATTCAGTTATCAAACATTCAAATTCTGATAGAACAAAGGCTATCAAGCAGCTTGTAGATCTTGTAAAAAAGACTATGTATGACATTTGGGGTTCAGCTACATATGAAATGTTTGGTTTCAGTTCAAAGCCGGACAGCAAGTGGATGAAGTACATAGACAACTTACTTAACGATGTACATCCTAACATTATTAAGGCAAAAGCTCTTAATACAGCATACGAAGCCGGATACAGAGGTTTCCGTATCGCACAGGATATGAAGAAGAAACATGATATCAACATTCCATGGATTATTCTTGTAGATCCTACAAGCGCATGTAACTTAAAGTGTACAGGATGTTGGTCAGCCGAATATGGCCATTTAATCCAGCTTTCTTACGAAGAACTCGACAGAATCATCACAGAGGGTGAAGAGTTAGGTATTTATGCATGGCTTATGACAGGTGGTGAGCCACTTATCCGTAAAGCAGACATTCTTAAGCTTGCGGAGGCTCATCCATACAGTTCATTCCATATCTTTACTAACGGTACTCTTATTGATGACGCATTCTGTGAAGAGGTTGTAAGATTAGGAAATATTGCTCCTTCTATCTCTCTTGAGGGATTTGAAGAAGTTAATAATCTTAGAAGAGGAAAGGGTGTATTCCAGAAGGTAATGCACGCTATGGATACAATGAAGAAGCATAAGCTTCTCTTTGGCACATCTATCTGTTACACAAGCTCTAACTATAAGACAGTAACATCAGATGAATTCCTTGATATGATTATTTCTAAGGGTGTTAAGTATACATGGTATTTCCATTACATGCCTGTTGGAAATGATGCCTCTACAGATCTTTTACTCACACCTGAACAGAGAGAGTATATGTATCACAGAGTCAGAGAAATCAGAGCAGGTGAAGGTGGAAAGCCTATTATCGCCGTTGACTTCCAGAATGACGGTGAGTACGTTTCAGGTTGTGTTGCAGGTGGTAAATATTACTGTCACATCAATCCAAATGGTGATGTGGAACCTTGTGTATTTATCCATTATTCATCAGCCAATATTCATGACATGAGCTTACTTGACTGCTTAAAGCAGCCATTATTCAAGGCTTATAAGGCTAACCAGCCATTTAACCCTAACCACTTAAAGCCATGTCCTATGCTTGAAAATCCTGAAAAGCTTATTCAAATGGTTCATGAGACAGGTGCTAAGTCTACAGACTTACAGTCACCTGAGACAGTTGAGAATCTTTGCGGCAAATGTGAACATTATGCTGCAGACTGGAATGACACAGCTGACAAGCTGTGGAATGCTGGTCATCATGTAAAAAAATAAATATAATTGAACAAGAATTGTTTTAAATTTTGATTTCGGTTTATATATTACATATTGATATTATGTAGATTAAATTAATAATTTAGTTAATAATTTAGTTCATAATTTTTAGAGACTGCAGCAGCAGTCTCTTTTTTTTTAAAAATGTTAATTATAGAGACGACATTTTTTAATGAGAAATAATTTGTTATTTTCCTAAAAAGAAATCATATTATCCCCCTATAACGGATTAAGAAACGTATTACCACCTATATAATCTATTCTTAGATAAAATCTATCGGGGGTGGTATGCGGTCATAAACGAATGGCTGCTGATCCTATAGAACAGCGTATCCGTGAACTCGAAAAGGAAAATGCTGAGCTTAGACATTCCAATGAAATTTTACAAGAGGCTCTTGTTTTTTCGCACAACGCCGAAATAAGTAAGTAATCAAGATAATAAAATTAAGAATAAGTAAAATAAAAAATGGACAAAATATTAAATAAGAATTAAAATTAAGATAATTAAATATAAATTTAATTATCTGTTTGTTTTTTGGTAATGTATGAAAGGAAACGTGAAAGTATGAAGAATTTTTCGAAAAAGGGAAAAGTTGTTGCCACTGCTGTAACAGCAACAGGCGTTACATTTGCTGGTGCTATATTTACATTTATAACGCCAACCTTAGCTGACACTGTTACAGTAAAACTGCAACTGAATTAAAAACAGCTCTTGATAACAAAGCAAATCAAATAGTTGTTGGTGCCGATATAGAAGGTTCTTTTGAAATAAAGAAAGATAGTAATACTACCATTGATCTCGGAGGTTATACAGTTACTTCAAATGGACATGCATTCATTGTGGAATCTGGAGCAAAAGTTTCTATCAATAATGGTAAGATTGTAGCTCAAAATAAAGATGCAGCCATATATAATAATGGATATACAACTTTAAATGTTAATATAACAAGTTCAAACGATGGAGCTAATTCATATTATGCTATTCTTAATCATGGCGAAATGGTTATTGAAGGCGGAAGTGTTGAAAGTACTAGAAAAAAAGGAGCCAGTCTCATTGTAAATGGATATTACAATTACAACAGTACTAATCCATTGACAGGACATGTTGCCGGAACGAACTCTCCTAATCCTACCCTTACTATCAATGACGGATTATTCTTAGGGGGACTTATTACTGTAAAGACAGATGACGGCGGAATAACAACTATTAACAGTGGTAAGTTTGTAAACAATAGTGATGCTAACGACGATGTTGTTGTAATTGAAAATTGGAACAAAACAACCATTAATGGCGGTGAGTTTGAGGGAAATGGAACACATTCTACCATTTTTTATCCCGGACAGATTGATACTCCTCAAAATGTAGGAGAATTAACAATAACCGGTGGAAAGTATATAGGTAGCACTCTTATTGCTACAGGTGAAATAAGAAACAAGAGTGCTAAGATAATAATCAAAAATGCTGACATTAGCGGAGTTGGTGAAATGTTTAGTGCACCTAATAGTGGATTTGTTCCGGGAACAGACTCAACAGGAAGCATGGTAATTGAAAATAATAGTACAATAATGACTCAGCTTACATCAGCAGAATTTAAACAAGCAATTACTTGGGATGATGGTAACGATAAAGATAAGGTAAGACCTACTGCTGAGCAGATTAAAAATATGTTAGCTGTTGTTAGTAAAGACAGTGGCACACCTTTAACTGCTAATATAGAAGTAACAGTTGATCCTGATGATGCAAACCGTTATTTGGTAACATATAAGTATAGCGTTGACAAATATAATGCTGACGGAACTGAAGTAACAACTCTTCCTGTAGCAGAACTCAAGTTTGATGAAGTTGCAGTTAAAGATGCGGGATATACAATTGATTATAATTCAATAGTATTGAAACATACACCTAAGGCTATGCAACCAGAAGGGACTAATACGCCAGAGAACAAAAAAACCGGTGAAACAACTGGTACTAAAACAGCAACAGAAAAAGCTGTACAACCTGCAACTATTGTTAGTCCTAAGACAGGCGACACATCAGCTATTCCTCTTTATACATTAGTTGCTATATCGGCAGCAGGTGCATGTGCGGTTGCTTGGACTATTAAAAGAAAATCAGCAAAATAATCAGATTGTTAAATATAATTTATCTGGGGCAGATCGTTTAAGAGCGGTCTGCCATTTTTATTTGCTTAATTGACATATTAATTAATTCTATGAGCATTTATTTATTCAAAAGACATACATTTAATATACAATAATATTTTAAAATTTCTTTGTGCTATCACTTGACATTTTCAAAATGTGAATATCATTTGATATCGATTTGACAAATTTATTCATTTTTGCTATTATTCATAACAATTAAATAGTATACCAATTATAAACCGTTGATGCGGAGATAACGTTAAGATATGTACTCACAGAGAGCCCGGGCAGGTGAGAGCCGGGCAGCAACAGCTTTTCAAATGGACCGCTGAGGGTGCAGTGAACAGTCGGATGTATAAGTATATGTACTTATATAAAAGCATTTATGCAAATGGCTTAGTATTCTGCAACGTGATGTGAGCGTTAATCACATGGAGTATGATGGTACTCCGTTAAGTGCACGACAATAGTCGTGAATTCAAGGTGGCACCGCGGGACCGTAATCTCGTCCTTGACAAACTCTTTGTTTGTTGAGGACGAGTTTTTTTATTGTCTGGAAATGAACAGGGATAATTACCTACAATTATTACACAGCATTAAATGCTTATATAAAGGAGTACATATGTTAGATATTAATTCATTTTATCCATCATCAACTTATCCGACTGTAGATGAGGTAAAGAAATATTTTGAAAATGATGACTACAAGAGAGTTCCAATCTGCATGGAGCTTTTAAGCGATAGTCTTACACCTGTTGAAGTAGTAAGAATTGCAAAGACAGCATATGATCAGGTTTTCTTATTTGAAAGTGCTGATAATACTCACAGATGGGGAAGATATTCATTTATCGGATTTGACCCTGCCATGGAAATTACATGTCTTAACGGCGAGCTTACAATTTCCAAAATGGAAAACAATCACAGAACAGATGCAAAGACTCTTCAGGTTACTCATCCGGGAGATGAAATCAGAGAAATCATCAAGGAATACAAGAGTCCTGTTATTAACGGCTTACCTCCTCTTTCAGGCGGTCTTGTAGGTTATTTCTCATATGACTATATCAAGTACGCAGAGCCAAGCCTTAAGTTCTCAAACAAAAAGGGCGAGGGATTCAGAGACGTGGATCTCATGTTATTTGATTCAATTATCGTATTTGACAACGATGAGCAGAAAATCAAGCTTATAACAGGAGTTAATAAGTCAGAGGGAAGTTCAATTGAGGATCTTTATAAGGAAGCCATTGTTAAGTTAGAGAAAATGGCTGAGCTTCTTGCCAGTGAAAAGCGTCATGAATTTAAAAAGCTTACTGTAGAGGGTGAACTTACACCTGAATACAACAAGGAAAGATTCTGTGACATGGTAAGTAAGGCAAAGCACTACATTAAAGAAGGAGATATTTTCCAGGTTGTACTTTCAAATCCTCTTACAGCAAAGGCGGAAGGTTCTCTCTTTGATACATACAGGATTTTAAGAACAACAAACCCATCACCATATATGTTCTATTTCTCAAGTGATGATGTTGAAATCGCAGGTGCATCTCCTGAAACACTTGCTAAGCTTGAAAATGGAGAAGTTTACACATTTCCACTTGCAGGTACAAGAAAAAGAGGTGCTACACCTGCAGAAGATAAGGCTATTGAAGAAGAACTTTTAGCAGATGAAAAGGAATGCGCAGAGCACAACATGCTTGTTGACCTTGGAAGAAATGATATCGGTAAGATTTCTAAGCCTGGAACAGTTAAGGTAGAGAAGTATATGTCAATTGAGAGATTTTCTCATGTAATGCATATCGGTTCTACAGTATCAGGCCAGATTAGAGATGATTACGATGCTGTAAATGCAATCGATTCAATCCTTCCTGCAGGAACTCTTTCAGGTGCTCCAAAAATCAGAGCATGTGAAATAATTGAAGAGCTTGAAGAGAGAAAGCGTGGTATCTACGGTGGTGCCGTTGGATATATTGATTTTGCAGGAAACCTTGATACTTGTATCGGAATAAGACTTGTTTATAAGAAGGACGGCATGATCTGCGTAAGAAGTGGTGCCGGAATCGTTTATGACTCAGTTCCTGAAAATGAATACATGGAAGGTGTAAATAAGGCAAAAGCAGTTGTAGAAGCAATTGAGAAAGGAAGTAATTGATATGGTTTTACTTATAGATAATTATGACAGTTTTTCTTATAACGTATATCAGCTTCTTGCTTCCTTTAAGGACGATATTAAGGTCGTAAGAAATGATGAAATCACTATCGACGAGATCAAGGAACTTAAGCCTGAGGCGATTTTCTTAAGTCCTGGTCCTGGAAAGCCATCTGAAGCAGGAATCTGTGAGGTTGTTGTTAAGGAACTTAAGGGAGTATTTCCTATCCTTGGTGTATGTCTCGGACATCAGGCAATCTGTGAAGCATTTGGCGGTACAGTAAGCTACGCTAAGGAGCTTATGCACGGTAAGGTTTCATTTGTAAGAAGCAGTGAGGGCAGCAAAATATTTAAGGGACTTGAACAGCCATTTAAGGTTGCGAGATATCACTCTTTGGCAGCTGTTGAAAGTACACTTCCAGAAGAACTTGTAGTTACTGCAAGAACAGAGGACGGTGAAGTAATGGCTGTAGAGCACAGAGACTACAACATTGTGGGTCTTCAGTTCCATCCTGAGTCAGTACTTACACCTGATGGATATACTATGATAAAGAACTTTTTTGATACTCTATAATACTTATATTTAGAAGAATTTTAGGGGGATTATTATGATAAATGAAGCCATATCAAAGCTTGTTGACGGACAGGATTTAACACGTGCCGAAATGATAGCTGTTATGGATGAGATTATGGGCGGAGAAGCTGACAGCATTCAGACAGCCGGCCTCCTTACAGCACTTCAGATCAAGGGTGCAACTATTGAAGAAATTACAGCAAGTGCCATTTCAATGAGAAATCATGCGGATGTAATGGATACAAATGTGGACATTACAGAGATTGTAGGTACAGGTGGAGATAAGTCTAATTCATTTAATATTTCTACAACTTCAGCATTTGTTGCGGCAGCGGCAGGTGTAAAGGTTGCAAAGCACGGTAACAGAGCGGCATCTTCAAAGTCAGGTGCAGCAGATGTGCTTGAGAAGTTAGGGTTAAATCTTATGCTCGAAAAGGAAAAGAGCCTTGAAATGCTTGAGAAGTTAAATTTTTGCTTCCTCTTTGCGGTTAAATATCACGCAGCCATGAAATATGTGGCTCCTGTGAGAAAGACACTTGGAATCAGAACAATTTTCAATATTTTAGGACCTCTTACAAATCCTGCAAAGGCCAATATGCAGGTTCTCGGTGTTTACAGCAAGGAACTTGTAAATCCTATGAGCAGAGTATTATCAAATATCGGCGTTAAACGCGGAATGACAGTATTTGGCATGGATGGCTTAGATGAAATTTCAGCCAGCGATAAGACATATGTATGTGAATTCAGAGACGGCTGGTTCAAAGAATATGAAATTGAGCCTGAGGACTTTGGTTACAAGAAATGTGACAAGTCTGAACTTGAAGGTGGAACTCCTGAAGAAAATGCTGAGATCACAAGAAATATTCTTAACGGTACATTAAGAGACGGTAAGAGAAATGCCGTATGCTTAAATGCCGGTGCAGCAATTTACGTTGCAGGTAAGGCAGATTCTTTAGCAGAGGGCATAAAGATCGCTGAAGAGACAATCGACAGCGGTAAAGCGATAGAAAGAATGAACGAAATCGTAGCATTTTCAAATCAGATTTGAAAACGTTCATTTTATATATATGAGGAAAAATATATGAGCGAAACCATACTTGATGAAATAGCTGAATCCACAAGGAAGAGAGTGGCAAGAGATAAAACTACATTCTCTCTTGAAGAGCTTAAAAGAATATACGAAGCAAAATATGACGATTTAGACAGATACGGTAATGGCAGATTTTACAATGCTCTTGCCAAGCCAGGATTATCATTTATCTGCGAAGTAAAAAAGGCATCACCTTCAAAGGGTATTATTTCAAAGGATTTCCCATTCCTGGAAATTGCCAAGGAATATACAGCTGCAGGAGCTGACTGCATTTCATGTCTGACAGAGCCGGAGTATTTCCTCGGAAGTGATGACATTTTCGTTGCAATCAGAGAACATACTGATACACCTATGATCCGAAAGGAATTTATCGTGGATGAGTATCAGATTTATCAGGCAAGACTTATGGGAGCAGATGCAATCCTTCTTATTGTTGCCATTACAGAGCCTGAAGATTTAAAATCTTATATCACTATTGCAAAAAGCATAGGCCTCGATGTTCTTGTTGAAGCTCACAATGAAGATGAGATTAATACTGCAATCGATGCAGGTGCTGACATAATCGGTGTAAATAACAGAAACTTAAAAGACTTTTCTGTAGATATGTCAAATGCATTAAATCTTCAAGATAAGGTGCCTGATAACATTTTATTTGTGGCAGAATCAGGCGTTTCATCTGTTAATGACATTAAGACATTAAAGGATTCAGATGTTAATGCGGTTCTTATGGGGGAAGTCCTTATGAGATCTGACAATATTTCTGAAACTATTAAAGAAATGAGAGCTGTATAATGTTAGTTAAATTATGCGGAATGTGGCGTGACCAGGACATTGAATATATCAACATTTCCAGACCGGACTATGTTGGATTTATTATAGATGTTCCTAAAAGCCACAGAAATATAAGTCCTGAGCAGCTTGAGAATTTATCTTCAAAGGTAAATCCTGAAATTAAAAGAGTAGGTGTATTTGTCAATGAAGATATAAATGTTGTTGCAGATCTGTTAAATAGAAATGTGATTGACATAGCTCAGCTTCACGGCTTAGAAACTGATGAATATATTTCACAGCTTAAATCAATGACAGGTGACAGAGAAGTCTGGAAGGTATTTGAACTTGGCAGTGTAATTGATGACAGCGAAAAGTTAAATGAAACTCTTAAAATGGCAACTGATTCAAAGGCTGACAGAATACTATTTGATTCCGGAAAGGGATCGGGAGTTGCATTTGACAGACATGTACTGGACAACTTCAAAAAGGATTATATTCTTGCAGGTGGACTTACACCTGAGAAAATATCGGAGCTTGACGGAAAACTGCCATATGCCGTTGATTTAAGTAGCGGAATAGAAACAGATAAGAAAAAAGATTTAGATAAAATGCTTTTAACTGTTGAGAATGTGAGGAGAATAAATGGAAGCAAGTAAGAGAAGCCGAGGCAGATTCGGTGTTCACGGCGGACAGTATATGCCTGAAACACTCATGAATGCTGTTATCGAGTTAGAAGAAGCATATAACCACTATAAAAATGACAAAGAATTCAATGAAGAATTAACAAAGTTATTAAATGACTATGCAGGTAGACCATCAAGATTATATTATGCTGAGAAAATGACAAAGGATCTTGGTGGAGCAAAGATTTATCTTAAGAGAGAAGATCTTAACCATACAGGTTCACATAAGATTAATAATGTTTTAGGCCAGGCACTTCTTGCAAAGAAGATGGGCAAGACAAGATTAATCGCAGAGACAGGTGCAGGTCAGCACGGTGTTGCAACAGCAACTGCAGCGGCTCTTCTTGGTATGGAATGCGTAGTTTACATGGGTGCAACAGACTGTGAAAGACAGGCTCTTAATGTGTACAGAATGAAGCTTTTAGGAGCAGATGTTGTACCTGTTCATTCAGGAACAGCAACTCTTAAGGATGCGGTTTCAGAATGTATGAGAGAGTGGACAAGCAGAATTGATGATACACATTACTGCTTAGGTTCTGTAATGGGACCACATCCATTCCCAACTATCGTAAGAGATTTTCAGGCAGTTATTTCTAAGGAAATCAAAGAGCAGATCATGGAAGCTGAAGGCAGACTTCCTGATGCTGTTATCGCCTGTGTTGGTGGTGGATCAAATGCCATCGGTGCATTCTTTAACTTTATCGAAGATAAGGATGTTGCCTTAATCGGTGTTGAAGCTGCGGGTAGAGGAATTGATACAACAGATACAGCAGCTACAATCAATACAGGAAGACTTGGTATTTTCCACGGTATGAAGTCATACTTCTGCCAGGATGAATATGGTCAGATTGCTCCTGTATATTCAATTTCTGCAGGTCTTGATTACCCTGGTATCGGACCTGAGCATGCATATTTACATGACATTAACAGAGCAGAATATGTTGCAATCACAGACGATGAGGCTGTAGATGCATTTGAATACTTATCAAGAACAGAGGGCATTATTCCTGCAATCGAATCAGCTCACGCAATTGCACATGCAATTAAGATTGCTCCGGATATGAAGGATAAGATTATCGTTATAAATGTTTCAGGACGTGGCGATAAGGACTGTGCAGCAATGGCAAGATACAAAGGGGAGGATATTCATGAATAATATTAAAATTGCAGATGCATTTGCTAATGGAAAGGCATTTATTCCATTTATCACTTGCGGAGATCCAAACCTTGAGACAACAAAAGAAGTTGTTCACGCTGCTGTAGAGGCAGATGCAAACCTTATTGAGCTTGGTATTCCTTTCTCAGACCCTACTGCTGAGGGTGTAACAATCCAGGCGGCTAACGAGAGAGCATTAGCAGGGGGAGTAACTACTGATAAGATTTTCACTATGGTAGAGGAAATCAGAGAAAAGGTTACTATCCCTATGGTGTTTATGACATATGCAAATGTTTTATATTCATACGGACTTGAGAGATTTGCAAAGAGATGTCAGGAAATTGGCATTCAGGGTGTAATCCTTCCTGACGTTCCATTTGAAGAAAAAGAAGAATTTGATTCTGTATTATCTCAGTATGATGTGGACTTAGTTTCTCTTATTGCTCCAACATCAGAAGACAGAATTACAGAGATTGCAAAGGATGCAAAGGGATTCATTTACCTCGTATCATCACTTGGTGTTACAGGTGTAAGAAGCAAGATTACAACAGACATCGGTGCTATCTGTGAAAAGATTAAGAGTATAACAGATGTACCTGTAGGAGTTGGTTTCGGTATTTCAACACCAGAGCAGGCTGCTAAAATGGCATCATTTTCAGATGGAGCAATCGTAGGTAGTGCCATAATCAAGATTATTGAAAAAGAAGGCGCAGATGCTCCAAAGCATGTAGGCGAGTACATTAAGAACATGGCTGACGCGGTACATGCGTTATAATTTGTATATATGTAAAAATACACTTGACTTTATATACTTTATTTGTTAACTTATGCAGGTAACAAATGAGCTGTCGTTCATATTGAATGATACAAAATAATATTGCAGAGTAGAAATTAAAGCGTGAAGTGCTGTGCAGACGGGGAGTTGCTGTACAGACGAAGGAGTTTTTCTGCGGTTTTAATTTCGTATCCCGCTGCTACATAGCTATAGAGAATGATCTTACATATATAGATAAAACCTCCTATGTAGTTTACGAGAACTGCAAAGGAGGTTTTTTATATGAAAAATAACAAAACAAAACTCATTGCCATTGCCGGACTTCTTATAGCTCTCGGAACGGTATTGAGTTTCTTCCACATTGCAATCAGCAACGTAATGGAGATCAGATTTACATCATTCGTATTTGCTGTTGCAGGTTATGTAATGGGACCTGTATGGGGTGGTGTAGTCGGTGCGGCTACTGACATTTTAGGATGGCTTGTAAGACCGACAGGACTATTCTTCCCTGGCTTCTCAATCAGTAACGTAGTTACAGCTGTTATCTATGCACTTTTCTTCCACAAGAGAAAGGTTGCATTATGGAGAGTAGTTGTTGCTGAAGCAGTAAACATGGTAGTTGTTTACCTTATCTTAAACAGCTTATGGTTAAGCATGCTTTACGGAAATGGATTTATTGCCCTTATTGGTGCAAGAATTGTTAAGCAGCTTATCTCACTTCCAATCTACGCAGCTGCAACATACTTCTTACTTAAGATGTTAGAAAAAACTCCTGTTGTAAAAACATTTTTTGTTTCGTCAAAGGAAAACACTGCGGATAAATGATGCTTTGTGATTTGAATAATACGGAATCATTCAGATGGAAAATGCTGATTAATCAGAACAAAACTTAATCGCATAATATAAAAAGGCTCTTCTGTCCATTCCGGACGGAGGTGCTTTTTTGTTACTGTTTTCTACAACGTAAATCCAGTTATTTGATATTTAAGTGTATAGGTTCGACAAATGCAGTAAACATCTACGTTTCAAGGCTTTAGGATTTAGCTGTACAACTTTTTTACAACTTTTTAAATTTAAGGAAGCAATTATTGAGAATGCAATGGGTTATGATGCAAAAGATGACAGAATGAGTGGTAACCCTAATCAGATGAATATTCAGTCTATGTATTCGGATATTGACCTTGATGCGAACGGAATGGAAACAGAGTATCAAGCAGCACTTGAAGAGCTCTTATGGTTTATCAATATGCATCTTTATAACACCGGTGTAGGTGATTATGAAAATGAAGAAGTAGAGATCATATTTAACAGAGATATGATGTTAAACGAAGGTGAAGCAATTGACAATGTAGCCAAATCCGTCGGAATAATCAGTGATGAAACATTAATTGCTAATCATCCATGGGTAACTAATGTTGATAATGAGTTGGAAAGAATTCAAGCACAGAAAGACAAGGAGCAAGAACAATATGGACTTGCTTTCAATCCTGCAATGAATGAAGGTGCGGGTGATGAGTAATGTCTTACTGGAAGAAACGATTTGAAGCATTAGAAGCTGCATCTAATAAATATGGCATAGAAACTTACAGAAAGATAGAACCAGCATTTGATTCTGCATTTAGACAGATTGAGAGTGAAATCACCTTATGGTACGAAAGACTTGCGAAGAACAATGGTGTTACTATGCAGGAAGCAAGACAATGGTTAAATGCTAATGAATTAAAAGAATTCCAGTGGGATGTTCAGGAATACATCAAATACGGCAGAGAAAACGCAATTAACCAACAATGGATAAAGGAACTTGAAAATGCATCTGCAAAATATCATATAAGCAGACTGGAAGCGTTAAAGGTTAGAACTCAACAGGCTGTAGAGGTTGCATTCGGTAATGAACTTGATGAAGTAGATGCAATGGTAAAGAAGATATTCACGAATGATTACTACCATAGTATTTATGAAATGCAAAAAGGTTTTAATATAGGTTGGGAAATTGGTCAGATTGATGAGCGTAAATTAGAAAAGTTTATATCCAAACCATGGGCGACAGACGGAAAACATTTCTCTGAAAGAATATGGAATTCAAGAATACAATTAGTTAGTGAACTTCATAATCAATTAACAAGAACCTGCATACTTGGTAAACCACCTGATGATGCAATTAAAGCAATATCTAAGAAATTTAATACATCTAAGAATCAAGCTGGAAGATTAGTAATGACTGAACAAGCATACTTTCATTCAGTAGCACAACAAGAAGCCTTTAAAGAGCTTGATGTTGAAGAGTTTGAGGTAGTAGCAACATTAGATAACCTTACATCTGAAATATGCCAAGAGATGGACGGTAAGCATTTCCCTATGAAGGACTATGAACCTGGTGTTACAGCCCCTCCATTTCATCCGTGGTGTAGATCCGTTACTGTTCCATACTTTGATGATGACTTTGATGTGGGAGAAAGAGCTGCAAGGAATGAAGATGGTGAAACATATTATGTTCCTGCTGATATGACCTATAAGGAATGGAAAAAGTCATTTGTCAACGGTGACAAGTTAGGCTTGCAAGAAACCACTGCTGATAAGTATGTGGGTATGTCTTTTATGGATAAGAAAGAAAAGATATACACCAATGAACAGGAAATTGAACGTTTGTATGAACAAAAGAAAGATGCGGAACTGCAAATATTGACAGGTTCATCAATAACAGATATAGAGGATGGGCAGAAAAAAGCAACTGCTGCAACATCCCGTATATCAGAATTAAAGACTGAAAATGAAACATTGCAACAATCCCTTGGTTTACCAACCAATGCCAAAGAAAGGTTTTACAATCAGAATGTTGACTATTCAAAATTGCCTTGTGATGTACGTGAATCAGAACTTGGTGCGGTTGGTTCCTGGACTAGAACAGATTATACTTTCATCAATCGGTATTTACGCAATGATGATAAAGGGGTAAGATCTGAATCAATTCAAAATGCGGAAATATTGAAGAATATGATTGATAGAAATATTGTATCTGAATCATTTACAGTAAAGCGTGGTACTGACTTCACTGCAATGAATCGCCTTTTTGGTAGTGATGCATGGAAAAAAGAAGGGTATAATGTTAGTGGAAAGATTATTACGGATCCTGGATTTTTTGCGACTACTCCTGATTTACACGGTGGTTTTGGTGGCGGTATTCAAATGTATATTGACATACCAAGTGGAACAAAAGGCGTGTATCTTGGTGATCTTTCTGCTGCACCTGATGAAAAAGAATTTTTATTACAATGTGGTACAGAATTTATCGTTGACAGAGTAGAAGTTAAATATGATAAATGGGGTGACCCTTTGTATGATGTGTATATGAAAGTGATGGTGAAGTAAATGAGTAAATACACTTGGGATGATATGGCAATGTGTAAGTTATGTCATTATGCAAAAAAGGACAACCCTGATGTTTGTTGTGCCACTGGTGAAGAAAAGGAAAAACCAGGTACAATGATTTTCCCTGATGATTGTGGGAAGTTCTTGGCAGAAACAAAATGGAAAAGATTGAATGAAAGCACGGTCAAATAGCCGTGCTTTTTTCATACCTTAACAAGTTATCGCACATACAATATATGTTCCTTCTGATATGACCTATTCTGAATGGAAAGAAGCATTTGTTGAAGATGCTATTCCTACACAAACAAGAAAAGAATTTGCAAAATATAGTGAAATACTTGGTAACAATCCAATGACCATTGGAGATTTTGTGAAAATAAAGTATAATGATGAAGAATGGAAGAAGTCAAAAATTTAGAAACAATACAGTTGAAGTTTCAGTCAATCATGACAATGGAAACATAATTCAAGTGAATCCAGTTCATGCAAAAAGAAAGAAGGCGGAATCATGATTGTAAAGACTGAACAGATTGAAATGTTGAAACCACATATTGAAAATATTGAAGATCTTATTGAAACAGGTGATGTTCAGGCAGTGTTGGATGCAATTGATGATGTGATTGTGGATAACATACTTGTAAACAATGATGAACCTGATGATGAAGGTATAAAACTTCAAAAAATATATGATGAAATTTTCAATGAAAATTTATAATGATATGCGATAGTTTCAGTTAGTATGTGTGCAACATTGGTGAAACACAAAAGTCTTGAAAAGCCTTGTTTTTTAAGGGTCGGAACTATCAAAGAGATAATACACATATCAATGCACAAAGGCAACATAATGTGACAAGAGAAAAAGCAGAAAAATTCATGAATGAAGCTGCTGTATCACTGACAAGATGGAATGGTCAATTTGTCAATTACTATGGTGAAAATGGTGCTGTTTATATAGATACGAAAAACAAGGTTATAAAGACAGCATTCAAGAAAGAAGAATTTGATGAAAAAATCAATAATTTCATGAAGGTGGTGTTGAATGATGGAAAATGATGAAATTATGTGTCCACTGATTGATGATACAATTGAAATTGGTGATTGTGTTGTCTGTTCTGATGTGTCAAGTGGAATGTTGAAAGAAAATTGTATTCCTGATAAATTCAAAGACAAGAAAAATTGGAAGGATATATGCAAAAATTGCAAATATCATGAAATGTAAAAGGCATCCTGAACAGGGTGCTTTTTTAGTGCAAAGAAAGGAATATGAAGAAGTTATTTATTAGTCAACCGATGAACGACAAGACGGATGAGGAAATCAAAGTAGAAAGAGCAAAGATTGTTGATGCTTGTATCAAAGAATATGGTGAAATTGAAGTGATTGATTCCGTCTTTGAATCTGCACCACATGATGTAAGACCATTATGGTTTTTAGCAAAATCACTTGAATTGCTATCCACAGCAGATATAGTATTTTTTGCTGATGGTTGGAAAGATTATCGAGGGTGCAAGATTGAACATGAATGTGCAGTGCAATATGGTATTAAAATTGTATGCGATTAAATTTTAGTGGTATAAAGCAGAAAAAGAATTATGTTCTTATACTCAATAGAACAAAAGTAATCGTGAAGGAGTAAAAAATGGATGGATATGAAGAAGCAAGATGGTCACGATTTTGTGGTTGGTTATTAAGTTATATTGAGGATTATTATAGTCCGTTTTTTAAAGTTGATTATGAAATTGAACTCGATGACGATGTAACAATGGGTGATATTGTAAAGGAATTACAAACGGCAACGTCAATTTCAGAACTATCCTCGCAGTTACAGAAAATTGCAAGACAATTTAGAGACAGTAATGATGCTTTTGACAATGATGAATTTGAAGGTGATTATAATGATAAACTTAATTAAAAGCATACCATTAAATAATGGTGAACTTTTTGTTACAACTGGTGGTAATAGATATCACTTAGCAAGCTTTGATGGGGCCTTAGAGATTAAAGAAGAGCAAAGCACAGTTCCTATTTTAGGAAGATTAAGCAATGGAACAAAAAGCATTCGTGCAACACTTATGCTATGTGACAATTTGCATAATATCAATTCTAAGGAATACGAAACAATAGGTAGTGTAAAGGTATATGAGGCACAGGCGAGTGTTGAAGTTGGACATGATACTGTTCCTTATAAATTTTCAGGACTTAAATTCATTGATTCAGACCCAATAAATAATACAATTACTTTTGAAGTAACAGATTTATATTTAATTGAAAAATTATTGAAGCACTCCTAACAAGGGTGTTTTTTTAATACTCAAAACTAAGTCAGCCTAATAGGCTGATTTTTTTATTGACCTGGTTGGAAGTCGAGAAAAGACAACAGTCAAAAAATCTAATGGTGAAAGAAACACCGAAAACAAACTGAAAGGATGATTTGAACATGAAAAGAAAGTTTTTAGAAGACATGGGATTAACAAAGGAACAGGTTGACAGTATTCTTGATGAAAATAGTCAGGATATAGGTAAGGCAAAAGGTGACCTTGATACTGCTAATCAAGAAATTACATCTTTAAGAGAGCAGATTGTTGATAGAGATAGTCAGCTTGAAACTTTGAAGAATTCCACAGGTGATGTTGAAGCATTAAGAGAGCAGATTGCAACACTTCAGGCTGACAACAAGACTAAAGATGAAACACATGCTGCTGAAATTAAGCAGCTTAAAATTGATAGTGCTGTTCTTACTGCACTGACTGGTGCAAAGGCAAAGAATAATACTGCTGTCAAGGCACTTCTGAAAGACCTGGACAAAGCAGAATTTGCAGAGGATGGAACAATTAAAGGTCTTGCTGAACAGATTGAATCATTACAGAAATCTGATGCATATCTTTTTGAATCAAAATCTTTTAAATCAAATGTGAGGGGTGCAAAGCCTGGTGAAAGTGGAAATGAAGATGGTGATCATGGAGTTGATACTTCTAAGATGACATATTCTGAACTTGCTGCTTATATGGCTGAAAACCCTGATGCAAAAATTTAACAACAAACAAAATTGAAAGGTAAAGGTGAATTAAAATGGCAAAATTTGATTCAAAAATATTTAACGCTGAGGCATTTGGTGCTTATGTACAGCGTATCCCAAACGTAACTAAAAACGAGCTTGCAAAGAGTGGTGCAGTCGGCTCAAACGAACAGGCAAGAGCTGCATTATCAAGTCAGACTGGTTCTCTTTATGCAAGAATTCCATACGTCGGACGAATTAGTGGATCAACATCACAGAATAATGACGGCGCTACAGATATTAAGTCAAACAACACAACAACATTTGAACAGGGATTTATTACAGCAAGTAGAATGGATTCATGGAAAAACACATTAATAAGAGCTGACGCTTGGGATTCAAGATTTATGAATATTGTTAACTCATATAATTCTAAGCACAGTTATAAATTGCCGCATATAACACCGCATATCTGCAGACATACTTTTTGTAGCAGAATGGCAAATAAGGGAATGAATCCAAAAGCACTGCAGTACATAATGGGACATTCAGATGTGAATATAACATTAAATACCTATACTCATACAAGCATACACGAGGCAAAAAAAGAGGTAGATAGAATTCTAAATTGTATGTAAAAAAGGTGAAATCGTACAACTTTTGTACAACGTTTTACCATCATTTTACAACAAATTATAACAAGTTATAACAAATGTTCGATTTTGCCAAAACCCTACAATCCGCTTAAACACTGAATTTATGCGGCTTTTGGGAATAAAAGTGATTAAACGAAAATTTATTGTTGTTTAATTTTGCCTGAAACTATGCATTTATTACCAAATGTTTTCGAAATTATTATATTTATATAAACTCTATATGAAAAAATATACAAAACACATATAATAAAACAATATGTTTAAAAATAAAATATTACGGAGATATAAATATGAAAGTAAATACATATTTAACAGACGGATTTGAAACTGTAGAAGCTTTAGCTGTTATAGATATTTTAAGAAGAGCAGGTATTACTGTTGATGTAGTAAGTGTTACAGGCGATTTAAATGTAACAAGTGCTCAGAATGTTATCGTTGTAGCTGACAGACTTTTAAATGATGAAAGTGAAGAGGCAGATGTATTATTCCTTCCTGGTGGTCCTGGAACAGCATCATATAAGGATGTTGCAGGCTTAAAGGAGCTTTTCATTTCACAGGCATATCAGGAAAAGGGTATTGCTGCAATCTGTGCTGCACCAAGCGTACTTGGCGAATGGGGACTTCTTGAAGGAAAGAACGCAACAGCATTCCCTGGTTTTGAAAGTAAGCTTATTGGTGCAAAGGTTCAGAAGGCTCCTGCAAGAGTTGTTATTGACGGCAATATCTTAACTGCAAGAGGAATGGGAACAGCTGTTGATCTTGGTCTCGCTTTAGTTGAATATCTCCAGGACGAGAGCAGTGCAATAAATCTTGGTATTGAACTTCAGTATCTTGAGGAATCCGAAAAGGAGTTATTTAAGTAATAGGGTGATATTGTAATGCAGAATAATAACAATAGAAGATTAACGGAAGAAGAAATCCGCAAAAAGAGAGCGATATATTTAAAGAAAAAAGAGAGAGCCAGAAAAAAGAGAATCAGAATAATTGTTGGTCTTTCTGCAATCGCTGTTGTCGTAGTTTTCATATTAGTTACGGTATTTTCAATGATGGGTGCAGGTACAACAACTTCTGGTGAAACTCATGCAGTTTCTGAGAAAACACATAGCAATAAGGAATTGACTGCAAATAAAAATGCAGATACAGATTCTGAATCAGATGACAGCAAGTCAGAAACAAACTCTGTTTCGGATTCTAAAAATGATTCGAATTCGGATTCTGATAACGATTCAGATTCTGACAATGGACAGAATGAGTTAATATCTCAGGACTCATCTAACAGAGAAAAAACAATTTTACAGGATATTCCATATCCTAATAATTCTACATCATTTAAGAAAATAGATGACATAACATCAGATTATGCAGTTGTTCTTGATGTGGATAAAAATGAGTTCATAGCCGGTAAGGCGGAAAATGAAAAAATGTATCCGGCTTCCATGACAAAGGTTATGACACTTCTTACATCTGTTGATTTTGTAGGCGGTAAAGATAAGATGTATGAATATACATTAGATTCATCAGATTATTGTTATATAAATGGAACATCAATGGCAGGCCTCACAGTTGGTGAAAAAGTAAGTGCAAATGATTTGTATTACGGTCTGATATTACCATCAGGAGGAGATGCAGCGGTTGGTCTTGCTTCTGTAACTACAGACCAGGAAGACTTTTCATACTTTACAGATCTTATGAATCTTGAGGTTGCAATGATGGGACTTAAAAATACCCATTATACAAACCCAGTCGGACTTCATGATGAAAATAACTATTCAACAGCATGTGATACTGCAGTGTTGTTAAATTATGCAATGCAGAATGTTGATGCGGCTCCTGTGCTTGAAGCAGAGAGCTACAGAATGACTACAACATCAATGCATGAAAATGGTATACGCGTATACAGCTTAGTCCATAAATATTTTTACAAACACAATGTGGATAATGTAAATCTGATTGGCGGTAAGACAGGTTATACAACTGAGGCAAGATCATGTCTTGTTGTTGAAGTGGAAAAGAACGGTAAAAAATACATCGTATGTACCGCTCATGCACCATCTCAGTCAGACATGATGGAAGACCATAAAAAAATATATGACAAGTATTGTATTTAATGGAACTTTTAGATGTTGTAATACTTATAATTTATATGCTATAATTCTCTGCATGTGAATTTTGAAAGTATTTTACATTTTGAAAGTGCTTTACTTATTTTAAATTTCGGGAGGAATTCATTAAAGATGAACGTTAAGGTTGAGCAATTAGGCGATAAGAATATGTACCGTCTCATTATTGAGGCATCAGCTGAAGAAGTTGAAAATGGTATTGAGAGAGCATACAAGAAAGTTAGAGGACAGGTTAACGTACCTGGATTCAGAAAGGGTAAAGCTCCTCGTAAGATTATTGAGCAGATGTACGGAAAGACAGTATTCTACAATGATGCTGCTGACGAAATCGTACCTGAGTTATACGAAGCTGCTGCTAAGGAAAGCGGACTTGACATTGCATCACATCCAATCTTAAAGGTTATTAAGATGGATGATGAGAACCCAATGGTATTTACAGCTGACGTTGCTATTAAGCCAGAGGTTGAGCTTGGAACATACAAGGGTGTTGAAGTTGCTAAGCAGGAAACAAGCGTAAGCGATGATGAAGTTAACGCTGAAATCGAAAAGACACAGAACCAGAACTCAAGAACAGAAGTTGTTGAAGGCAGACCTGTTCAGAATAAGGATATCGTATCAATCGATTTCGAAGGTTTCATCGATGATGTACCTTTCGAAGGTGGTAAGGGTACAAACTATCCACTTACAATCGGTTCACACACATTCATCGATACATTTGAAGACCAGCTCGTTGGTGCAAATGTAGGTGATGAAGTAGAAGTTAAGGTTACATTCCCAGAGGATTACCAGGCTGAGGCTCTTAAGGGCAAGGAAGCTTTATTCAAGGTTACTGTTAACGAAATCAAAGAGAAGATTTTACCAGCACTTGATGATGAATTTGCTCAGGATGTTTCAGAATTCGATACATTTGCAGACTACAAGGCTGACGTAAAGAAGAAGTTAGAAGAAGCTAAGGCAATCAACGCAAAGAACCTTAAGGAAAGATTTGCAATTGACCAGGTTATAGCTAACTCTAAGATGGATATCGCTGATCCTATCGTTAATGATCAGATCACAAGAATGATCAACGACTTCCAGAGAAGCATTGAGCAGCAGGGTATGTCAGTAGAGCAGTACCTCCAGTATGCAGGCGCTACAATGGATCAGTTCAGAGAGACAATGAAGCCAGACGCATTAAAGAGATTACAGCAGAGATATGTTGTTGAAGCTATCGTTAAGGCTGAGAATATCGAAGTTTCAGACGAAGAGTTCGAACAGGAACTTGAAGCTCAGGCTAAGAGATACAACATCGAATTATCAGACTTCAAAAACATCCTTGATGACGAAGCAAGAGCTCAGATCAAGGAAGACGCTGCTATCCGTAAGGCAATTGACCTTGTAGTTGATACAGCTGTTGAAGTTGAAGATAAGGTTGAAGAAGCTGCAGAAGAGAAGAAGCCAGCAGCTAAGAAGACAACAACAAGAAAGACAACAAAGAAGGCTGATGATGCTGCAGAAGAGAAGAAGCCAGCTGCAAAGAAGACAACAGCTAAGAAGGCTGCTGACAAGGCTGAAGACGCTGCAGAAGAGAAGAAGCCAGCTGCTAAGAAGAAGACAACAAAGAAGGCTGAAGACGCTGAATAATTTTCAGTTGAATTTTAGTTGACATATATTAAGAATAACACCGGCTCCTTAAGGTCGGTGTTATTCTACAATTTATATACTATTTACATACATTGAAACGGAGGTGTAATTATGGCATTAGTTCCTTACGTCGTTGAGCAGACAGGTCAGGGTGAAAGATCTTATGATATTTATTCAAGACTTTTAAAAGACAGAATTATCTTCTTAGGTGAAGAAGTAAATGATGCAACTGCAAGCCTTGTTGTTGCACAGTTATTATTCTTAGAGTCAGAGGATCCTACAAAGGATATCTACTTATACATCAACAGTCCTGGTGGCTCTGTAACAGCCGGTTTTGCTATCTACGACACTATGAATTACATTAAGTGTGATGTATCAACAATATGTATCGGAATGGCTGCCAGCATGGGCGCATTCCTTTTATCAGGCGGTACAAAGGGTAAGAGATTAGCTCTTCCAAATGCTGAGATTATGATTCACCAGCCATCAGGTGGTGCAAGAGGTCAGGAAACTGAAATCAGAATCGTTGCCGAAGAAATCTTAAAGACAAGAAAGAAACTTAATGAAATTCTTGCAGCTAACACAGGCAGAACATTTGAACAGCTTGAAGTCGATACAGAGCGTGATAACTACATGACAGCTCAGGAAGCTCTTGAGTACGGTCTTATCGACAGAATAGTAGAGAACAGAGAAAAATAATTGATTGACATCTGATATTCAATCGATTTTTGTAGAAATGTTTCTACTCATATAACAGTTTTGTTATTATATTTCAATGAGGGACTTGCCTTTTTTTCGGCACAGTCCCTTATTTTATCTATTTATGAATTTAGTAATCTAATAATCTAATAATATGTATAATTATTGCTTATATGAGCATAATTGTGTATTGATATCAATATAATTTTATGCAATAAAAGATATGTGGGTGATATTATATTTCGAAATGGAGTATTATGGCTGGAAAAAAGAATGATGATGAACTTCGCTGTTCGTTTTGTAATAAAAAACAAAGTATGGTTAAAAAGTTAATTCAGGGTCCTAACGGAGTATATATCTGCGATGAGTGCGTAGATATCTGCTCAGAAATTATCGACGAGCAATTGGCAAATAGTGGCGATTACGATTCTTTCGATATGGAAGATGAAGAAATCAAGCTCTTAAAGCCAAAGGAGATAAAGGAATACCTTGATGATTTTGTAGTCGGACAGGACGAAGCTAAGATATCTCTTGCCGTAGCGGTATACAACCACTATAAAAGAATATTATATAATTCAGATTCAGATGTAGATATTCAGAAGAGTAACATTTTATTACTTGGACCAACAGGTTCAGGTAAGACATTCCTTGCTCAGAATCTTGCAAAGCTTCTTAACGTTCCATTTGCAATCGCAGATGCAACAGCTCTTACAGAGGCCGGATACGTAGGTGAAGACGTTGAAAACATTCTTCTTAAGCTTATTCAGGCAGCTGATTTTGATATTGAAAGAGCACAGAAGGGTATTATCTATATTGATGAAGTAGATAAGATTTCTAAGAAGTCTGAAAATGTCTCTATCACAAGAGACGTATCAGGTGAAGGCGTACAGCAGGCTCTCTTAAAGATTCTTGAGGGAACTGTTGCAAGTGTTCCACCTCAGGGTGGAAGAAAGCATCCTCAGCAGGAGCTTATTCAGATTGATACTACAGATATTTTATTTATCTGCGGTGGTGCATTTGACGGACTTAACAAGATTATTGAGAAGAGAATCAACTCTAACTCTATCGGTTTCGGTGCAGAACTTGCTTCAAAGGAAGAAAAGACAATCGGAGAGTTATATCATGAAGCATTACCTCAGGATATTATCAAATTCGGTCTTATCCCTGAGTTTGTAGGCAGAATTCCTGTAATCGTTGCACTTGATTCTCTTGATGAGGACTCACTTGTAAGAATTCTTACTGAGCCTAAGAATGCAATTGTTAAGCAGTATAAGGCTCTCTTTGAGATGGATGGCGTTGATCTTGAGTTTGATGAGGCAGCTCTTAAGGCAATAGCTAAGAAGAGTTTTGAGAGAAACACAGGTGCCAGAGGTCTTAGAGCAATTCTTGAATCTGTAATGAGAGATGTAATGTTCAATATACCTTCAGATGAAAATATTTCTAAATGTACAATTACAGAGGAATCAGTAGTCGAAGGAAAGGAACCATTAATAGAATACAAAGATAAAAAAGAATAAAAATCGGAGGTGGCATGATAGATATAGAACTTATTGATTACGAGTTGCCGCTTGTTGTTGTAGAAAAAGCAACAGTAATACCTGGAGGATTTCTTTCAGCAATTATTTCAGGTGACAAAAACATAAGCGCAGCAAAAAAAGGACTCGAAAGCGAAAATAAGCTTGTATTTGTTGCTACAAAGAAGGAGTCAGGACCACAGCCTTTCTTCGCAACAGGAACAATCTGTGAAGTAAATGATGTAATAGACAGAGAAAAGGGATTAGCTCAGTTTAACGTTAACGGTGCAAGAAAAGCGTTACTTAAGGAATTACATGCCGGTGATAGCTATGACACTGTTTTAGTACATCCTGAAGATCTAAGTATCATTAAAAGCGAAGAGGAAAATGATCCTATAGTTACTGAGGCTCTTAAGAGAGAACTCAGAACTATTATGGCCGAATATATGCAGCTTTCTGAAATGACAGATCAGTACAAGAGAACGCTCATTTCAAAATGGATCAAGATTGAAAGTCTTTCTGAGCTTATGGAGTCTATCGTTGCCAATATACCGATTGACTATAGGGTAAAGCAGACATTTTTAGAGCTTTCAAGCCTTAATCCTCGATTTGAGATATTAGGTTCAACAATTTCAAATGAGCTTAATATCGAGAGGATTAAGAGAAACATCGATCAGAGAGTTCGCCAGAGCATGGACGAAGCTCACAAGAAGTTTGTTTTAAAGGAACAGCTTAAGGAAATCAATAAAGAACTTTACGGCGATAATGAAGAAACAGAAGATGAAGAGTTCACAAGAAGACTTGAGGAACTTGAAGCTCATGAAGAAGTAAAGGAAAAGATTGAGAAGGAAATCAAGAGATTTAAGAAGCTTTCTGACAGCTCTCCAGAGTCAAATGTAAGCCGTACATACATCACAACTCTCTTAGACATCCCTTGGGAAGCTGAATCACCTGAGAGAGATGATTTAGATGAAGTACAGAAGGTACTTGATGAAGAACATTACGGTCTTGAAAAGGTTAAAGAGAGAATTATTGACTCTCTCGCCGTAAGAAACATCACAAATGGCGGAGACGTGCCAATCATCTGTTTATTTGGTCCTCCAGGAACAGGTAAGACATCTATTGCACAGTCTGTAGCTAAGGCTCTCGGCAAGGAATTCGTAAGAATTGCCCTCGGTGGTGTTAAGGATGAGTCTGAAATCAGAGGTCACAGAAGAACTTATGTAGGTGCTATTCCGGGTAGAATCATTAACGGAGTTATCGACGCTAAGGTTAAGAACCCACTTATCTTATTTGATGAAATTGATAAGGTTGGAACAGATTACCGTTCTGATACATCAGCAGCTCTTCTTGAAGTTCTTGATGCAGAGCAGAATTCACATTTTGTGGATCACTATGTAGAACTTCCATTTGACCTTTCAAAGGCATTATTTATCTGTACAGCAAATGATTTATCAACTATGAGCGAGCCTCTTCTCGACCGTATGGAAATCATTGAATTAAACAGCTATACAGAAAATGAGAAGCTTCACATTGCAAAGGATCATTTAGTTCCTAAGCAGTTAAAGAAAAATGGTATTACAACTGATAATCTTGAGATTACAGATGATGCCATCAGCTCAATCATCAACGAGTACACTATGGAAGCCGGCGTAAGAAATCTTGAGAGAAAGATTGCAACTATTTGTCGTAAGGCTGTCAGGAAGCTCTATAACGACGGTCTTTTAAGAGATGAGAAGTTAGTTGTAACAAAGGATAATCTTGAAGATTACCTTGGAAAACATAAGATTCACAAGCCTAAGTTTGACCACATTCCTATGGTCGGCAGAATTCACGGCCTTGCATGGACAAAGGTTGGCGGTAGTGTAATCGAGCTTGAAGTAAATGAAATGCCTGGTAAGGGCGATCTCATCTTAACAGGTCAGATGGGTGACGTTATGAAGGAATCAGCAAGAATTGCTCTTACATACGCTCGTTCTATCGTTCCTGAGACAGAGGAAGACAGCTTCGATAAGAAGACATTACATTTACATATTCCTGCGGGTTCTGTGCCTAAGGACGGCCCATCTGCCGGTGTTACAATGTCTACAGCATTCTATTCTGTATTAACAGGTAAGAAGATTGCAGGCGATGTTGCAATGACAGGTGAGGTTACTCTTACAGGTATTGTTCTTCCTATCGGCGGACTTAAGGAGAAGCTTCTTGCAGCCAATAAGGCAGGCATGACTAAGGTTATCGTTCCTGAAGCCAACAGAGGCGATGTAGAGGAATTAGATGCAGAAATTATCGGCGATATGAAGATAGTTTACGCGTTGACTATGGATGATGTTCTTAAAGAAGCAATAATATGATATAATTATATTATCTAAGTAACTTTTTCTTTAAGGAGATGGGTAATGAGTACAGCGAGCACACCAAGACATACATTAAATGAACTCTTAGTAGGTCTGTTCCAGTATATTTTATATATTGAGGAGCGTAATATCAGAAATAAGGGTTTCGACCTTTCTATGAATGATGTTCATATCCTTGAAAATATTGCAAAGGCAAGTGATAACAGTATGTCTCATATTGCTGCAAGAATGATGGTTACACAGGGAACCATGAGTACTAATATTTCCCGTCTTATCAAAAAGGGATATGTAGTTAAATATCGTGACGACGCAGATAAAAGAGTGCAGAGACTGATTAACACTAACAAGGCTAAGCCTGTTCTTGAGGTTCATGACGAATTCCATAAAAATATGATCGATAAGGTTATTAAAGATATGGGATTGGAAGAAAATGAAATCTTAAATGAAAGTCTTGAAAGAATTCTTGCTTACTTCAGAGAGCAGTATTCTGACGTTGAACTCACAAGACCTAAACAGGAAGAAAAAGCTGTTACTGAAACAGACAGTTATAAAAAAGATAATGTGGAATAATTTATAAATAAATAAACTAATTTGTAATACAAATTGATTTATAAAAAAAGACCATCGTTTTGAGGGAATTTTCCCTGAGACGGTAGTCTTTTTTGTTTTTTAACCTCATGGAACTTTATTTTTACACTCTAATCACTTTATTTTAACCATCTCTAACCCCTTGCTACGCCTAATTTAGAGTATTTTTTCATTATCTTCCCGTAATTTATTTCAAAATATTTTAAATTTACCTATTTACTTTGATAGTCGAACTATGTATAATGAACAAGAAATTTTGATAATCAAACTATTTAATTTGACATTCAAACCAATTGAAATGTCATCAGGAAATGTTTTAGGAGGATAAGTATGTTAGAGCAGATTAAAAAGGTATTAGTAGATGCAATCAATGTTGATGAGGCGTTAGTTACAGAAAACGCTAGCTTAAAGGATGACCTTGATATCGACTCTTTATCAGCAGTAGAGCTTGCTTTAGAGCTTGAGACAGAGTTCGACGTTACAATCGAGGATGAGGAATTAGCTAAGCTTGAGACTGTTCAGGACATCATGGATCTTATCGCTTCTAAGCAGTAATATCTTTGTAAGCCATCACAACTTTATATATATAAAAAAGCCCTTTTATGAAAAAAGGGCTTTTTATTTTTTAAATTTTGACAATCAAAGTATTTACTTTGAATATCTAAGTATGTATAATGTAAAAGAATTTTGAATATCAAACTATTTTATTTGATATTTCTGTAAAACATAAATGTGTATGAGTGTATGGAGAATATTATGGAAACTAAGAAAATAGAAGAGATCGTAAATATTTTTGAAAAGAGTGATGTTGCGAAGATGGAGCTTGAGGTTGGTGAATTAAAAATCAAGCTTGAGAAGAGTGTTGCACCATCAGCTGAAATGGTACCAGTTCAGAATGTTGTTTATACAAAAGAGTCTTCTGTAAATTCCATGGTTAAGGAACAGAAAGAACCACAGGCAGATAATACTGCAAATGTACAGGAGGAAGCTCCTAAGTCATATATCAAATCTCCAATCGTTGGAACATTTTACCAGGCAAGCGCAGTTGGAGCTGAGCCATACGTAAAGGTTGGCGACAGAGTAAATGTTGGCGATGTTGTCTGCATAGTTGAAGCCATGAAGGTTATGAACGAAATTAAGTCAGATAAAGCAGGCGTTATTAAAGAGGTACTTGCTAAGGATGGTTCAATGGTGGAATACGATGCACCTTTATTTGTAATCGGAGATTGATATGATAAAAAAATTACTTATAGCAAATCGTGGCGAAATTGCCATAAGAATAATCAGAACTTGTAAGGAAATGGGGATTAAGACAGTTGCCGTATATTCCCAGGCAGATGCTGAATCACTTCATGTACAGCTTGCAGATGAAGCAGTATGTATCGGTGCACCCAGAGCCGTAGACAGCTACTTAAACATGAACAACATTATTCAGGCTGCATGTTCAACAGGATGTGATGCAATTCATCCGGGATTTGGATTCTTAAGTGAGAACCCTGACTTTGCAAGACTTGTAGAGCAGTGCGGTCTTATATTCGTAGGTCCAAGTGCTGACATTATAGAAAAGCTCGGCAACAAGTCAACAGCCAAGAGAATTATGAAGGAAGCGGGAGTTCCTGTTGTTCCTGGAAGTAAGGATGTTGTTGAAACTGTTGAGGAAGGCTTAGAGCGCGCAAAGGAAATTACATATCCACTCATCATCAAGGCAAGTGCAGGCGGCGGTGGCCGAGGCATGAGAATCGTTCACAGTGAAGATGAATTTGTAAATGCATTTAACAGTGCAAAGAGTGAGGCTAAGGCCTGCTTCAACAATGACGAAGTCTACATGGAGAAGTTCATCGAAGATCCTAAGCATATTGAAGTACAGCTTATTGGCGATCACTTCGGAAATGTTATTCACCTCTATGAGAGAGACTGCTCATTCCAGAGAAGAAATCAGAAGCTTGTTGAGGAAGCACCCTGCTTTACATTAAGCGATGATATCAGAACAAGAATGACAAATGATGCTGTTAAGGCATGTAAGGCTGTTGGCTACGACTCAGTTGGAACTATTGAATTCCTTCTTGATAAGCACGGCAATTACTACTTCATGGAAATGAATACAAGAATCCAGGTTGAGCATCCTATTACAGAAATGATCTGCAACATAGACATCGTAAAGCAGCAGATCAAGATTGCAGAAAACCAGAGATTAAATATTAAGCAGGAAGATGTAAAGATTAACGGCTACGCAATGGAGTGTCGAATCAATGCAGAAAATACAAAGGAAGACTTCAAGCCTTCACCGGGTAAGATTACATTCTTAAATCTCCCTGGTGGCCGAGGCGTGCGAAATGAAACTGGCGTATACAACGGATATACAATTCCTCCGTTTTACGATGCCATGATTATCAAGGTTATAACATTTGCGCCTACAAGACTTGAGTGCATTAAGAAAATGCGTATCGCCCTTGAAGAGTTAATTATCGAAGGCATTGATACAAATATAGAATTTCACTATTTACTTCTTCACCACAAGAATTTCATAGATGGAAGATATACAACAGGATTTGCGGCTACTTTTATCGAGGAGTTAAAGGAAAATGAAGAATATATTTAAAAAGAGAAGAGAACGTATAACTTTATTTCGTGGCCAGAATAAAAGAGAAGATGCTTACAAAGCTAAGGAAATTCCTGATGATCTTTTCAGAATATGTAAAAGATGTAAAAACACAATTCAGACAGAAGTATTTAAGAACAACTTATATGTATGTCCTGAGTGCGGATCTCACGTAAGAATCGGTTCAAGAGAGAGGATCAGCCAGATTATTGATGAAGGCACATTTGAGGAAATGGATGCTGACATCACAACAGTAAATACTGAATTTAAGGGATATACAGAAAAGCTTGATAAGTACAAAGCTGAAACAGGCATGAATGAAGCCGTTGTTACAGGAGTTGGAAATATCAACGGAGAAAAGACAGCAATCGCCGTTATGAATTCATATTTCATGATGGGAAGTATGGGAAGTGTTGTTGGAGAAAAGATCACAAGACTTATCGAAAAGGCTGACGAAGAGCATTTACCATTAGTGATTTTCTGTGCCAGCGGTGGAGCGAGAATGCAGGAAGGTATTGTTTCTCTTGTTCAGATGGCAAAGACAAGTGCTGCATTAAAGAGATTTAACGACCATGGAAACCTTTATATTTCAGTCCTTACAAATCCTACAACAGGTGGTGTAAGTGCCAGCTTTGCAATGCTTGGAGACATAATTATTTCAGAGCCGAGAGCACTTATTGGATTTGCAGGAAGACGAGTTATTGAAAAGACAATAAATGAAGAACTTCCTAAGGAATTCCAGAGAGCAGAATTTGTTAAGGAAAAGGGCTTTGTGGACATGATTGTGGAACGAAAGAAAATGAAAAAGACACTTGGTGATTTAATCAGATTACATGGAGTTAACTAATATGGACATGAGCATGAACAAATCAAAGCTTTCCGCTTGGGAGAGAGTTGGTCTTGCAAGACAGACTACACGTCCTAAGGCGCAGGATTTTATAAAGGAATTATTTACTGATTTCTATGAATTATCAGGTGACAGATATTTCGGAGATGACAAGGCAATTATCGGCGGTATCGCTTCATTTCACGGTATTCCTGTAACAGTAATTGCCGAGTCAAAGGGAAAGACACTTGAAGAAAACCTAGAGAAAAACTTCGGAATGGTTAATCCTGAAGGATACAGAAAGGCTTTAAGACTTGCAAAGCAGGCTGAGAAGTTTAACAGACCGGTTATTACATTTGTTGATACTGCAGGTGCGTATCCGGGAAAGGGAGCTGAGGAGAGAGGACAAGCAAATGCAATTGCTGAATGTCTCTACACATTTTCAGATCTTAAGGTGCCTGTAATCGCAGTTGTAATCTCAGAAGGCGGAAGTGGTGGAGCACTTGCACTTTCAGTGGCAGACAGAATTGTTATGTTTGAAAATGCAATCTACTCAATTCTTTCACCTGAAGGATTTGCCAGCATACTCTGGAAGGATGCTTCAAAGGCAAAGGAAGCCAGTGAGGTTATGGGATTAACTTCATTTGATCTCTACGAAAAAGAAATCATAGACAAGATTATTGAGGAACCGGATGGCGGAATCCAGGTTGAGCATGAGGACGCAGTCAGAGAACTTGACGAGTACCTTATAAAGGAACTTAAGGCTCTTAAAAATACAGAAATGGATGAGCTGCTTGATAAAAGATATAACAAATATCGCAAAGTAGGTAAATTCGTATGAAAAACATAAGAATCATCGGTGTCGGACATAAGCCGGCAGAAACCTGTGTAACAAACGATATGTTGTCTGAAATTGTGGATACAAATGATGAATGGATAACAACACGAACAGGTATTAAAACAAGATATTTTAGTGAAAACAAAAATACAAGTGAATTAGGATATGAAGCTGCACTTAATGCAATTAAGGATGCAGGCATAGATAAAACTGAGATTGAGGCAATTATTGTTGCAACAATGACACCTGACAATGCAATGCCATCAACAGCATGCCTTATTCAGGAAATGTTGGGACTCAATGATCAGAAAATAATGGCATTTGACATGAATGCGGCATGTAACGGCTTTATTTCAGCCTTACAGGTAGGTTCATCACTTCTTGGAAGATTTAAAACAGTCCTTGTTGTAGGTGCTGAAACAAACAGTAAAATACTTGATTTCGCTGACAGAAGCACATGTATTTTATTTGGTGACGGTGCAGGTGCTGCAGTGCTCAGATACGAAGAATGTGAAAAAGAAACATTTATGTACAGCAACAGCATGGGAGACAACAAGAATGTTTTAACATGTAAGAACAACGGACTTACACCATTAATGACTTCCAACCGGGCAGTGAACAACTACATGACAATGCAGGGCAATGACGTATTCAGATTTGCCATCAGAGTTATGGAAGAGGCCATTGTTGAGGTACTTAAAGAGTCGAATCTTACTATAGATGATATCGACTGCATCATACCTCATCAGGCAAATATAAGAATTATTAAGCATGTGGCAAGGAGCATGAACCTTCCAATGGAGAAGGTATTTGTAAATCTTGACAAATACGGCAATACATCCTCATCAAGTATCGGAATCGCACTCAGCGAAGCGAAGGCACAGGGGGTAATAAAGGAAAATGACAAAGTTATCCTGGTAGGATTTGGCGGAGGCTTTACCTACAGCTCCTACCTTTACCAGTTTTAAATAGTGAAAATGAGAAAGGCACATTTACAGATGATCAATAAATTATTTGACGTTAAATATCCTATTTTTCAAGGGGCAATGGCACATGTAGCCACAGCAGAATTTGCAGCAGACGTATCTAACGCAGGTGCTATCGGAATTATCGGTACAGGCGCAATGAACGCGGAAGAAACAAGAAAGGCCATTCATAAATGCAAAGAATTAACAGATAAGCCCTTTGGTGTAAATGTTATGCTCATGAACCCTCATACAGAAGAAATTATGAAGGTAATTGCTGAGGAAAAAGTAGCATTGGTAACAACAGGTGCCGGCAATCCGGGAATTTACATGGAAATGTTAAAGGAAAGCGGAGCTAAGGTAATTCCTGTAGTTGCAAGTGTTGCCCTCGCAAGAAGAATGGAGCGAGTAGGTGCTGATGCGGTAATCGTTGAAGGCGGTGAAGCTGGCGGACATGTAGGTGAGCAGACAACTATGGCACTTGTTCCACAGGTTGTGGATGCAGTTGAGATTCCTGTAATTGCAGCGGGTGGTATTGCTGACAGCAGAGGATTTGATGCAGCACTCTGTCTCGGTGCAGAGGGTGTTCAGCTTGGAACAGTACTCCTTGCAACAGATGAATGTCCAATTCATGAGAATTATAAAAATGCCGTAATCAAGGCTAAGGACATGGATACTGTTGTTACAGGAAGAACAGCAGGTTCACCGGTACGAGTGCTTAAGAACAGATTAAGCCGTGAGTATATGAAACTCGAACAGCAGGAAGAAAGCCAGGCAGAACGCGAAAAGCTCACAATCGGAGCACTTCGCAGAGCCGTTAAGGAAGGCGATATGCAGGACGGTTCAGTTATGATGGGCCAGATCGCCGGACTTTGTAAAGAAATAAAGCCTTTGCCACAAATATTCGAAGAAATCGTAACAGGTTCCAAAGTAGTATTGAGTGAATTAGAAAGAAAAATTAGAGAGATATAATGCTAAAAGAAATAAAAATCAGAAACAGAAAATTATCAATTCCAATTATCCAGGGTGGTATGGGAATCGGAATTTCTCTGTCTAATCTTGCCGGAAGTGTAATGAAAGAGGGCGGTATGGGAGTAATCAGTGCCGCTCAACCGGGATGTTACAAGGAAGATTTCAAAACAAATACATTACAGTGCAACTTAAATGCTTTTGCGGAGGAAATACATAACGCAAGATTAATTTCTGAGGGAAATGGATTGCTTGGTGTAAATATCATGTGTGCCAGCGAGGACTACGATGATTATGTAAGAGTCGCATGTGCAGAAAATGTTGATGCCATCATATCCGGTGCGGGTTTACCGCTGAAATTACCGTCACTTGTGGACAATGAAAATGTACTTCTTGCCCCGATAGTTTCCAGTGCCAAGGCATTTAACGTAATAGCTAAATACTGGGATAAGCACTATGAAGTGTGTCCTGATTTTATAGTTATTGAAGGAAGCAAGGCAGGTGGTCACTTAGGATTTAAGAAGGACGATGTGTTAAATGATACCTGTGAAAATATGGAAGATATTTTACAGGGAGTACTTGTAGCCAAGGTTCCTTATGAGGAGAAATACGGCGAAGAAATACCTGTATTTGTTGCAGGTGGAGTATTTACGGGAAGTGATATCGCGAGATTTATAAATCTTGGAGCTGACGGAGTACAGATGGGTACACGTTTCATTGCTACTCACGAGTGCGATGCAAGTGATGAATTTAAAGATGCGATTATTAACTGCAAAGAGGAAGATATCGTAATAGTAGATTCACCGACGGGATTTCCGGGCAGGGCACTTCGAAATAAATTTACAAAAACAATCGATCCATATGTTGATGCGAAAATATCTCATTGTTATAACTGCATGATACCGTGTAATCCGGCGCACACCATTTACTGTATAAGTGAGGCGTTAATCATTGCCGCAAAGGGCGATGTGGAAAACGGACTGGTATTTGCAGGTGAAAATGCTTACAGAGTTAATAAAAAGGTAAGCGTAAAAGAATTAATAGATGAGCTGATGAAAGAATTAAATGACTCATTAGATTAAATGAGCATGTTAATTCCTAAGTATATATGGGCATAAATTGATGTGCTCAGCAAACGAAGTGATAAGGAGGTAATAATGAAGACTGCTATTCTATTTGCCGGACAGGGTGCTCAGTACGTGGGCATGGGCAAGGATTTCTATGAAGAATATGAGGAGTGCAGAGAAGTATATGACAATGCAAATGTAGATTTCAGCTTACAGAATCTCTGCTTTGAAGGGCCTAAGGAAATGCTGGACAATACAGCATTTGCACAGAGTTGCATTTTAACAACATCAATAGCCATTTCTGCATTACTTAAGAAGAACGGCATAAAGGCAGATTATGTTGCAGGACTTAGTCTTGGTGAATATTCTGCACTTACATATGCAGGTGCAATCAATGTAAATGATGCCATTCAGATTGTAAGAGAGCGTGGAAAAATCATGGACAACGCCTTCACAGGTAAGGAAGTTATGATGGCGGCTGTTTTAGGATCTGATGAAACGACAATCAAAGAAGTACTTGAAGAGGTTAAGTCCCTGGGTGTTGTAGAAGTTGCCAATTATAACTGTCCAGGACAGATAGTAATAAGCGGTGAGAAATCAGCCTGTGAAGAGGCTGCAGAAAAGCTCCTTGAAAGAAATGCAAGAAGAGTTATTCCTCTTCAGGTAAGCGGAGCATTCCACACATCACTTCTTGAAGAAGCATCAGTTAAGCTCAATAAAGAACTTAAAAAATATACATTTAACAAGCCTGAAATTCCTGTTGTTTACAACTATACAGGAGCTGAGTCTGATGAGGATATCATCGACATTCTTACAAAGCAGATTAAGAGCAGCGTAAGATTTTCTCAGTCAATCGAATATATGATTTCACAGGGTGTTGATATATTTATCGAGGTTGGCCCTGGAAAGGTATTATCAGGTTTCGTAAAGAAGACAGACAAAAATGTAAAGATTTACAACGTTGATACAGTTGAAGATTATAAGAAAATGTTGGAAGGACTTGGTTTATGAGAAAAACAGCAATCGTAACAGGTGGTTCAAGAGGAATCGGCCATGCAATCGCAATAGCATTATCACATGAGTACAATGTTGTAATTAATTATTGCGGCAGTGAAGACAGGGCAAATGAAGTTCTTGCTGAATGCGCAAAGAACGGAAGCGACAGCATGATTTTCAAGGCTGACGTAAGTGACAGTGCTGCAGTAAATGACATGATCAAGGCTGTATCAGAGAAATATGAAAGCATTGACGTTGTTGTAAACAATTCAGGAATTACAAAGGACAACCTCATTCTCAGAATGAGTGAAGAGGACTTTGAAAAGGTAATCGATATTAACTTAAAGGGCTGCTTCAACGTAAGCAAGGCTGTATTAAAGCCAATGCTTAAGCAGAAGAGCGGTTCTATCATAAATATGGCAAGTGTTATCGGCGAGATTGGAAATATCGGCCAGGCAAACTACGCAGCAAGTAAGGCAGGTGTTATTGCACTTACAAAGACAATCGCCAAGGAAGGCGCCCATAAAAATGTAAGATGTAACGCAATTGCACCGGGATTTATTCAGACAGAAATGACTGATGTACTTTCAGACAGCGTTAAAGAGGCTATTTTAAACAATATTCCTATGAAGGAACTTGGCAAGCCGGAAGACATTGCAAACTTAGTTTTATTCTTATCAGGTGAAAACAGTCGCTACATTACAGGACAGGTTATAAATGTAGACGGCGGAATGGTAATGTAAGGAGCGGAAATGAAGAGAAGAGTTGTTATAACAGGATTAGGGGCATTATCACCTATCGGAAACGATGTTCCGACTCTTTGGGAATCAATTGAAAACTGCAAATGCGGTATAGATAAAATTACAAAATTTGACACATCAGATTTCAAGGTTAAATTAGCCGGTGAAGTTAAGGGTCTTGATGTTGAGCAGTACTTTGACAAGAGAAGTGTTAAGTTTAACGACTTATTTACAGTATACGCAAGAATAGCTGCAAAGCAGGCATTTGAAGATTCTAAGATTGATATTGATGCAATCGATAAGACAAGATTCGGTGTAATATTTGCAACAGGTATCGGTGGTATCGGAACTATCGAAGTAACTGAGGATAAGTTACAGGCTCAGGGACCGGGTCGTGTTTCTCCATTCTTTATTCCAATGTCAATTGCAAATATGGCAGCGGGAAATGTTGCTATTGATCTTCAGGCTCAGGGTCACTGCTCAAGTGTTGTTACTGCTTGTGCAGCGGCAACAAATGCAATCGGTGAGGCATTCCATAAGATTCGTGACGGATATGAAGATATTATGATGACAGGTGGCTGTGAGGCAGCGGTAACACCATTATCAGTTGCAGGTTTCCAGTCAATGAAGGCTCTTCACGTTGGAGATGACAAGAACCGCGCAAGTATCCCATTTGACAAGGACAGATCAGGTTTCGTTATGGGTGAGGGCGCAGGTGCACTTGTACTTGAAGAGTATGAGCATGCCAAGAAAAGAGGCGCAAAGATCTATGCTGAAATCGTAGGTTACGGTGCAACTTGTGATGCATTCCACATTACAGCTCCAATGGAAGGCGGAGAAGGTGGTGCAAGAGCAATGGTAAATGCTTTAAAGGATGCATCAATCGAGCCTGAAAGCATTAATTACATCAACGCTCACGGAACAAGTACACCACTTAATGACAAGACAGAGACAAGCGCTGTTAAGAGTGCATTTGGTGACCATGCTTACAACCTTTTAATGTCAAGTACAAAGGGTAATACAGGACATTTACTCGGTGCCAGTGGTGCAATTGAGTCAATCATTTGTGTAAAGGCAATCGAGAACAGCTTTGTTCCACCTACAATCAACTATCAGAATCCGGATGAAAACTGCGACCTTAACATCGTAGCCAATACACCGGTTAAAAAAGAACTTAACTATGTAATGAAAAACTCATTGGGCTTTGGCGGTCACAATGCATCATTGATTTTCAAGAAAGTAGAGGATTAAATGTTATATAATTCAAATCAGATTCAGGAAATAATTCCACATCGTTATCCTATGCTCCTTGTTGACAGAATCGAAAGCATAAGTGAAGATGGAACATGTATAATCGGAACAAAGAGCGTAAGTGCTAATGAAATGTTCTTCATGGGACATTTTCCACAGAAGCATGTAATGCCAGGAGTTCTTATTGTTGAGGCGCTTGCTCAGACAGGTTGCGTTCTCCTGTTGTCTAAGGAAGAAAACAAGGGTAAAATAGGTTACTTTGCAGGTATTAATAAAATGCGTTTCAAGAAGCAAGTAGTTCCTGGTGATACACTTACGCTTAAGGTAACATTTACTAAGGAAAGAGCCGGAATCTGCTTTGCTGACGTAGAAGCAAGCGTAGACGGCAAGGTAGCTGCCTGTGGCGAAATCATGTGTGCCGTTGGGTGATAGATTTTAAGGAATTCAATTATGATAATAGGTATTGGTTGTGACATCTGCCAGATCAGCAGATTTAAGGATAATTATGAAAAGCTGGCTAAGAGGCTTCTCACAGAAAATGAATATGCCATATATTCAGACTTCACAAGTGAGAAGAGAAAAATAGAATTCCTTGCAGGAAGATTTTCAGCCAAGGAGGCAGTCGTAAAAGCCTTAGACGTACCAAAGCTTGTTAAAGATATTGAAATATTAAATGACGAAAACGGAAAGCCATACTGTACTCTTGAAGGATATAAAATACACATTTCAATCTCTCATGAGACAGAGTACAGCTGTGCATATGCGTTGTGTGAAAGTCTGGACTAAGGACAGAAAAATCACTTGAACTGTTAATGAAATTCTATGGATATAGTTCTGTGAATATCATTAAGTTTAAGTGGATAAATATATAAATAAAAATAAAAGTGTGAAACATATCAGATTTATGTCTCACACTTTTTTTATAGTCTTACACTAATCTCATTACTCGCAATAGCAGCAACCGTGCCATCCTCCTTCTTAATCACAAGTCTGCCTAAATGGTCAATGTCTTCCACATATGCATTATATGAATTGCCCTTTTCATATACAGTAATATCCTTATGAAGCACTATAGAATGCTTTTTATATTTTTTAATCAGTTCAGGGCTTTCGATATTCTTATAATTCTCATAAAAATGATTAAGTACTGAAACAATCAAATCATTTCTATGTTTGTAAGTATCTGTAAAATCCTCAATACTTGATGCAATATCGTCCATAAATTCGCTGTTATTAATATGGTGTACATTAATACCGATACCGACAACCATATATTCAAGACTCATGGACTGAAGCTCGATACCTGCTTCACAGAGAATACCTGAGAGCTTTTTATTCTTATAGAAAATATCATTTACCCACTTGATACCTGTTTCAATGCCATAAACTTCCTGAATGGCCTCAACAACGCTGACACCTGCGCAGGCAGTAATAAGAAGTGAGTTATCAAGGGCAATTTCCGGACGTAAGAAAATGGACATATACACGCCCTTATTCTTTTCACAGTAAAAAGATCTGCCGTTTCGTCCCTTACCGCCGAGCTGGTTATTGCTTATAAGAACATGGCCTTCAGGAAGAGTGCCTGCCTGCTGTTTAAGATCATCATTTGTTGAAGATGTACTTTCAACAACAGTAATGTCTTTATAAAAAGGACTGGCATTGTCCTTAATATACTGGTCAGAGAGATAATCATTTTCATTTATAAGCATGTATCCCTTGTTCTGCCTGGATAAAATAACATAGCCGTCATTTCGCAATGTCTTAATATTTTTGGAAATACTTACACGGCTGACATTTAATTCACTGGCAATACTTTCGCCGGATACATATTCATTTTCGTTATTTATTAATATATTTAAAATCTTATTCTTCATGTTTTCAATTATATAATAATGAAAATAAGTATCAAGCACATTCAAGTATGTGGTATTATTTAATAATATGAAAAAGTAAAATTAAAATGAAAAATAACCCATAGCGGTTCCACAGGAGAGCTTTTAATAAATGAAGATAAAAAAAGTAAATCTTGATACGGTAATAGGTATTACAAGTGAAATTCCTGAAATGGAGTTTCCTGAAATTGCATTTGCCGGAAAATCAAATGTAGGTAAGAGTTCAATTATCAATGCCTTAATGAACAGAAAGTCCTATGCAAGAACATCAGAAAAGCCTGGTAAGACTCAGACTATTAACTACTACAATGTAAATGATGCAATTTATCTTGTTGACCTCCCGGGTTACGGATATGCAAATGTAAGCGTAAAGGTTAAGGAAAAATGGGGAAAGATGATAGAGAAATATCTCTGTACATCAACTCAGTTAAAGGCTGTTTATTTACTGGTAGACAGCAGACACGCTCCATCAGCAAATGACAAGTTAATGTATGACTGGGTATTATCAGTTGGCTTCAGACCTGTAATCATTGCCACAAAGGCTGATAAGCTTAAGAAAAATGAGCGCGTTAAAAATGTAAATATCATTAGAAAAGAGCTTGGTATGAAGGCTGAGGATAAATTAATCCTTACATCAAGTCTTAAAAAAGAAGCCATCGATCAGGTTTGGAAATCACTCTGTGATGATGCGGGAATAGAAAATATAGAATAAAGGATTGCTATGAACTACTATGTACTTAGCTTATTTCCTGAGATTGTTGAGAATTCACTCAATGCCAGTATCACAGGAAGAGCTATTGACAATGAATTAATTTCTCTGACTTCCATTGATATAAGAGACTTTTCAGATAATAAGCATATGAAGGTGGATGATTATCCATATGGTGGTGGTGCAGGCCTTGTAATTAAGCCTACATGCGTATATGACGCATATCTTCACACACTTTCTCTTATAAAAAGTGAGAAGAAGCCGAGAGTTGTATATATGACACCACAGGGGTCAGTATTTAACCAGAAAAAGGCAGCGGATTTTGCCAGGGAAGATGACCTTATAATTTTATGTGGTCACTATGAAGGAATTGACGAGAGAGTACTTGAGACTATCGTTACTGACTACGTATCCATAGGTGATTACGTGCTTACAGGTGGCGAGATTGCCTCTGTAATCGTTATGGATGCAGTTTCAAGACTTGTTCCGGGAGTGCTTGGTAACAGCGAATCTGCGTTTACGGATACATTTTCAGACGGACTCCTTGAATATCCTCAGTACACAAGACCTGAGGAATTCTTAGGAAAGAAAGTTCCTGACGTGCTCCGTTCAGGTCACCATGGAAATGTTGAAAAATGGAGGCATCAGCAGAAACTCATTAGAACGAGAAAAAACAGACCGGATTTATATGAGAAATATATTGAACTTCATCCTGAAGAAAAACTTGAGGACGAGGAATAAATATAAACGAAGAGCAATTATATAATAGAGATTGGCGTTGGGTATGATATAGCTAAGTAGCTGTATCCCTATTGTGTAAAGTTGTGTGAAGAATAAATAATAACCAAGAAGCGAGGTGATTTAAGTGAGAGTATCAGAAAGAACAAAGGAAATTTTACAGAGACTGGACGACCGGTATGGCCTGGAAATTATATGTTCTCTCGACTACACCTCAGATCTGGAACTTCTTGTTGCCACAATGCTTTCAGCCCAGTGTACTGATGAAAGAGTAAATATCGTAACAAAGGATTTATTTGCCAGATACAAAAATGTAAGCGATTTTGCCAATGCGGACATAGAAGAGCTTGAGCATATGGTTAAGCCTACGGGATTTTTCAGAGCCAAGGCAGCTCATATCAAAGAAGCGGCAATGATGATTATGACTGAACACGGTGGTAAGGTTCCTGACAACATTGACGACTTAACAAAGCTTCCGGGTGTAGGCAGAAAAACTGCAAATGTTATTCTGACTCACATTTACAACGTGCCGGGAATCGTAGTTGATACCCATGTTAAGCGAATTACGGGGCGCCTTGGGCTTACAAAGGAAAGAGATCCCGTAAAGATAGAATTTGATTTATATAAAAAGCTTCCAAAGGAGCACTGGGGCAGACTGAACTACCAGCTTATAACATTTGGCAGGGAAATATGCACTGCAAGATCACCAATGTGTGGCCAGTGCTTTATGGCAGATATCTGCAAGTCAAAAGATAAACGCATTTAAAGCGTGATGAGAAATATTATGCATACTGAAGTCAGGTTTAATGATTAACGGTTTTGCGATTAAGGACAAAAGAGTATGAGAGAAGGTATTTTACAGGACAATATTTATAAGAGAGCCGTTGAAAAAAATATCAGCAAGAAGAATAAGTGCGATGAAAGTATAGGTAACATAAGCATTTCATCATCTGCAACCTATAGGGATGTTGAAAAGAATGTATCTGCTTCTGACACAGATAGCAGACAAAGTGCTTCTGATACCAATATTGAAAAAAGCTCATCTGATGGTTTCTATTTCTGTGTATTTGCTCTTATTGAGGCGGTGAATAACCTGCGAATAAGGGCAGCGGAAGGTCAGATTTACACAAAAATAAATATAATAATACCTGAGCATTATACTGAAAATGATTTAAAATCGATTATACTATCATTAAACGACTGTCTTACGCTTGCAAATGTAAAAATCGCCCAGTGCATGGTAAATGTATGGAGCTGTGTTACAAGTCCAATCATGAATGTGGAAGCATTTTTAACGGATGCAGCGGATGTAAAAGAAGCTGTGAAGAAAATTTCACTGAAAAGCAAGAAATCATCAGAGCAGTATACATCTGCAGGTGCAGCGGATGGAAATACATGTGATAAGAATAGCGCTGATGGAATGCTCTCCATCGTGGCATTTGGTGAGGTCGGTATTTCCTACACAAAGGCAACATTAAATGATGAAACTGTTATGGAAAGCTGTAAAAAGAGATTTAGCAATGAGTACATATCAGACATGGATTACGACTACGGCGCCATGCTTATTAATCTCAGCAAAGATGTGATTGATAACAGCAGACTTATAATCAATTCATCAGAGTGTGGCATAAATGGTGCACTCTGGAAGCTGACGGAAATGTCAGATTGTGGATTTGAAGTGGACTATAAAGCGATTCCCGTGAAGCAGTCAGTTGTTGAATTAAGCGAATTGCTTAAGCGAGACATTTACAACATGCATTCCTTAGGCTCTGGAATAATCTTAACGGATAATCCCGATGAGATTGTTAATAAGCTTAAGGAATTGGGGATAAATGCAGCTCAGATAGGTGCTTTAACGAAAGAAAAGAGTAAAATTATCCTGGGTGTTGATACAAGAAGCAATATGAACCGTCCTGACATGGATGAAATATATGTGGTTTAATGGAGTTTATACTATGGAATTGAGAAAAGAAATATTAGATACACTGGAGCAGGACGCGCGAATCTCTCCAAAGGAGCTTGCAATCAGACTTGGAGCTGATGAGGTTGATGTTGTAAATGAAGTAGCTGCCATGGAACAGGAAGGTATCATTTGCGGATACTTAACACTTATCGACTGGGATAAGACATCTGTAGATAAGGTAACAGCTCTTATCGAAGTTAAGGTTACACCTACAAAGGGACTCGGTTTCGACAGCATTGCCAAGAGAATTGAGCAGTTCCCACAGGTTAGCTCAATTTACCTTATGTCAGGTGGATTTGACTTCACTGTAATTATTGAAGGACGAAGCATGAGACTAGTTGCAGAATTCGTGCGAAACAACCTTTCAACTATTGAGGGTGTGCTTAGTACAGCAACACATTTTGTACTCCGTAGATACAAGGATCACGGCGTGATCTTTGATGAGAAAAAATTAGATGAAAGGGTTAATATTTTGCCATGAAAGAATATGTATCACAACAAATTAAAAATCTTGAGCCTTCTGGTATCAGAAAGTTCTTTGATGTTGTAAATGACATGCCTGATGCAATATCTCTCGGTGTTGGTGAACCTGACTTCGAGACACCAATGAACATAAGAACTCAGGCAATATACTCATTAGAGCAGGGAAAGACATTCTACACATCTAATGCAGGTCTCCCTGTTTTAAGACAGGAAATATGCAAGTACGTAGAGCGTAAATATAATGTTTCATACAATCCTAAAAATGAAATATTAATTACAGTCGGTGGTAGTGAGGCCATTGATATGGGACTCCGTTGTGTACTTGATCCGGGCGATGAAGTTATCATTCCACAGCCTGCTTACGTATCATATGAACCATGTACAATTATGGCAGGTGGAAAGCCTGTAATTATAGATTTAAAGGCGGAAAATGAATTCCGTCTTACACCTGAGGAACTTGAAGCTGCAATTACACCAAAGACAAAGGTGCTTATATTGCCATTCCCTAATAACCCTACAGGTGCAATTATGGAAGCTAAGGATTTAGAGGCAATCATTCCTATTATTATCAAGCATGACCTTATAGTAATGTCCGATGAAATCTATGCTGAGCTTACATATACAGGAAAGCATGTAAGTATTGCATCATATCCGGGTATGAAGGAGAGAACTATTTTAATAAATGGTTTCTCAAAGGCATTTGCCATGACAGGATGGCGTTTAGGATATGCCTGTGGACCTGCTGAGATTATCGAGCAGATGACAAAGCTTCACCAGTATGCAATCATGTGTGCACCTACATTAAGCCAGTATGGTGCAATCGAGGCCGTTAAGAACTCAGATGAAGAAGTAGAAAACATGGTTAAGCAGTATAACCAGAGAAGACGTTTCTTACTTAGTGAATTAGAAAGACTTGGTCTTGACTGCTTTGAACCGGGCGGTGCATTTTACGTATTCCCTTCAATTAAGAAGACGGGAATGACAAGTGAGGAATTTGCCACAAAGTTACTTGAGTCACAGAAGCTTGCTGTAGTTCCGGGTAATGCATTTGGTAGAAGTGGAGAAGGATTCATAAGAATTTCTTATGCTTATTCAATTGACAACTTAAAAGAAGGAATAAGAAGAATAGAGGAGTTTTTAAAGAATGTTTAACATAGTACTTCTCGAGCCTGAGATACCCGCCAATACAGGAAATATAGGACGAACATGTGTGGCAAGCGGATTAAGACTGCACCTGATAGAGCCTTTGGGATTTATTATAAATGATAAGAATTTAAAGCGTGCAGGAATGGATTACTGGAAGGATCTTGAATGGTATTTATATGATGACTATGAAGATTTCCTTGCAAAGAATCCGGATTCAATAGGCCGTACATATTATGCGACAACTAAAGCTCATAAGACATATGCAGATGCGGAATTTAAGCCGGGGGATTATATAATGTTCGGCAAGGAAAGCGCAGGAATTCCGGAAGAGATTTTAGTTGAGAATGAGGATAAATGTATCAGAATCCCAATGAGAGAGGAATACAGATCCCTTAACTTAAGTAATTCGGTAGCGATTATTGCCTACGAAGCCATGAGACAGAATCAGTTTAAGTCTCTTGAGGAATATGGCGAACTGCATAGATTAAAATGGGATAAGTAAGCCGGGAAATGTAAAAACATGGCATGGTTATGAATTATCATAAATGGTTGAATGTTCTGTGAAATAAGTATTTAAAAAGACCTGTATACCACACGATATACAGGTCTTTTTTATTCTTTATTTATTTTTTCAACCACTTCATCACTTAAAGTAGCAGTAAATGTAAATGCTGTTTCTTCGCCATATACACTTTCTATATCTATAGTTTCATTGTGTGCCTTTATAATACCTTTCACAATAGAGAGGCCAAGTCCGGAGCTTTTCTTGTTGCGTCCGCGGCTTTCATCTGACTTATAGAAACGGTTCCATATTTTATCAATGTCTTTTTCACTGATACCGGCACCGTGATCTCTTACAGTAATATATGCTTTCTTAGCCTTTTCATCCAGAACCTCAACCTTAATTTCTATGGAAGAGTTGTCCGGGCTGAACTTTATGGCATTGTCCACAAGATTGTATATTACCTGCTGATATTTGATTTCATCAGCATAAATGTATGTTGAAACAGAGTCAAAGCTAAGCTCAAAGTGAATATTTCTTTTTGAGCATACACCGTCAAATGTCTCGATGACGTGTCTGATAACATCATTTATGTCAAATGTGCTTTTCTCCAGTCTTATTGTATTGGCATCCAGCTCACCAAGTATAAGAATATCGTTTGTAAGTTCCTTTAATCGGTTGGCTTCAAATAAAACGATATTGATATATTTGTCCATGCTTTCCTTTGGAATTGTTCCATCTGATATGGCCTCTAAATATCCGATAATGGATGTGAGAGGAGAGCGGAAGTCATGGGAAATATTTGACAGGAATGCCTTCTGATATTCCTCTGAATCCTTAATTTTATTTGCCATGTCGAAGAGTGCAAGTTCTAGCTCACCGATACTTCCTCCGTTATTTCGCTCAAACTGTACATCGAAACGACCTTTGTTATATGTTTCAACGGCTCTCGCAATATACGTAAGAGGGCGGTTTATATATATGACGAAATACAGGAAGAAGAGAATTGATATTCCTATACCTATCAATATGATTATCATATCAATAATGAGATATCCCTTTGTTGATTCGGAAATGTTGTGAGTAGGAATATTCAATACTATGTATCCGTTGGTATTGAAATCATTTGCAACGGGAGCAAATACACTCATGTAATTCTCATCAAATATTCCGTAGAAATCACCTGACCAGACATGCTCTTTTGCCATAAGCACGGAGTCGAAGTTACTGATTTTATACTTTGCCGTACTGTTGGTAGTATTGCCGATGCTATCGGCACTGGCATCGCCATTGGCATAACCACTGGAACCGGTATATTCACTGTCATAGACAATGGTTCCGTCTGTGGCAACAAGGAATATACGGATATCTTCCGAATATGCAACACTGTTTAATACTTCAATTGTCTTTTGCTGGGCTGTTTTATCTTCAGAGAAGAAATCCGCACGGTGTCTGTTTGACAGATTTACAGCCTGTTTATAGAGCAAATCTGATGTATTTTTAAATGCCGCTCTGTAATTTAATGAGTTGGCAACAAACATCATCAGTATGCTGGAAGCTACAACAAGTATCACATATAAAAATATAATTTTAGGTAATGAATCACGTTTCATATAATTACCTTACTTCAAATTTGTAGCCTATACCCCAGACGGTCTGTATAGACCAGTTGTCAGTGTCTTTTATTTTTTCTCGTATTCTTTTGATATGAACGTCAACGGTTCTCGTTTCGCCTGCATATTCATATCCCCAGATATTGTCTAAAAGCTGTTCTCTTGTGAATACCTGATTAGGAGATGAAGCAAGAAAATAGAGCAGTTCTATTTCCTTTGGCGCCATATCCATAAATTTACCGTTGTACTGAACTGAGTAGTTGTCCATGTTTACGATAAGTGACGGATATGACACCTGTTTTTCTTTCTTTTTCTGATCTGCATTGAAGTTTGCGCTTCTTCGTAAGAGTGCCTTAACTCTTGCGATAAATTCCTTTGTTTCAAGAGGCTTTACCATGTAGTCGTCAGCCCCAAGCTCTAATGCAAGCACCTTATCAAATGTTTCTCCCTTAGCGGATAACATAATTATAGGAGTGTTGAGAGTCTTTCTGACTTCACGACATACCTCATAGCCGTCTATCCCTGGAAGCATGATGTCAAGCACAATTAAGTCAGGCTTATATTCTTCAACTGCCTTAAGGGCAGCTTCACCGTCATATGCGATTTCCGTATCGAAAAGCTCCTTTTTTAAATATAAAGAAACAAGCTCAGCAATATTTTCATCATCATCTACGATCAAAATTTTATGTGTCTGTGGCATGTGTTGTCCTTTCTATGCCTGTAATAAAGCACAGGTCATATTGTCTATGCCTTATTACTATTGAGATTTGCTGTTTTAATGTGACATAAAGCAATACGGTATGACATTATTGTTGTCACATTATGGTGTTGCCTTAGAACGTCACTATCGTAACTCCGTCTTCACCTTCGCCGTGGATTCCGAGTCGGAAATTGCTGACATATGGAAGTCCTGATAAATACTGTGAAATTCCCTTCTTTAATGCACCTGTTCCCTTACCATGTACGATTCGTACCTGGGCAACACCCGCAAGGTAGGCATCATCCAGATATTTATCAAGTACGCCGATGGCCTCATCCACAGTCATACCAAGAAGATTGATTTCAGGTGAAATGGAACGTGACTTGTTGGAACGGATTTTTGAAGCATATGAAGATGATGTTTCTGTTTTCTTTTCCTTAGGCTGTGGAGTTCTATCTATCTGAAGATTTCTTATGTTCTGCTTTAACTTAAAGTTACCGATAAGAACTGTACATTCATTTTTCTTATCAGGTGGTGTAAGAATTTCTCCGTAACTGTCCATGTCGTGAACAAGAACTCTGACACCAGGCTTATAGTCTTCAGGCTTGTCTGTTGATTTCTTTTTTGCAGGAGCCTTGGATACAGATTTCTCCTGGCGCATCTTTGTCTTTTCGCGAAGCTTACTTCTTTCTTCTTCAAGTTCCTTAACAGTAACGCCTGATGTATTCATGACCTTAATTGCTTTATCAGCAAATGCCTTAGCTTCAGCAAGAATATTTGCAGCCTGCTCATTGGCATTCTGTAAAATCTTATTCTTTGAGTCATTTGTCTTCTGGCGCTCGTGCTTGATTTCTTCTCTTAAGCGCTCAATTTCCTGCTTGTATACCTTGATTTCAGCTTCTTCTGATTGAGCCTTACGTTTTGCCGCATCAAGGTCAGTAATAATGTCCTCAAATGCAACCTCATTGTCAGTAAGTCTCTTCTGGGCATTATCAATAATGTAGTCACTGATTCCAAGTTTCTTGGAAATGGCAAATGCATTTGATTTACCGGGAACACCGATAAGAAGCTTATATGTAGGCTGGAGTGTTTCAATATTGAATTCACAACCTGCATTTACAACTCCCGGAGTTGTAAGGGCGTACATCTTAAGCTCGCTATAGTGAGTAGTGGCAATAGTAGTAATGTGCTTCTTTAAAAGATCATCGAGAATTGATGTTGCAAGGGCAGCACCTTCTGTAGGATCAGTTCCCGCGCCAAGCTCATCGAATAATACAAGACTCTTCTCATTTGAATGCTTTAAAATGCCGGAAATATTTGTCATATGAGCTGAGAATGTAGATAAGCTCTGCTCAATAGACTGTTCATCACCGATATCCGCAAATATTTCCTTAAATACTGCAACCTTAGACCCAACATCTGAAGGAATAAGTAATCCTGAATATGCAAGGAGACAGAGAAGACCTACTGTTTTAAGAGTAACTGTCTTACCACCTGTATTAGGACCTGTAATAACAAGAGTAGAGAAATCATTTCCTATGTGAATATCGATAGGAACTACCTTGTCTGCAGGAATTAATGGATGTCTTGCAGTTTTTAAGTCCACATAGTTATCTAAGTTGATTTCAGGCATGGAACATTTATTGTTCTTACACCATGAAGCCTTGGCGTAAATAAAATCAAGGATAGAAAGTGTTCTGAAGTCTTCGAAGATAACTTCTGTATATTCAGCAGTTTCTTCGTTTAACTTCTTTAAGATTTTCTCGATTTCTTTCTTTTCATCGATTTCAAGCTGCTTTAATTCGTTATTGAGGTTAACAACGATGGAAGGCTCGATAAATAATGTAGATCCTGTTGCAGAACGGTCATGAATCATACCTGTGATTCTACGTTTGTATTCTGCCTTAACAGGGAGACAGTATCTTCCCTGACGGCTTGTAATAATAACATCCTGTAAGCATTCTCTTACGGATGGAGATGATAACATGCGGTTTAATTCTGTAGTTATTCTGTCCTTTGTCTCTTCCTGAGATTTTCTAATCTGTGCAAGGGTAGGACTTGCATTACTTGCAATGTGATCTTCGGAAATAATACATTTTTTTATTGATCTTGAAAGAGTAGTAATAGGATCAAGTGAAGAATACATTGCAGTTAATGAATCCTCAAATAAATCTTCATAGTACTTAACCGCATCTTCAGCACATATGAGTAATTCAGCAATGGCAAGTAATTCAGCTGCATTAAGACTGCTTTCCGCCTTAAGTCGCTTTAACATATCCGTTACGTCCACAACGTGAGTGAAGTCCGGCTTGCCCTTTCGAAATAATCTGTTTACAGCATCGTCTGTCTGCTTGAGAAGCTGCTTTATTTTTTCTTTTGAAGAAAGGGGATGAAGATTTAAAACTCGCTCTCTGCCGGGTTCACTGTCCGCAAGAGAAGCTATCATATTTAAAATCTTGTGATATTCAAGAGTTTTTAATACCTTTTTATTCATGTTTCACATCCTTGACTGTATTTGTCTAATTCAGACAGGTCATAAATAGCCTATCTTATAACATATAGTAATACATTTTACTACTTGTTATTGTTTTTATAAAGTTGTTATTATTACATTATGTACATATTTTTGGTACTATATAGATAAATATATCTATGATACCATAATCGGAAAAAGCTACTAAAAGAGGCTGATATGAGTAATGATAATAATCAGAATGAAAATATTAAAAACGATAAGTTCAGCTTATACACTGAAAAGATAAATCCAAAGAAGCCGAAGAAGAAAAATAAGAAATTAATCGCTCTCGGAATACTTATTGGAGCAGGTGTTGCAGCGGTATTTATTGTGCCGTTTATTGTGGGCAAGGTTAATCACATGGTGGAGGTAAGTAATTCAGAGCTGTCACTGGACAGTGATGATGTTCAGGCCATTAATCTTGAGGAAATAAATGAAGCTGTAAATGTTGACAACAACGATGCATTTTCCAAAATGCCACAGACCATTGAAAGTATAGGTAGATCCATTGTGCATATCACACCAAAGGAGTCAGACCTTCTCGGTCAGATTCTTTCGGATAAGGATGAGGAAGATACTGAAAATGTCCGTCCGTCTTCAGGGCTTATTATCGGTGAAACTGCTACAAGATTTGTAATTATGTCTGAAGGTCTGTCTATTGATGAGGAACAAAATGTTGACGTTATCATGAATGGTGAAGTTGTTTCAGGTAAATTCCTTGCTAAAAGTCCTAAGTTTGATATTGCACTTATTTCCATAAAGAAAAAGGATATTACAGAGGATACAAAGAAAAACATTGTGCCGATTAAGCTTGGCAATTCCAATAAATCTACACTTGGATCATTTGTCATATCATATGGTGAAAGCGGGGACGAATCGGGAATATTTAACTATGGAATCATTTCCAAGAAATCCAATCAGTCAATGGTGGATGCAAATGTTACCGTAATCAATACAAACATAGCCACATCTTCAAATGATGACGGTCTGCTATTCGATTCAAATGGTAACCTTCTGGGAATCGGAACGGATATGGGGCCTGACAGTGATACATTTAAGGTTGTTGGAATATATGACATTAAGAGACACATTGAAAAGCTTTCCGCTGATATTGATGTGGTGCTTTTTGGAATCTACGGCGAGGACATTACAGAGAATATCGCCAGCAGATATGATATTCCGAACGGCGTATATCTGACGGACGTAGCATTTGATTCTCCAGCATATAAGGCGGGCTTACAGTCAGGAGACATCATAACAGCCATAGACGGTAGTGAAATAAAGAGCATGGATGACATAGAAAATATTTTGTCGGATTATAAGGCAGGAAAGACTATGTCAGTGGATATAAAAAGAAAAAATAAAGATGGTTACTTTGATATGTCATTTGACGTAAATATAGTAAAATATAAGGCATAAATTTTAAGGTTTCAGTTTTTAGCTTTTGGTATTAGATATAAAGTTATTAAATATTAAAATATAAGCTGTAATACAGATAAAAATTAGTTATTAAAATTTAAGCTGTAAGAAAGATATAAAGTGACTGAGGGGTGAGCTTTATACCTATAAGCAGATTTTTAGAATTGAGGAATGGGAATGTATTTTATAGAGAATTTTAAGGATGGAGATAAGGTTTCTGGCGTATATTACTGCAAATCCAAGCAGTCAGCTGTTTCAAGAGCAGGTAAGGAATATGAAAATGTTATCTTAAGTGATAAGACAGGCAGTATTGATACAAAAATCTGGGATCCTAATTCATTGGCAATTAAGGAGTTTAGCCCCTCTGATTTTGTTGAAGTAAGCGGAATGGTTTCTCTTTATAACGGAAAGCTTCAGTTTAAGTTAGACAGTGCAAGAGTAGCAGATGAGGGAGAGTACAATCCGACAGATTATATGGCTTCTTCAAGATTTGATATTGAAAAAATGTCAAAAGAGTTCTTTGACATGATTAAGTCAATTAACAACAAATATTTAAGAACACTTCTTGAAAATATATTTGTGGAAGATACAGAATTCTTCAACATTTTCAAAAAGGCATCTGCTGCAAAGAGCGTACACCACGGTTATCTTGGTGGACTTCTTGAGCATTCACTCAGTGTTGCAAGATTAACATCTCTTATGTGCAGCAATTATGACTATGCAAACAGAGATTTAGCGGTTACTGCAGCCATGCTTCACGATGTAGGTAAGATAAGAGAATTATCTCCATTTCCTGAAAATGATTACACTGACGAGGGTAATCTCATCGGTCATATTGTTATAGGATATGGAATGCTTGTTGAAAGAATTGCGAAGATTGACGGATTTCCACATATTTTAGCTCAGGAGTTAGAGCACTGCATTCTTTCTCACCACGGAGAGCTTGAATATGGTTCACCTAAGCGTCCGTCACTTGTTGAAAGCTGGATTCTTGCAGCGGCAGATAAGCTTGATGCAAACCTTGAGGTAATCAGAGGTGACCTTAACAGCAAGAACAGCAATGCATGGCTTGATTACAATAAATTACTTGACTGTAAGATTAGAAGGACAGAAATATAATGCTTACTAAGGGAGATTCATTTACAGAGACCATTGTTGATTTAACAAGTGAAGGCCTTGGAGTTGCAAAAATTGAAGTAGAAGAGGGCAGATTATTTCCTGTATTTGTGAAAGATACGGCAATAGGTGACAAAATAGAGGGAATAATAACTAAAATGTCAAAGACATTTGCCTATGGAAAAATGCTTAAGTTAGTGGAAGTCTCAAAGGACAGAACAACTCCTGAGTGCGAAAATGCAAAGAGATGCGGAGGCTGTTCAATTCAGCATATTTCATACGAAGCCCAGCTTGCCTGGAAAGAAAAATTTGTTGAAGAAACAATCTTAAGAATCGGCGGAATTGTAAAGGACGAATACACTCTTAATGACATTATTCCATCATCAGTAAATGGTGAATTAAAGGAATACAGATACAGAAATAAGGGTCAGTATCCTGTTTCAAAGAATAAAAACGGCCGCATTATCACAGGTTTTTATGCAAGCCGAAGCCATGACGTTATTGAGTGTAAAGACTGCCTTATTGAGAATCAGTATAATTCAGTCATTCTGGCACAGGTAAGAATATATTGTGAAAAAAACAATATCGAACCATATGACGAAGTGAATAAAAAGGGCATCTTGAGACACGTGCTTATCAGAACAGCTTTAGGTAAGCAGAATGAGTCTGATGCCGTTGAGGTTATGGTCTGTCCTGTTTTAAATATGACTAAGGACTCTTATTTAAAGAATAAGAGATTTAAGGAGTTAATGAACGGGCTTACAGAGTATCTTGTGCTGGGGTGCGAGAAGGGCTCTGTGTCAGTGGCTGAAGATGGAGATGATAAAGACTACCTGAATCAGAAAGTTTTAACTGGAGCAAAAGATGGTTTGAATAACGGTTTGGGTAAACGTTACAAAATTACTTCGGTAGTTCTTAACTTCAACAATAAGGACACAAATGTAATTCTCGGCAGAGATGAAGTTGTTGTATATGGCGACGACCATATTAATGACAAAATCGGCGAGAACACATATAAAATAAGCGCTAAATCTTTTTTTCAGATTAATCCGTACCAGACTTATAACTTATATGAAAAAGCTCTTGAAGAGGCAGGTCTTAGAGGCAGTGAAACAGTATGGGATTTATATTGTGGAACAGGAACTATTTCCTTATTCTTAGCAAAAAAAGCAAAAGAAGTATACGGAATCGAGATAGTTAAGGAAGCCATTGAAAATGCAAAGGATAATGCGATAACAAATAATATTAATAATGCATATTTTGCATGTGGCAAGGCTGAGGATATTAAGGTTGTTGACTATGAAGATGGTAAATCACCTTCTGAAATTCAGGTGGCGGTAGACAGACTTCAGCTTCCAAAACCTGAGGTGGTAGTGGTTGATCCGCCAAGAAAGGGCTGCGACAATAAGCTTCTGGATACTATTGTGGAGATAGAGCCTGCCAAGGTTGTATACGTGTCATGTAACATTTCCACATGTGCAAGAGACATAAAGTTCTTATCTGAAAATGGTTATAAATTAAAGACCGTAACACCGGTAGATATGTTCCCACATACAACAGGAATTGAAAATGTATTGTTGCTGGTTAGGGAAGCGTGAGAGTGGCTGAATAAAAGTAGAATTACAAATGCAAGTACATAAGTGAATCAGCTGTGCCATTTACAGGTTCTGCACGGAGTGAACTTGAGCTGCTGGTATTAATATAGTATCTGATAGTCTTTATCTCATTTAGAGCAAGGCTGACAGATCTCATTCCGGCAACTGAAGATATACTGTAAGGAGAGTATATAGCGTCACCGTAAATGTGTTTAGATGATATTGTTAAACACATATTTTTTAGACAATTCAATAGGAAATTAAGAAGATATTTAAATGGGAGTGTTGATTGAAAGTCATGTTGGGTGCTTTATAACATCATATTTTTAAATACCTTGATTAAAATTTTTTATTTACATCAAAAATCATAGTGTTATAATACTTGTTAGTTAAATAAGGGAATGACATTCTCCCTTGGGAAACCTAAACCGCTGATTAAGGCTGATGATATCTACATTTTTTATGTAGGTATTGTCTGCCTTTTTTGTTTGCATTGTATGGAGGACAGCATGTTGGAATTTAACAAAGAAAAAATGAAAAATCTGCTGATGTACCTAGTGTTAGCAGGAATTGTGGGAGTTTCCGTAGGCGCAATCGATGCACTTTTTGGAAGAGTGCTGATTGCAATAGGTGACTTCCGTACACTTTATTATCAGTTTTTAATTCCATTTTTACCACTTGCAGGACTTTTAATTATTGGAATGTATTATAAGTTCAGTAAGGAAAGTCTCGGTGGAATGGGACTTGTATTTGATACAGCTTTAAATAAGAGAGAGCATATTCCTGTTCTTTTAATTCCGCTTGTTATGGTAGGAACATGGATTACACACCTCTTTGGTGGTAGTGCAGGACGAGAAGGTGTTGCAGTTCAGATAGGTGCGACATTTTCACATGAATTAGGTAAGAAATTCAAGCTTCCTGACAGCCGTACATTACTTGTTATAGGTATGGCTGCAGGCTTCTCAGGATTATTCCAGACACCACTTGCTGCTATTTTCTTTGCCTTAGAGGTTATCATCAGTGGTGCGTTAGTATATGAAGCATTATTAAGTGCAGTTGTTGCATCATACCTTGCCTGCTTCATTTCCAATTCATTAGGCCTTGAAAAGTTCTATGTACCTATTACAAGTTCAGTTGAATTATCATTTAATACAGTAATTCCACTTGTTCTTATAGGTATAGCATTTGGTCTTACAGGCTTATTATTCAGCAAAGGCCTTGCATTTGGTAAGAAAAAAGCCAAAAGTTTAATTGAAAGCCCTTACAAGAGAATTTTCTTTATGGCAATTCCTTTAGCAGCAATCCTTTTCTTTGTATTGGGAGGAAGATATTGCGGACTCGGAACAAATCTTATAAGCAACAGTTTCCACGGCGGAGAAATATACGGATTTGACTGGATAGTGAAGCTTGCGTTGACAATATTTACATTATCAATAGGCTTCCAGGGTGGTGAAGTAACTCCTTTATTCTCAATAGGTGCAAGCCTCGGATTTGTACTTGGTGTCGCTTTCGGATTCCCTCCTGAAGTTATTGCCGCAATGGGATATGCCGCAGTGTTCGGAAGTGCTACAAATACTCTTTTGGCTCCTATATTTATAGGGCTTGAAGTTTTCGGTCCTACAAATATCCCTCCGCTTTCACTTGTGTGCGTTATCGCATATATCGTTAACTTTAACTCATCTATTTACGGTGGACAGATTTCACTTAAGAACTTTATTATCGGTAAAGTGAAAGATGGAGAGAGTAAATAAAGTAATTTAATGAAAATGTATATCAATAAGTACAAAAATATTTTAAAAAATACAAAAAACGGTATTGAAAAATGTTTTTACTTATAATATAATTTTTAACCGAGTGCATGAGGAGCGGTTCTCGTGTGCTCGGTTATTTATGAGATAATAATGTACGCTGATTAGCCCCGGTTTATGTTATGTGTCTTATAGAACTTTTTAATATAAATAATTGAGCATTTAATTATTGGAGGAATATAATGAGCACAACAATAACTAAAGCTGCAGACATCGAGAGAAAATGGTATGTAATCGATGCGTCAAAGTACACATTAGGACGTTTATCTGCTAAGGTTGCTTCTATCCTTAGAGGCAAGCATAAACCAACATTCGTTCCATTTCTTGACTGTGGTGATAATGTAATCGTTATCAACGCTAAGGACGTAAAGCTTACAGGTAACAAGCTTGAGCAGAAGGAATATGTTCGTCACTCAGCTTATATCGGTGGTGTTAAGAAGGAAACTCTTAAGGTTGCACTTGAGAAGCATCCAGAGAGAGTTATCGAGCATGCAGTAAAGGGAATGCTTCCAAAGGCTGCATTAGGTCACGCTATGTACAAGAAGCTTCATGTATATGCTGGTCCAGAGCATAATCATGCAGCACAGAAGCCTGAAGAGTTAAATTTCTAATTGAGGAGGGTTCAAATTGGCTAAAACAGCAAACGGTGCATTTTACGGTACAGGAAGAAGAAAAAG
>OLRT01000103.1_pt1 | contig 61873 bp, 62 predicted proteins | sample 1672021 | NCBI WGS metagenome assembly OLRT01 (sample SAMEA3136637, study PRJEB25190) | human gut metagenome | reverse complement strand
CGCACATTCATAATATGACATTAAAAGATCAAATGGTTTCTTATTTTGCTGCATAAAATTCAGGAATTCATCGGATAAAAGACTTTGTCTTACAAAATTATCTCTTCTTGCGTCCAATAAAGCTTTTCCCTGCTTCTTTAATTCATCGATTATCATGCCGTGTTTTCGCTCCTTTATATCGTTTCGTATATAACAATCCGTATTTAATAAACTTATCCCAATTTTTTTCATACAGTTTGATTTTATCACTCTTTATCTTGGACTTTCAATGTTTTCTATCATTTACAGAATGGAAAATCCAAGAACAACGATTCCTAGAATTACAAGAATGATTCCTGTTACTCTGTTTAATGTCTCTGGTGTTGCTTTATTGGCAAATCTTGCTGCGATTCTTGCCCAGATCAGAGTAAATACAACACATAAGATAAACACTGTCCAATCTGGCACCCCGCCGATCATAAAATGGGATACAGCTCCAGTAAATGCTGTAAATGCCATGATAAACACACTGGTTCCTACTGCTGTTTTTAGTTCATATCCTAACACACTGGTAAGGATCAGTAACATCATCATTCCACCGCCGGCACCGACAAATCCACAGATCAGCCCGATCACAATCCCACAGATCATAGACTGAATCGCCCGTTTCTTTGCCGAAACACCCTGCATGGCTTCTTTTGTTGTCATAACTGGTTTTACGATAAATTTAATTCCTAATAATAATGTCATAAACACAGAGAAATTTCCCATCGTTGCTGCTGGCAGAAGGCTTGCGATATAGCTTCCTACAACTGTAAATAACAATACTGTTACCATCATGATCATTCCATTTTTGATATCAAGATTCTTATTTTTTCCATAAATATAAGCTGATACTGCACTTGCTAATACATCAGAGGACAATGCGATTCCTATTGCCATATACGGGTCCATCTTAAGGAATGTGATCAACATCGGACTAATTACAGCTGCTGCACTCATCCCTGCAAATCCTGTTCCAAGCCCGGCTCCCATTCCTGCAAAAAATGTTACTGCGATCGTTAATAATATATTCATCTTAGTTTCCACCTTTCAAAATATCATCTAAATTCTTATCCATATTTTTCATTACATGGATAAAAATTTTTTTATCTTCTTGTGTTGTATTATCAAACAACTGATCTACAAATCCTTGTTGTAACTGCTGTCCTTCTTTGATCACTGGATGTGCTTTTTCTGTAATAATCAGTTTTGTTTTTCTTCGATCACCTTTAATCTCTTCTCTTCTTAAATAACCTTCTTTCACAAGTTTCTCTACGTTGATTGATATAAGATTTGCTTTGATATTTCTGATCTTTACGATATCTCTGGCTGTCTGGTATTGTGGATTGTTTCCTAAAAACATTAAAATATCAAAAGCTGTCTGTGGTAATTTTAATTTCTTGCACAACGGCTTGCATGCATCGTTATATACCTCTAACAACTTTCTCGGAAATTCTATATTGATCTTCATGAATTTATCCCTCCTTGTTAATTATTTCATATTTGAACTATTCATTTTTGATTTATTATAACAGATTGTCATATATTTTCAACTTTTTGTTACTTCAAAAAATAAAAAACAGCTGACATAATTTTTACTTTTTATGCCAACTGTTTTTATATATTTATTTATTACAATTACCACTATGATCAAATGCTGGATTGATCACATAAAAATTCTTAGAATCCAAATGATCCTGTACAGTCCTCAGTGCTTCACCAAATCTCTGGAAATGCACGATTTCTCTTTCTCGTAAGAATTTCAGTGGCTCTCTAACATCTGGATCATCAATAAGCCTTAACAAATTATCATACGTTGTTCTTGCTTTTTGTTCTGCAGCAAGGTCTTCACTTAAATCTGTAATCGGATCTCCCACAGACTGAAACGTCGCTGCGCTAAACGGTACACCACTTGCTGCTTGTGGCCATACACCTGCTGTATGATCTACATAGTAAGCTCCAAACCCTGATTTTTTCACCTGTTCTGGAGTTAGATCTCTAGTTAACTGATGCACGATCGTACAGACCATTTCCAAGTGAGCTAATTCTTCTGTACCTATATTGTTTTCGATATGACTCCTTTACTTTTTTCAATCAATTCTGTTTCAAGAATTTTTGTTTTATATGTTGTTGATCTCCCTTCAGTTTCTATTTTTAATCTAATACCAAATGGAACACTTTTTAACCAAATATCTAAAACTTTATTCTTATGTACATCTATATGATCAAGTATTTCTTTAAAAACCATTTCACTTGGATTATCAATATCCATTATTTCATCTAATGCATTTCTATAGCTTTGTATAATGTACTCTTTTTTATCTTCCCTATCTTTTTTACTTTCCTCTATTAGTTTATCTTTTAAATTTTTAATTTTCTCATCATACCAGTTTTTTTGATTTATAAAATCTTCTTCTGAAATCAGTCCATCCAACATAAGATCAATAGATTTTCTTTTTTTTCTTTCATAATGTTCTATACTTTCCCTTATGCTTTCTTCACCAAACAGTTTATTTTCTTTTTCCTTCTTGATTTTTCCTATCTCCTGTAAAATTTCTTTTTTCAATAATTCTTTTCCATCCTGCATAAAGGATATACAATAATTCATACATACAACTAAGCTTTTTTCATTTATTGCATTATTACAACATCCAACAATTTCACCATTTAATTTTTTCTTTTTTGAACCATGTGTTACATTTTCAAAACATTTCCATGTCTTGTATTTTTGTCCATTCTTCAAAATTCTAGATCTTCCAACAAATCTATTTCCACATTCTGCACACTTTATTTTTCCACTACACCAGTATCTACTACTATGTTTTAACTTCTGTTTTTTGCTCACTGATCTTCGTTTTAATTCTTCTTGCGTCGCTTTCCATAATTCACGGGAAATTATTGGTTCGTGATGATCTTTTATATAGACCATCTCTTCTTCTCCCCTATTGTACTTTTTCTTATGTGTTAAATAATCAGGTGTTATTGTTTTTTTCTGACATAAATCTCCAACATATTTTTCATTTCTCAATACTCTTAAGATCACTGTATTAGACCATTTTTTTACCCGTTTTGGCTCTATACCTTCTTCTAATAGCTCACGAGCAATGACATGTGTTCCTTTACCTTCTATTGTATACTTATGAAAAATCTTTTTTACAATAGGAACTTCCTCTTGATTTATTGATATTTTTCCATTATCAACAATATATCCTAATAAACTTCTTCCAAAAACAACTCCTTTCTCCATCTGTCGTTTTTGTCCCCATTTAACACGCTCTGATGTCTTTCTTGATTCTTCTTGAGCATTGCTTGCCATAATCGTTAAACGAAATTCAGCATCCACATCTCTTGAATCTATATTATCTAATATGAATATAACTCCTACATCAAATTGTTTGAGTTTTCGTGTATATGAAAGTGTATCAACTGTATTTCTTGCAAATCTTGAAACTTCCTTTGTAATTATAAGGTCTATTTTGCCGTTTATTGCATCGGCTATCATATTATTAAATCCTACCCTATTCTTAGTTTGTGTCCCACTAATTCCCTCATCCCAATATACGTCAACAAATTCCCAATCAGGATGTCCTTTAATGTAATTTTGAAAATATATCCTTTGGTTATCTAAAGAATTTAATTGATCATCCTTATCTGTTGATACTCTTGCATAAGCTGCCACTTTTATTTTTTTACGAATCATCGTGCTACCTCCAAATAAAAATAGCACATCACTATTTGATGGTAACAACAAATACTGTGATGTGCAACTTTTTTTAATAATTTTTACTTAGAAGGTTTTCTAATTGTATGTCAGTTAAAATTTTTCTTCTGTGTAATTCCTTATATATTCCATTCTGATATAACTTTTTAAATTCATTTTTTACTGTGGCTGGAACTTTAATTTCTTTTTCTACATTATTATATGCATTCATTTTGGTTCCTCCATTTAATTTCCTATTATTTTTATTTTATGTCTCAAATATCTTATCATTCATGTATTTTAGTTTGATAATAAGTATTTCAGTTAATTCTTATTTTTAAATTAACTAGATAGCTTTTTTATCAAAGGAAAACAAATAAATTTTATTCACTTTCCTTTGATAAAAATTTTTTCGGTTACACAAACCCAGAGTATCAATTTATTCTGTTCAACTCCGTCATATATCCTACATATACATTAGCATATGCGGTTATATCTGCCGATGCTTATCGGGAGTGACACTTGTACGCAACAACCATGCCAAAGTTTCATTTGATGTAATTCATGCAACTATTTATTTATCAACGTTCAAATTTGTCTCAAAATGTGTACTTTTAGGAATATTACAAATTATTGGTTTTTTTGTAAAAATACATTGCTTTTTTGTACTTTCTGGTGTATTATATTAATAGATAGATTTGTCCAGAAAAGTACAGTTTTCTGGATATTTTTTTATACTTTTTCAAAAGGACCAATACAAAACTGTTTTGGTCCTTCTTCATAACTTTGATTCCCTGGGAACATAAGTAGACTAACATGCTTCCATTATTTTTCTTGCCTTCGCATAAAAAGTGGATCTTGGCATGTTACATAATTCTGCTGCCTCTCTAACTGTTACCTTTTTCTTTATCCATAGTTTAACCAATGGATAAAAATTCTCTGGCACTTCTCTTTCTGGCCTTCCAAATGCTACTCCTCGTTCCATTGCTGCATCAATTCCCTGTCGTTGTCTTTCTTTAATTTTTATTCGCTCTGTTTCTGCAACATAACTTAAAATTTGTAATACCAAATCTGCTATAAATGTTCCCATCAGATCTTTATCTTTATTTCTTGTATCTAGCAATGGCATATCTAATACAACAATTGCCGCCCTTATTTCTTTTGTTATAACTCTCCATTGTTCTAATATTTCTTCATAGTTTCGCCCCAAGCGATCGATCTCAGGTATATATAAAACAGCATTTGAATCTAATTTTGCCAATAATTTTTTGTATTCTTTTCTTTCGAAATTTCTTCCAGACATTTTATCTATGTAAATTCTTTTATCCGGTATCCCTCTCTCTTTCATCATTATTATCTGTCGAGCTACATTTTGTGTTTTACTAGATACTCTTATGTATCCATATTCTTTTGTATCGTTATTCATTTATACCTCCAAAATTGAATAAATAATAAAATTAGTTACCTTTTCAATTTTAGATGTTTTAAATGATTAAATTATTCTACTTTGATTCCTTGGGAAGCAAAGTTTGTTACAACATTATATTCAAAAAAATATCAAGGCCAAACTGAATCATAATTCAATTATTCCTTGATACTTTTTGCTATTTTCTTTATTTCTTCTACCTATGCAAATCAGATATCCTTGCTCTTACATTAATCTACACACAACTCAACTTTGATTCCCAAGGAATCAAAGTGAAATTTACTTTTTAGCAGCTTATTATAGAGGGTTTGGGATACATCCCATATTTTCAAGGGGTTTGGGGATTCACACCAACAAGCTCTATTTTCCGTGTCGGACAAATAGGATGCTTGCTTTAAATTCTAAAGAATTTAAATTTTCACTTTGATCCTCAAAGTGGATCAATCATTGAAAAGGAAACACTGCTATCGCAGCTATTGAATTTTATAAAATTCACTTTGATTCCTCAGGAACATAAGTTGTTTTCTTATTTTCCCAAAATATCCATTGACAAACCTATTATCTAATTCTATAATGAATGTAATCTTAATTTATAAATTTTTATAATTTTTTATAAAATTCATTTGGCATCTATTTTAGAATAGATGCCTTTTCTCCATTTTAAGGACTTTTTACTTCTGTTCCCCTGGAATCAAAGTATTATTCTACAATAACAAAATAAAACCTGTATAATTATATCAAATGATATTTATACAGGTTTTTTATTACCAATCTAATTTTTAAAATCCAAAAAATTCATACCAACGATTAACAATCTGTGCCCTATTAGCACAAATATATTTTTGAATTTTCTTCAAATCACTTTTAGGAATATTTCCTTTATTATGTTCTAAAACAATTTCATTTCTTTTTATCCAAAACTTTGTTGAATTATTTGATGGTTTTCCCTTAGAAACATGAATATGAATAGGTTCTCCATTTTCATTTGAATAGAAGTAAAATGTATATCCCAAAAAATCAAGCAATACTTTAGGCACTATAACCAACGCTCCTCTCTTTAGCTATCTCCCAAATCAAAAAACTATTATTTCTTATATATTCTTGCATCCACAATAGTTCATCCTCATTAAATCCACTAGTTTTATATATTCGATTCTCTGGTAAACTTCCTTCAGCAAACTCAAATCCATTTTGATTTTCTCTTTCAAAATAAAATGTTATAATATCAAATCCATCTCTGTCCTCTTCAATATCAGAAAATGTTAATCTTATTCCATCCACTGTACTGTAATAATTTTTCATTTTCTAGCACTCCTTTCTAATATATAATATCCTTACACTTTAATATTATCATACATAAATCATAATATTCAACTTTGATTCCCTAGGAATCAAAGTTGATATGTACTAATATTTCATCATCCAGTGAAAGCAATATTCACTGGATGATTTTCTTATTAACCTTTATTCCCTAGGAACATAAGTTAAATTAAAATGCTATCAAATATGCTCTATTTGTTAATCTCTCTGTCGGGTCAACTTTTTCTTCATTCACAAGTTCAACTATCTCTGAACATCTTTTTAATTCTTCTTCAACATTCTCATTTTCATAACAAGGTATCAATATCATTTCATGTATTGAACTTGGAATAACGATTATCCTCTTTACATTTTCAATTTCAGCAAAAACTTTTACTGCTTCCCGATTCAATACTGCTGATGCTCCCCGAAACATTACCTTATTTGAAATTATAAACATCTTTTTTTCTTCCTGCACAAATGGTGATGTCATTCTTGCAATTTGTATTTCCTTGGCAAGATTTTCTTCGGCAATTGCCCACGCTTCTGATTCAGCCATATCTATATTTTGTAACATTCCTCTTTTGATTTTTGTCGTCCAAAATGTCTCAATTGCATTTATCCTTAAAAACAAATATTTTTCTATTCCTTCAAATTCTGTCTTTCTTTTGATTATATCTTCTTTACTTTCTTTTTGTACTGCTACATACAAATTTTTCTTAAAATTCTCCTTACTAAATAAAAGTGGTTTGTCTAATTCTTCGCTTTCTCTTATTGCATCATTATGAATATCTAACATTTCTTCTGCAACAGCTCTAGCTGTTGCACCTATAGATTCTGCTTTTTTTATGATATCATCAATATGAAATACTGGTATCATAAATCTATCAGAATCAATAATACTGACTCCTAAAACATTAACTCCATTTTTCACTAATGTTTCTTCTTTGACTTCATATCCCATTTTATGTAGTTCATCTATAATTTCTTTTTTATTCATTGTATTTTCTCCTTATTAACAATTCTTTAATTTTATTTCGTTACAAATCTGTCAGAATCCCAAAAATTTATTTTCAAGATCTGATCTTTTTCTGCACGGGGAGCGTATTGAGTTTTTCGGAAACAATCGTTTCATGGTTTATTCACCTCACTTTGTATGGTATGATGTTCTTTCTTTATTTTCTTAGTCTTCACTTATCTTTCGGGTTTGCGTACATCTTTCGTAACAGGTTTCAATAAGCTTGCAAGGGTTTAAGTGGTAAGCGGAGCTTTGCGAGCATTAAGGAACGCCCCTTGTAAGCTTATTGAAATCTGTTATGATGTACATCAGCAAACCGATAAGTGAATACTAGGGAAATAAAGAAAGAACATCATACCATACAAAGTGAAGTGAATATTAATACGTTATAGGTTGGAGAAAAAAGGGGGTTCTCTGGAGAACCGTTCGAGAAGGGGACTTATATTTTCAACTTATGTTCCCAGGGAACATAAGTTACCTTTTTACTTTGATTCCCCAGGAAGCAAAGTATCTCACATAAGTTTTGACAACGCAAAAGACAGTCACTAAATTTAGTAACTGTCTTTTCTTTTGTTTCATTATATTTCTAAATCATCATTTAATTCCATCGGTTTTTCGCTGTTCTCATATTTCAAGTCCATGTTTAATACTTTCATCGTTTCTCTTGTAACTGTTATTATACGAATTCTTTCCTGTAGTTCGTCTAATACACAATTTTTAACAACATCCAGAAACATTTTTGGATTTCCTCGAACCTGCCACCCTTCTAAAGATTTCTTATAATCCTGCTTGGCATCATGCTTTAATGCAATTGGTGGATATCCTTCTTTTTCCAACATATAATTTAAAATTAATCTTCCTGTTCTCCCATTTCCATCTTGAAATGGATGTATATTCTCAAACATTGCATGGAATGCTGCAACCTTTGCAATAGGATGTGCATCTGAATTTTCATATGCATATAACAGGGTCGGTATTAACTCTCTAATTTGTATTGGATCAACTGATTCTGTTAAAGATCCCTGAATATATACTGGTGCAATTCGATAAGTTCCTCTAATTCTTGGCTGACAGTCTAAAGTAGTTCTTTCATGTATATCTTTTATAAAATCTTCCGTAAACTTTCTGTCATTTTCCAATTCTTTTTCAATATATGCACATCCATCTGCACATCCTCTGGCTGAAAATATTTCTCTTAATCGTTGATTATTATTTGGAGTAAATTCTCCTTCCAATACAAGCTCCGTATCTCCTAATGACAACGTACTCCCTTCTATTGCATTTGACTCATAGGTAAATCTAACTAAAAATGCGTCATCATAGCTTTTTAAACCATCTTTTTCATATTCATTAAATGGTTTCATACCTTCAAACTTTTTCTTTAATTCATCTAATTCTTTATAATCATCTATCGAAATATCCTGATGAAAAGCTTTATAAATTTTTTCGTGCATTTTTTACCCTCCATTCATATTTCATTTTTCTATAGTATTATGTTTGTGTCAAGTTGAATCAGTTTGACTTTGATTTCCGAGGAATCAAAGTTTATAGCAACTATCTCTTGATCAAATTACCTTTTTTTCTGCCCTATTATATAACATTCATAAATTAAAATCACTCCGATCACCATCATCTTCAGACTATAAGTAATATTTAATGTATCATTCTCCATTCCACCAACAGCTCCCATGATCAAAACAACTCCTGCAATAATTCCAATTACGTATCTCATAAAATTTTCTCCTTCCAAACTTTTTAATTTTAATGTTTTAAACTACAACCGATTATAAAATTTGCTTTCAAGATCTGAAGCTTTTTTGAGGGGTACGTTTAAATTTTTTCGGAAACATTTATTTTTGTGTTTTTCCTCCTTTCGTAAATTTGCTTTCTGAGTCTTTGCTTATCTCGGGTTTGCGTGCATTTTCAATATCAATTTTCTTTATAGCTGCAAGGGTTCAAGTGGTAAGCGGAGCTTTGCGAGCATTAAGGAACGTCCCTTGCAACTATAAAGAAAATTGGTATAATGCACATCTGCAAATACGAATAAGCAAAGATTCTGAAAACAAATTTCGAAGGTGGATACCAAAAACTTTCGGTTGGAGAAAAAAGGGGTTCCCTTGGGGAACCGCTCGAAAAAGGGATTTTATTTTACTTATGTTCCCCGGGAATATAAGTTACATTTTTACATAAAAAAAGCAGCTATCCGCTAAGGATAGCTACCTACTCTTTATAGTCATCTATATCTCCAATTCTTCATCTATCTCTTTTGATTCTGGAGATAAGTCATCATATTGTTCTGGTTGATATCTGACATTTTCATATTCATTAGATGGAACATATAATCGTTTACACTCAAGAATTCCATCGATTTGCTGATCAACTAATTTATTTAATTTCTGCAGACGTTCTTCTGGAAGATCAAATTCGTCATTTCTCTGGAATTCAAACCCTCTCAAATTTTTTAGGTCATTTCGTATTTCAGGAGTTAATAATGCATGAGCGATCTCATTGAAATCTTCTCCAATCTGTGTTGGTCTTGATGCTAAATATACATCCAGATTTTCAAAATCTTCCTGTTCTGCATATGGTAACAAAGCTTGATTATGATCAAACATTGGAGCCATTCTTTTTATCTGCATTGTATCATTATCTACCATAAATCCATAATTGCCCATATGACGATCCGTATTCAAAATCAAAGCATCTAATACAATCATTCGTCGAAAATCATCTTCACATCCATGCTGTTCAAATTTTTCTAATATTTCTTTTACTGAAACAAGTTTTCCAAAAAATTTTGTAATTGGAACATACCCTTCCTGCTCCGATGTAAACAACCTACATTTCGATGCTATTTTATTATGATATTTCTCAACACTATATTCTACTGCATCTCTGCATATTATCCTGGCAATCTGAGATGAATACATTTCTGAATAAGGCTCTAATCCAGCATTTCTTGCTCCCTCGCTTCCTCTCTTTAACAGATAGATTCCATCATCTTCTTTTACCCAACATTTTGCAAAACTACCTGACGTACCAAATTCCGGTGAAGTGGTCGTAAACTCTTTTCCATAAAGCCCACCTTCAAATGCTATCTTCGCAATCGTTTCATCAAATTGATTTTCATACAGAGAAACATTTTTCCACTGTAATTTACTATCTACAGTTTTAATCCAAAATGTATCATTTAATGAAAGGGCATGTGTCACTCTGATAAATCCATCCAGATTATAACAACCACACATTCTTAACAAGTCTGCAATATACTGGCGATGTTTTGGAGCCTGTCTCTGACTGATCCACTGTCCTATTCCATCATATCCATATGGTCGTATTTCTTCATAGGATTCTTCTTCTTTAAAACTCACACCAAGAGGGGAATTATCGCAAGTAAATCTTAATATCCGATCATCTTTATTCATTAGATAAAATTCATTTTCTAAAAACATGTCTATTTTCCTCTCTAATTCTTGTCTTTATTACTTATCTATGTGCTTTTATTATATCATCGTAATTCCCACATATAAACCACTTCTTACTTTTAAGGATATACTTAAAAGTCTTCTTATAACTGTTTATGTGGAATCGATCTAAAATTTCTACAACTCCCTTATAATAAACACAATAATTTTCTCTATTACACTGGTCAATTTCTGTTCTTGCTCCAGCAATTGTCATTTCTCTTAATCTAAATTCTTTTATCTTACCATTATTATCTAAAATCTGTAATCTTACGTCTGGAATTTCTCCAACTATGTTTACCCTCTTTGTTTTTTCTAATTCTTTTACATCTAACATATCATCACCTCATACTGGTATTATACAAGAACATATGTTCTGTGTAAAGGAAATAATATTAATATAAAATTCGTACCAGTTATCTTTTACTCCATCCTACATATTTAGGTTGATATTAATATAGGAAGGAGGTTTTGGAGATGTTTAAAGCAATAAAAAAATGGTTAATCCGACTACTTATTAAGCAATTAATAAAAAACTTTTTGAAATTTTTTGTCATTTGCTTATTGATTAACATAATCTCATTATTTTTCTAGTATATCATTGCCTGTAAAACCATAATTATGCTACAATTATGTTATATAGAAAGGAGTTGAATCATATGCCACTAATTATGCCTATCAGAGATTTAAGAAATACTAGTGAAATATCAGAACTTGCTCATAAACAACAAGAACCCATTTTTATCACAAAAAATGGCTACAGTGATTTAGTAGTTATGAGTAGCGAATTATACGATCAATTTATAAAAACAAATCGTATTGATCAGATAATTTATGAATCAGAAAAGGAAATGAACGAAGGTGCAAAGTCTATAGACCTCGATGATGCATTTAAAAAGTTAAGCAAAAAATATTATGAAGAAATATAAAATACAATTAAACGCACGTGCATATCGAGATTTAGAAGAAATATTTGAATATATCGCAAATGATCTCCAATCTCCAGAATATGCCAAAGGGCAAACGGATCGGCTATGGAAATCACTTAAAACACTAGAAATATTTCCATCCTCTCATCAAGAAAGGCTTGTTGGAAATTATGCAGGAAAAGGATACCGTCAATTACTAATTGATAATTACTTGGCCATTTTTAAAATTGATGAGCAGAGAAAAATCGTAAAAATTATTACTATCCAATATCAAGGAAGAAATTTATAAAATTTCATCTTTCTAACCCAAACCACAATAATAAGATGTAACTGTCAAGTAAAACTCAAAAGGAGAACCTTCTGTATTTGTTATACAGAAGGTTCTCCTTTTTGGATAAATCTGTTTTTATCATTATATTAAATTCTTCAAATATGGTTTAACCGCCCTTGTTACTTGGATTGTTAACCCTTCATCTGGATCATATGTAACCATTTCAAATATTGAAACAATTTTAAATCCTGTTTTTTTATGCTCCTTTTCAATTATTTCAATCTGACTTCTTATAATGTCCTCTATAATTTTTTCCATTATTTCAGTCAAATCATCTTCCTCTACTTGTAAAATAGCTAGCAGATTCTTCTTTTCTAAAAGAATAGATTCTGTATCCTCTGAAATCACATGATTTATCAATTCAGAAAATACCTTTAATCCATCTGCATTTTCCAAAATATGACCTAGCAGCGTAATTTCCTCCGTTGTTTCTTCTGTTAACCCCTTTGTTATCTGTGTTTCGACTTTTTCCATAAAATTGACTCCTTCCTGTTTATTTTATTATATTTTATCATGAGTACTCTGAAAAACCTAAAAAATATAAGAACTTTTTTATCATTGAAAAAAATAACTCATTCAATATTGCAGTTACTTGTAATCGCAAGCAAAATAAATATAATATAATGCATTTAGGCAAAATGAAATGAATAGTCTGTAAGGACCAAAAACGAAAAACCAGAGATTATACACTCTGGTTTTTCGTTTATAAAAAATTATTTTTTTATAATTACATTGCTAACAAATTTTTTCTTACCAACACTGATTGTAATCTTTACTTTTCCTGGTTTGATCGCTGTGATCTTTCCGTTTGAAGATACTTTGGCAATCTTTTTGTTGGAAGATTTGTATTTTATCTTATTGGTGCATGTGATCGGATTGATCACTGGTTTTAGCTGATAAGACTTCTTTTTATTCAATGTTAGTTTCTTTGATACGTTTTTAATTGCTGTACAAATTACTGCTTTTTTCTGGATTGTGACGTTGATCGTCTTTTTTAGTCCGCTTGCTAAAGTGATTGTAATCTTGGCTTTGCCTGTTTTGTTTCCTGCCTTAATCTTGCATGTGCCATTTTGATTTCCTGTCACGGTTACGATTTTTTTATTACTGCTTGTCCAGGATGTTATGTAGTCGCTTTTGGCTAATCCTGTGACGGTAAACTTTTTTGTGGTCTGTTTCTTTTTTAGTTTTAGTGATGTAGCGTTCATGCTGATCGTTGCGTTCAGCTTGTCTCCGATCGTCCTTGTTTCTGTTTTCCCGCATATGCCGCAGGTGCGTTTCTGTTCTTCTTTGGAAAATACATCAGCTTCTTTTGTGGTTGCCCATGCTCCAAATTTGTGTCCGCTGGCTTTGATCGGTTCGCTCTTTGTTGTGCCGCAGATATCACAAGTATATGTTTTCATACCATCGTGTTCACAAGTCGCTTCTGTTTCTGTGATCGTCCAGTCATGATCTGTTTTGGCGATCGTTTCCCCACTTGCAAGTTTCTTACCGCATGTGACACAGTAAGTGTCTCCTGTATAGCCTTCTTCCTTGCATGTAGCCTGTTTTTTATTTCGGATCTCTGTCTTTGTATGTCCTGTTGGTGCTATCGTCTCTTCTTTAGTCTTTTTGCACGTCTTACATGTGTATTCTTTGATACCATCTGACTCGCACGTAGCCGCCTTTTTCACGGTTCCTTTATCCCAGTCATGTCCAGTTGGATTGATCGCTTTTCCTGTCTTTATGATCTGCTTACAGTCCTCACAATAAGTATCTCCGCTGTAGCCTTTCTCTTCACAAGTCGCATCTTTTTTATTGATCAATTTTGTATGCTGATGACCAGTTGCTTTGATCGTTTCTGTGTAGGATTCATTGCAGTTTTTATCGGTACAGTGATAGGTCATCTCACCTGGTTCGGTACATGTTGGTTCTTTTGTTACTGTGCCATTATCCCAGTGATGTCCTTTTAGCATTGGGATCGTCTCTGTTCTGGTCTTATGGCATTTTTTACATGTATAGGTTCTGATCCCTGTTGCTGTCTGTGTTGGCTCTTTTGTGATCTCTCCATTATCCCATGTGTGTCCTGTTGCGGCAATTTCCTGTCCTAACTGGATAATCACACGGCAATCCTCACAGTACAAATCACCAGAATAACCTTTTCCCTCGCAGGTTGCAGCTTTCTGATCGATGATCTTTGTGTGCTGATGTCCTGTCGGATCGACGACATCGATCTCATATTCATTACACCGTTTACAGATGCGTTTTTTCGTTCCGTATTTGGTGCAGGTTGGTTCTTTGGTAGTCTTCCATTCTCCAAAGTCATGCCCTAGCGGATCGCTGATCTGTGTTTCTTTTGTTTCTCCACAGACACTGCATTTTTCTACTTCCATCTCGCCTTTTTCACAAGTTGCAGGGATGTTGTCCTGTTTTACCCAGGTATGCTCTTTCTTGGCGATCGTTTCTCCGGAACTCAGCTTTTTGTTACATACGCTGCAGTAGGTGTCTCCGGTGTAGCCTGTGCTAGAGCAGGTCGCTTCTTGCTTGTTTCTGATCTCTGGTTTATGGCCAGTTGCAGTGATCGTGTGGTTTTCACCGTATCCGCATGTCTTACAAATGTATCTTGCGATCCCGTTGGAGGTGCAGGTCGCTGCACTTAATATCTTATTAATCTGCCAGTCATGTCCTGTTGCTTTGACTGGTTCTGTTTTGGTCTGATTGCAGACGGTGCAGGTGTATTCCTGTTCTCCGTTGACTGTACATGTTGGAGCTTTGATGATATCTCCTGGTTGCCATTTGTGCCCGCCTAGGGATGGTTTGGTTTCTACTTCCATTGGAGCTTTACAGCGAGTACAACGATAGGTTGTGATTTCTGGATGTGTGCAGTCTTGGGACTGAGTGATTTCTCCGTTGGTGTAGTCGTAGTTGTGTCCTAATGGTTCTAGATTATAATCTCGATATTCGTATATACAGCCTGGATTGGTACAGTAATAAGCCATATATCCCATTTCTTCGCAAGTAGCTGATGCTTGACCTACTTTAACTAATGTATGATTTCCTTTGCAAACTGAATGATCTTTGCTCCAATCGTCTTTAGATATATTAAAATATGTGTTTTCAATATCGTTATTCTTAAGAATTACTCTTAATTTGAGCATTGTATCTTGTCCTAATAAAAATTCATCATTTGCATTTCCATCTTTATCCAGAGCAATACTTGTACAATCTGTATAATAAAATGTTCCATCAATCTTTACCAGATTCCATGCATGTTGTAGACCGCTACCCATTTGATATCCCTCTTCAAAAAGAGTCAATAATCCAGCTGCATTTGCCATATAATGAAATAGATTTGCATAACCATCACACACTGCATAACCATCTAAAATAGCACCTGTCATATCATGAGCATTTTTTCTTGAACAATTTGCAGGATCTTTTGCATATTCTCTATCATATTTTACATTTTTACCGATCCATTCTCTGATCGTCTTACATTTTTCATAGTCAGATTTTTCATCCAGATTTAAACTGTCTATTACTTCTTTTAACTTTGTGATTGTTTTAGAATATCTTTCTGCATATTGATGACTTAACATATGATAGTAAAACACACCTTTGTAAGATTTCGTAGTTTCATCATATGTGATTTTGTCAAGCTTATCATTCAAAAGATTTCCTCTGGCATCAAGAAACTGAGCTAATCCCTGTCCTTCGTTTGGATTTCCTGTTTCTTTATAGGTTTCTTTATGTACTGCGTCATTAAACGGATTTGATCCCTTCTCAATACCATCAACCTTTTGATCCGCTTTGATCTCTACAGGTATCTTAACCGTAAATGGTTCAGCTTTTCGCTCTGTCAGAATCTTTCTGGATATATCAGCAAGACCTTTGACCGCATCCTGATAGTTATCATAGACTTGCGTAGTATCTGATGTGCAAATATATTCTTTAATTCCTGATTCATAAACTTTTAACCGATATTCAAAGCCTTCTGCCGATGACTTGATCAAGCTTTCTTCTGCATGAACACTGACCGGACTATTCCAAGGAAAGAAACCTGTTATGACCATAATCCCTGCCAGTAAGCATGCAATCTTTTGTTTCCATTGCTTCATAAAAATAAACCTCCTCGTTTTGTTTATTTTTGTATGATCCCCTATATTTATATTTTACCACAGGTACTTGGAAAAACCTAAGAAATACAAGGATTTTTTGAACTTTTTTCTTCATGGATTCATTGTATTTTCTTAACTTATCTGTTATAATATTTATTAATCCAAAGTACAATCAATAAGTACTGAAATTCCAGATGATCTTTGATTTTCTGGAATTTTTACATCATTGAAAAAAACACCAAATTTTTATCACAATTCGGGAATTCTTGAAATATCAATATACCTATGATACGATGTTTACAGGCAAAAGTGATATTAGTATCGTGTTGATACAAAAACCTCAGTAGCTGAGTCTTTTACTACTGAGGTTTTCATTTTATTTTCCAAATTTCTTGAATTTCCAAAAGATTTATGATATCTTTTATTTAAGGAAAGCACCCATTCCAAAGTGGATGCCACCATTGGGGTTTGCCCTTATGGGCATCGCCTATCCTGTTGGCCGACAGGATAGGCTTTTTTTATTTCTTATCTATTCCCCATAGCTAATCTCTTTGCTATGGGGAAACTTTTTATATCTCATCGATCAGATTTTAAAATTCTTGAATATCATAAACTGATTCAATAAATTTTTGACATTTTTTCTTTTGCATGATACTATAATTATAGAAAAGGATACTGTCGATAGACGGTTAGTCCGATATGTATTTTAGCAAAAATAGCTGCTTAGTTTATCAGACATAGGGCGGCTATTTTTGTGTTTTATCACTATCTCGGCCAATAGTATATCCTATACTAAAGCAGGTTAAGCCAAAGCTTACTACTGCAATAAAATCAATAATACTCATGGCTTAGCCCTCCTTTCCAGTGGATTCCCTTACGGGTTTCTATGTAATCAGAGGGTCGCAGTCCCTCTGTTGAAGGACTAACCGCCTACCGTTATGACAATACCCTTGTTCTAATTATAACAACTCATAATTGAACATGCAATATAAATGGAAAAGCATCCAGATACGCAGCTTCATGCATCAGGATGCTTTTTGTTATTTATATTTCAGTTTATAATTCTTCCTTTAAAACTCCTTTCTTCTTTCTTTTATATTCCCGTATACTTATATTTTATCACAGGTACTGTAGAAATCCTAAGAAACACAAGGATTTTTTTAAGTTTTTCTTGTTAAAATCGTTGTATTTCTTAGGATTTCTGTTATACTAAAAAGGATTCAAAACTACAACTGTTGTAAATAATAAAGATCCCAGATAGTCCGATAATCTTTTGGGATCTTTATTATAATTTCAATATTAAGAAAAAAGATATAATATACTTAACTAGGAAGTCGTCAGACGGCCATGCTCTCCGTTCCGAGCTTTGCGGAAGGAGGGTGATATTATGAGTACATATGAAGAATTTATGATTATCATAAATATAGCATTATTAATTATTGCCATTCTGAATTATACGAATAAAAAATAGTCGTCCTGTCCCCTGGAAAGAATAGAACGACTATTTAAGTAATATGTTCGCCGGGGCGGATGGGTTTGCTCCATCGTGCCGACTTCCTTGTTAAGTATATTATAATCAAAATCATTTGATTTTTCAATACTTTTTCTACTACTCAAATAAGTTTTGACAATATTTAAAATAATAAAAAGAGTCCAGACACATCACTAAATCGTGTATCTGGACTCTTTTCGTTATTCTTTCATAGAATTAATCAGGTCATTAATCAGTTTCGTGTTTTCTTCCACTTTCTTTGGATCGATCCCTGCCATCTCAAACACATTAACATGTGTTGAGTTAGGGCTTGTGTCTAACTTTATTATAATATAGTTCCTGAATGCCCATTCTAATTGCATCTGATGCCGTTACGTGTAATACGTCACAGCATTTTTGCAATTTTTTTATATCATCTTCCGACATCCTCGCTCTTTTTACAATTGTTTTTGGAGCATCCGTCGGGCGTCCTATTTTTTTCATATTCAGTATTTTACCTCCTTATTTTATAAATCTCCTGTGATTTCTTCTTTATAAATTAATCTTCTGATGTTTCTGAGTCGTCAAAAATTGACCAAGCTAATGTCCTGCAAAAATCTCCAGACCATTTCGCAATTAGTATGCAATATGGTGTTGTAATGTCTACAATGAACGGAATTTTTGGATGATACCCTTTCAATTTTTTTCCTGTTGAATCTTTTTGAGCATTATCAATTGCTTTCATGGCAAGTGGTAATCCCGTTTCATCTTTGCAGCCTACTGTTGTCAGTAGTATGACATTTTCCTCTTTGACCTCTGCCGTGATTGTCGCAGAATAAAAAGATCCGTTGGCTACAACATGTATTTTTGTCCCATCCAGGAACGGAACTGTATAATTGCACGCAACTTTTCTTTCAAATTTAATAAGCTCTCTCACCCTGGCTCGTACTTCTTTTTTTACTTCTCTGGCTAATGATCTCCTCATATGTCCTGTCGATAAAGTATAATGATATATACTGTTCATCGTACTCACCCATTTAAACCTTTCTTCATTTTATAATTCGTCAATCTCTGGCGTATCTTCATGATCCATTTCTTTTAGTTCTTCAAGACTCGTTCCCAATGACATAAGAGCCAATCTAAATTGCTTTGGATCGATATGCCCAGCTTGTAAATTCCGCCAATCTGTAAAACGCTCTGGATTCTCTTCCTTTTCCCATTCATAAGCTCGATGATCGGCTTCATCATACAATAATCTTGCACGTGTTGGCAATTTCATCGGCTCGTCCCCTCTGCTCTGCCACCTGTAATCCTTTACGATATTGTCCCAATTGAGATCATCCGGGATTTTTTCTATTATGTATACCTCCTGCCAATACTCTTCTGGCACATCAGGATAATGAATTAGAGCATACCTCTCTTTTCCATCTATAACATATTTGTAAATTTCGTGCTCGATATCTGGAAGTGCTACATATTCAAATCCGTTTTTCTTTAGTCCCTCTATCCAGTTTGTTTCTGTAAATGTTTGAACCCATACGTCTTTTCCATAATGTTTAAATTTTTTCATTTTGATTTCCTCCTTTTCTTTTTCTTATTCCTTTAACTGTCTTTATTATATGTTGTGTAGCTACAAAAGTCAATAGTTTTGTGGCTACATTTTTCAATAAAAAAAAGACCAGGGATTTCTCCCCAATCGAATCTTGTTGCATATTTTTTCTTATCTTTCATCTTTCTCATATCAAATAAGTTTTGACAATCTTTAAACTAATAAAAAGAGTCCAGACACATCACTAAATCGTGTATCTGGACTCTTTTCGTTATTCTTTCATAGAATTAATCAGGTCATTAATCAGTTTCGTGTTTTCTTCCACTTTCTTTGGATCGATCCCTGCCATCTCAAACACATTAACATGTGTTGAGTTAGGGCTTGTGTCTAACTTTATTATTTCTCCACCAAGCTCAAAGAACTTTTCAACTGGGATTCCTCGACTGATTACTGATTTTACAATTTCTTTATTAATCTCTTCATCTTGGTTTTTCTTCACATCTTTCTCCTTTTCTTTCTGTATACAAACAATCCGCCAAGGATCAGGATCATTCCGCCTGCAAGTGGAAGATAATCGATCCATCCTCCTGTCTTTGGAAGATCGAGTCTGGAATCATTCGTTACCTCATAGGTCAGATGATAGAAATAATAGTTACTTCCCTGCTTGATCGCTTTACTCGTATCGACATTCTGCTTATCGACCTCTGCCTGTGACATGGTCAGTGGCAGAGTGACCGTGATAGGTTCTTTTAATAAGGTCTTTCCACCAGTAGTCTTGGTCTCTGTGATCGTATACGTATCAGGGATTAGTCCGTCAAAGGTTACTTCTCCGGCAGCATCTGTTTTCGCTTTCGCTACTTCTGCTCCATCGGAAGATGTAATGACAAATTCTACGTCTTTCAGTATTTTTCCATTGGAATCTTTCTTCTTAAGCTTGATTGATCCCTGGATCATCTGGTTCGTAAATGTCGCTGCACCTGTTAACTGTGCTTTGGCAGTCGATCCATTTGGTCCGATATCAAACGTAACCGTTCCTTTGTCCTGATTGATCGTTGCATTGCTGCTGTCACTTTCGATATTTTTCAGTTTGAAATACTTGATCATACCACCCTCATTACAAGTGTATGTACCATATTCCAGATCATCAAATGTCACAGACAACCTGATTGGATCACCCGGATGGTCTTTCATCTGTTTCTCGACTTCTTCCTTGGTAAACTTAACATCCTGTTCATAAGTGTGTTTCTTACCATAAACATCCGTTCCAGACAGTGTAAACGTAAAGGTTGGATCTCCTACATCCATGTTCAGATTTCCAGGATCCAGTGCCTTGGTGATCGTTACACTTCCTTTTGGTTCTGTCCTGTCATGGAAGTTTGTGATTAGAGTCAGGTCCTGATCGGTCGTGTCCGTATCATAAGACGGTTTATATCCGATCTCACTTTCTCCTGTGATCAGATCTTCCTTAACTTCTTCCCATGTATAGTTGATTTTCTTTCCATTGACTTTCACTGGAAGGAGCTTGCTCTTTGCCTGCCAGTTGTTTTCAGAGCTTAATATAAATGTCTCTTCCACTTTTCCATCAGCAAGCAGATTCACAGTCACAGATTTCGGACGGATGCCATCCTTGTTTCCATTGTCATTCCAGATCTTTTTCACTTTCTTATGTGTCGTTTCTGGCGTGTGGGTGTTTGTGATGATGATGTTCTTCGTTGTAGTTCCATCTGCATCAGTTGTTTCATTTGTTTCATAGGCATCAGTATATCCCGTCTTTGCATCACCTGTTAGATTATCAAGAGCTTCTTCTTTAATCTCATAATCATACTCTTCTCCAGCCTGATCATATTTGTCCAAGCCATGATATGTTGTATTGTCTGACCAGTTATTTGATGCATCCAATACAACTGCCCTTCTATAAGACTCACCATTTCGATAAAGCTGTGCCGTAATAGAAGCTGGTCTTATGCCATCTGCATCCTCTCCATCTTCCCATACTTTCTGCACATTAATATTGACATATTCAGGTACATCATGATGGTTCGTAAACGTAACTACATAGTTCTTGCTATCCCATACCGGATCTTTGCTTTGATATCCCTGTGGCACATCCTCCGTAAACTTCCAATTATCCTTGTCATCCTTCTTGATATCCGTAAACGTCATCCAGTTGTTTTCTTTCGTCAGCGTATACGTCTTGACTTCACCCGTCGTCTTATGTGTCGCCTTGATCGTGATCGACGTTGGCCGGATCTTGGCTGCATCGTTATGATCATCCCAGATCTTCTTTAATGCGATGTATTCTGATTTCTGATTCACAAAGGTATCGGAATCATGAATGTATGTACTTGTGTCATTGTCTGTATTGTTCTCGGCTTTCACATCATGGACCAGGTTTTCTTTCGTATTGTTGATCACTTCTCCTTTCAGTGTCAGCTTCTTGTCGCTTCCTTCGTATCCCGCTGGTGCGGATGTTTCCACGACTTCATACATATCGCAGCCTGTTCCGTCTTTTGCGTAGATATCCGTTGGCAGTCCGATAAATTCCAGATATTCAAACTGATCATCCTGTGATGTAGTGGTGGCGATCGTATCACCCTTCTTAAAGATATTTTCTCCTTTGCTATTAACGATATCTGTTTTCGCCTTTAAGGCAAATTCTGCTCCGGCAAGCTTCTTTCCGTCCTGATCGGTCTTGATCAGATGGATGCTGTATTTCTGCAGGACGTCATTTGCTTCGATCGATACACTGGCTTTCTTAGCCGTCTTTAATGCGATATCTTCTTCGTCCAGATCGATCACATCCACGGTTGTCTGGATTGTCTGGAACTTCGCATATTTCCCGGTGCTTTTGAAGTTGATGTTCAGTTTCATCTTTCCGCCTTTTTCTGCAACAGTTGGTGTAAATTCCACATCATCATCGGTCACATCCACATCTTCTGCACCATCATCGTCGTATTCAATTCTCCAGCTGAAATCCTTTGCCTTGAACTTATCACCTTTTAAGAAGCTGTTCTTTGGCATTGCTTTGATCTTGACCGGCTGTTCTTCCTTAAATGTATCTTCCTCGATCTTTAAAATCTGATCCATCGTATAGGTTGTCTTTAACTGGCTGTCTCCATAGAACATCTGGCTCATATCCTCAACATTGGATGTATTAAAGGATGATAAGTCGAGCGTCTTAATTAAATCCATTCCATAGAACATCTGGCTCATGTCCACGACAGATGCGGTATCGATGTTCTTAAAGTCGATCTTCGTGATCTCTGAACAATCCCTGAACATCTTTGCGGATACTGCGTTCATATAGATCACCTGTCCGGCTCTCTGACTGGAGATATAGTAATCTGTCCCGTCGTTCCATAAGACAACGCTGCCATCCTTATTCTGTGAGACATCCGTTGTACTTGTTCCTTCGGGTGCTGTTACCCAGGTAAAGGTAACCGTCTCCGCTTCTTTGATCTTCTCATTTAGTTTTTCTCCTTTTTCCAGGACATAAACGCCACTGCTTGGATCATTTCCATTGTTTCCAAACGGATCTTCCTTATCTGGTACCTTATCACTGTCTCCCATGTCATTGACATTTCCTGCCGTCGTATCCCAGTTCAGTTCGACTTCGTGTTTTTCCTGATCCACAACATACCCTGCAGGGGCCTTGATCTCTTTGACATAATACTTTCCGAGGTAGAAATCCCTGGTCTGTTCTCCATCATCGCCTGTTTTTGTAAAATAGATCTCATCGTCTTTGGTCGTTGTCTTCTGATCAATGAGAGTATCTTTCTTCCAGACAACGCTGCCATCATCTTTCTTGATATCCTCGTCGGCATACAGACCATAGACTGCCCCTGTGACCTTGTCATTTTCATAGACAAAGCTCTGTGCTTCCTTGTCATAATCAGATAAGACTTCTCCTTTTTTACTCAGACTGATCTGTCCCGGAACCGGACTGTCCGTCTGCTCAAACTTGTATGTTCCATTTCCAGCATTATCGTATGTGATCTTGACACTCGTTGATTCCGCACTCAGTTCAAAGGCCTTTTCTTCTGCATCATCCATATTGTATCCTGCAGGTGCTACCGTTTCTTTGATCGTATACTTTCCGTATGGAAGATAGCATGATGCTTTTCCATCCCCATCAGTTCCTGTTGTCAGTGTTGCTACCACGTCATGATCTTCATCATAGATCTCATAGACGGCACCATTGAGCAGTTTCTTTGTCTCTTTGGAACGCTTGGTCAGTTCGATCTCGATCATCTTTTCATCATCATTATACGGTCCGAACGTTACCGTCTTGTGAACGTCTGATTTGATCAGAACGACATCTTCATCTTCCATCATCTCATGTTTCGGATCGCCGTAAGTCTGATGCAGGGTATAGACACCGATCGCTAACGGAATGGATGTTGCTTCTCCTTTTTCGTTGGTTGTCAGTGTATCGACCACATCTCCGTGTGGATCGATGATCTGAAATCTCGCCCCGACCTCTGGCACATATTTGTTTTTATTGACTGACATCTGCTTTTTGATCGAAATCTTTGCTGACTTCGTGTAATCGTCTTTCAGACTGAATTCGTAAACTTTGATTCCATCTTCGTCTTCTGCTTTCATCTCGGAAGAATACTGTGGTGCTGCAAGATCATATCCTTCCTCACCTCTTGTCTGCAGGACGATAAATCCAGTATCTTTGGTAAAATCTTTTAATAACATGGCTGCGTTTCCGTCTGCATCTGTGACAAGTGTTCCAAGGATCGCTTTTTTATTACTCTTTTGTAGTTTTTCGATATAATCCAGTCGGTCCTGTGAAGTTGCAAGTGTCTGGTCCTTGAAATCCTTTACCAGTGATTCATCCAGCAGAACAAACTCCGCTCCCTGTTCCGGTTTGGATTTTCCATTTTTTACCATCGATTTTCTGATCCGGACTTTCCGGCCATTGTATGGATTATCCAGTTCAAACTTCTTAAATGTTTTATCACCGTCCTTGATCGTTACATCAAAGTCATCGGCAAGCTTATAATTATCTGTTCCTTTTGTCTGATGGACCGTATAAGTACCAGGATCTAATCTTCCTGACTGAGCAGATCCGTTCTCATCTGTGACAAGTGTTTCAACGACTTTCTTTGTTGCCTTATTGATGATCTGAAACTCTGCCTTATACTCTTCTTTCTTCGTGTATTGATCCGTTTCTTTATCGGAGATCCTTGTGACCTTTGTCACTGCAATGGCTGCATATTGTTCTGGATCGTTCGATTCGATCTGATACGTTGCTTTCGATCCGTCGATCGTTACCCATTTATCAGGTACCATCTCATATCCATCGGTTGTCTTTGTCTGATGGATCCGATAGGCTCCGTATGGGAGCAACGATGTCTGTGCGATCCCTTTATCATCTGTCGTGATCGTCTCTTTCAGGTTGTTCTTTGAATCATAAACTTCAAAGACTGCCTGTGCTTCTGGAACATTTTTCCCGCCGAATGTCTTCAGGACTTTGATCGTTCCTTCGTACTCTTCCTCCGGCAGATACTGTGTTGTATTCCGGTCGATCGTGACATAAACATCCTGACTGGCTGTCTTATACCCTAATGGAGCGTACTTTTCATGCAGGCGGTAATATCCTGGATACAGATCTGTTATCTTTCCGTAACCGTTCGCATCGGTCACAATCTGTGTGACATAGGATCCTGCCGCATAAACAACACTCTTATTATCAGATCCTGTGATATCACGGGCTGCATACAGTTCATAGACTGCATCCTTAAGACTTGCTTCCACTCCATGGTCACCTTTCGGGTTCTGTACCTTTCCCTGTTTGATGATCTCAAGATCCACTTTTCGGAATTCATTCGTGTAATTAAATGTAAAGGATCTGACTCCACCCTGTTCGATCTTACTCTGATCCGTCTGATCTGGAAGTAAATGTCCAAATGCGGATTTCGTTTCTCTTGTCATCCAGGTATGAATGGACGCACTCTTCATCGCTGCGATCTTATTCTGTGCATCCTTTACGGCTTCCTGCATTGCAACGGAATAAGCTTTTGCCTTGGAATCATACCACCCATTTTTGGTGGCTTCTTTTTTCTGTGCCTTGGAAAGATCATTCCAGTTTGTTACATATGTTTTATCTTTGGAAGATCCTTTACTGCTTAAGGTACGCTGCACTGTATACGTAGCTTCTCCGTTTTCGTCCGTCTGCACCGTCCCTTTCAGCGTTCCATCCATATAGATCTGAAAATTCGCTCCAGCAAGTCCTGCCCTTGTCTCTGCATCCTTTTTTCGGATTTTGATCTTAACATTATCCGGACTTTCCATCGTTTTTGTTGCATTTGTCTTTGCTTTTTTGATCGGTGGCGGTGTATGACGGAATCCAAACAGGACCTGATGTGAATCTAATTTCTTCTTTTTCACACATTTCTTGACCGTGTAATAATAGATTGTTCCCTCCGGATCCTGATCACTGATCGTTTCACAGAACTTCTTTGCATCGCTCTGTGAATATCCTTTCTGGACATTCTTTCCAGCTTGATACACGGTATTCTGTTTGTTTGCTCCATGTCCGCAAGCCCAGATATATGCCTGTGTCAGTGCCAGTGCCTTGGTATTCTTGCTGCTTGACCTGAAATACCAGTTTAATGCCTTTGCGATCCCTTTTTTCTCATAAGTCGCTGCATTGACTGTTTTGTACTTTAAGGTATCGCCAGAACACATCGTCTTTCCTGAATTTAAGCAGAACACTCTGTGTCCGCCTGCCGTCATTGCCCATAAGCCTTCGGATGCAGCACGTCCGATCGCAGGGATCTTATTACTGCTCATTGCCTGACTCATCGCAAGTGTTGTCTCTCCTGTGTCTGCTTGGACGTTCTTTGTCTTCAAGAAAAGACTTCCTCCTGAATTACTGAAATAAGTTGTCATTACCATCAGGAGGGCAAGCATACTGACACCGATCTTTCTTAAGATCATCTCTATGTATTTCTTCATCTCTTCCTCCTTTATTTATAACGATCCGTAAAATATCCTGGTTGGTTGTTCTTATCGATACGTCCATACTCGGAATCAATATGATCCCGGCTGAATCCTGTTTTATTTTCACCTTGAATCTCGACATCCCCCTGGAACATCGCATCATCACGGATCAGGTTGTGCAGATCGAACGATCCGTCACTCTTCTTCCAGATGGCATACAGTTCATAGGTCTGTCCTGCATCACAGAGTGTATTGACCGTCTGTCCGTCCGTATATTTCTGTTTGATGGCATCTGGATCTTCACTCCATCCGATAAAGGTATAGCCTGCACGCTGAAAACTGTTTGCTGGAAGCTGAACATCTTTTCCATAAGCAAGATTTTCTGTTTTTTTACTTCCAGAAGCCCCATTTCCGTCGAAACTGACTTCATATGTGCTCTTTTCCCAGACTGCATACAGCTGCAGTTTATCGGCTCTCTTCCATGTAATTGTCTGACCTGGTGAATAAGTGGCTGTCGTTGCATTTCGATCTTCACTCCATCCAACAAAAGCATAGCCTTTTTTTGTGTAACCATTGTCTGCAAAGGTGAAGTTCTGATCATATGTTGCTGTACCATCACCTGTCCATCCGGAATCTTCTCTGTTTCCATCATAGCTGACAGTATAAGTATTTGCTGTCCATTGTGCTACAGCACTATAATCTGTGCTACATACAACCCATCCTGTTCCCATCCAGTCACCCCAGTCGTTATCACGTCTCCATCCAGCTAAACTATATCCTTCTCTCCATGCATTTGGAAAAGTAAAGTTATCCCCATCATTGAAAGTTCTTTCACTTTCACTAATACCTCCACCATTTCCATTGTAATAAACTTTATATTGGTTTCTTCCCCACAGATAAAGTGTTGCATGACAATCATGGTAACGATAATATTTTTTTGCAGATTTATCATAATAAGTTGCTACCGCAGTATCATATGCACTCATCCGAATTGTAGTTTCAACCCAATGATTTTCTGTGGAATGACCTGCTGTATTTGATACTTGGTGTGCCGCTGATGTCGCAGAAGGTGTATCAAAATAGTTTCCACTATAATAATAATGTGCCGGTGCCCAATATCCTATTTTTAAATTAAACCACGAATAATTTCCTGAAGCATTCCGACTCGTTGATGGTGAAGTATCCAAAATTTTCATACCATACGGATTGTCATTCGTTTGCTTTACATTAATGTAAAGAGGACGACTTTTATCATTAAATGTATTTCCTGAATAAGTTTTATCTGTTGTCACGGTAAAATAAATAGTTGATGTTCCCCATGGTCCATTTATTGAAACACCCGTCCAATAACCATTTTTTGGATAAGAAGTACCACTTGACACTTTATCCGTACCATACTGTGCTTTGACTATTTGACTATAAGCAACAGCTACAACAAATAAAACCACGATTGCACTTACCCACAATTTTTTAGTTTTTTTTTCGTAGTTTATAAGTTTGTGTTTCATATAACTCCTTTCTTTATTATTCTTTCTTCACAATTAATTTCTTGCCATCATTGATAAACAAAATCGTTCCGTCTTGATCTGTTCGATACAAATTTTTATTACTAATATATTTTTTGATTCGTCTCATTACTTCTAGACGAGGATGATTGTATGGATTATTTTTTCCACAGGAAATTACTGCATACTTAGCATTAACTTTTTTCAGGAAAGCTTCGCTACTGGATGTATAAGAGCCATGATGCGGAATCTGTAACACAGTTGATCTCACATTGAACTTTTTAATAAGCTCTGACTCATTGGAACTATAAATATCTCCAGTAAATAAATAGCTATATTTCCCATAAACTAAACGAATTACAATACTTGTTTGATTTACTTTTTTGTAGTTTTTACCAGGGGATAACACAGTACCTTTTGCATTACTTCCAAAATCAATTTTATCTCCCGTTTTTACACGTAATGTTTTAATATGGTATTTAGAAATTGCTGAATTTAATTCTTTTACATCTTTTGTAGATTTATTTTTCTTATATCCATATTTTGCTCGAATAATTGATTTTACCTGTCTTGTTTTGACTAATTTATCTGCATTCCCTATATGATCTGGATCATTATGCGTTAATATCATCTGATCGATCGTATTAATATTGTTGCTTTTTAAAAAGGAATCCAATTTGTCATAGTACTTTTCATCTCCCGTATCTATCAAAGTATTTTTACTCTCTGATTGTACCAATATAGAACTTCCTTGTCCGACATCAATAAAATACACTTTCAATGTCGGTGTTTTCTTTGCTTCTGTTCGATGTTGGCAAAGTATACTAAGTATCAGTACTAAACTTACAACTAATACAAATGCTAATTTAACATTATTTTTTTTACTTTTTTGAAACATTTAGATATCACCTCTTTTTCTTTGGCATAATTATTCCAATCCCGAAAAAAATTAAAAGCATAAGTCCAACATACCGAACAATCTTTTCTCTTCGGATGTCCCATTCGGAAGATTGAAAGTGCATGTCTTTGATCGTATTGTTCTTTTTCTCCGCGATTTTTTGTCCATGATCTCTCTCGCAGTACACAAGATATCGATACTTTCCATGCCCCCGGTATGGATGACATGTTAAAAGTGTTATCATGTCTTTCCCTTTTTGGATTAGGATCTTATCCGTATCATATGGATCGATCACTTTGATCTTTGTCACTTTGTATCTTAATCTCTCCCATGGATTCCGGATGATCACCAAATCACCTGTTTTCAATTCTTCGATATCCCGAAAATACGGAATCCCCTGATACCCACGATGGGCTGCGATCACACAGTTACTATCCCGCTTACCTAAAGGAAGCGAAGTCTGTCCCATGATCGTTGCTCCTTTTCTCATATTTTCCATCGTGGCCCCAAGGTATAGCGGGAGTTTCTGTTTCATCTTTGGGATTTTTATATATCCGAACGTATCCTGTTCTTTTCGCAGGACGATCGGCGGAGCCTGATAACTCCAGACGTCTTTCAGATCTTTCTGCCCGTCTTCCCTGATATTTTCGTTATATCGAAGTGCTTTCTGGTACAAAGAGTCATCGTTTTTTCTTCTTCCCGTATTTTTCTCCAGTTCCTGTGCGATCTGATCGGATTGTTTCTGTTTGATAAAAGAAATGATCTCCGGATAAAGAAGTAAACCAACGCTTGTGACCAAGAACAGCCATCCAACAATCGTGATCAGTCTGTGCTTCATCTCTTTCTCCTTCCTTTGATCTTTACATATACCTTTCTTGATATGATCAGTGCAAATACGATCAACAAACCGATCAAGATCGCCCTCCTGTAGACTTCCATCCACTGGGAATAATGCGGTCTTTCTTTCGTCAGCTCTTCTTTTTCGTGATACTCCGTACGGATTCCACGTACCAGCAAACGATGATCGTTCACCCCATACGGGGTGCATGTCAGTAATGTTACATAATCTTTTCCATCAATGATCTGTAGTTTCCTTGTATTTTCTGGTCTGATCACGTTGATCTGATCAACACGATAGGCGAGTTTTTTATCTAATACATGGATAAAAAAAAGATCACCTTTTTTCATCTCGGTAAGATCAGTAAAGAGTTTTGCAGAACTAAGCCCTGTATGTCCGGTCAGCACTGCATGGGTACTTTTCCCTCCGATCGGAAATGATGATGCGGCCAAATGTCCGATCCCCCGTTCCAATACTTCTGTACTCGTTCCATGATAGATCGGAAGATCGACCGATATACATGGGATCTTTACATACCCCATGATCCCAGAACCTTCCAGACTTAAGATGTTATTATAAAACAGCGTTTCCCCATCCGTTTTCTTCGCCTTAAATGGGTCTGTCAGCTGTATAGAGGAGCTTAACAGCTCCTCATTATATCGTCTTGCTTCATCCAATGCCTTTTCTTTCATCTCCTGATTCATCCCTGCAGTCTTTTTTCCATAACTTCTTACCATCGATCCGGCACTTCTCTCAAACAGATAATTGCTCATAAATGGATAAGATAACAGTAAAAAACCTGCCAGGACGATCAGCACTGGTATGATCTTTTGTCTCATCCCTATGCTACTTTTTTATTTCTGCGAAGTACCATCACTCCGCAGCCTGCCACAACAACTCCGACAATGATTAGCAGATAACTTCCTGTTCCACCTGTCAGTGGGAGCAAGAACTGTTTCTGGTTTATCACTTCCATATTGATATAAGCATTGTCAGATTCCCCATGTTTTGTCATGGTTGCCTTGGTATCATCCACTGTTGCACTTGCAGCGATCGTCTGGACGGTCACGTTGTTATTTAATGCAGTTCCATTTGCTACACCATCATTTGCTGTGGAATCTGTATCGGCTTTACTCTGGATTCCTGTGATATTGGCGATCGTAGGTGTGATGTTTGCTTTTGTTTCTGTAACCTTTACCGTAATATCTTTCTTTAACAGAGAATATCCTGCATCGGAATGTGTTTCTGTGAATGCATACTCATCTGCTTCAATTCCGTTGATTACAAGTTTTCCTACGGAAGATGGAGAAAACTGTGTCGCATCTGCTTCTGTTGCGGATTTTCCTGTTACTTGGTAAACGCCATTGCTTCCTGTTGCTACCAGATAATAATTATCTGTTTTGTTCTTTACAACGAATCTTACTTTTGTCGCATCACCTTTATCGTCAGAGAATTTCTTTGTCAGATCATATCCGTAAGAATATACGATACATTTATCTTTTAAGATGTCATAGTAATTTGTGCTTGTTCTCTTCCATGTCAGAGATACATCATTTGGATTTCCCTTATCTCCCAACACTACAGAATCATTCGTATTGACTTTTGCTGTGTAATATACAACGATATATTTGTCGGAATATTTCTTATTTAGTTCATTTAATCCTGCCTTTGTCATTTCGATCTTCATTGTAGGATCATCCCCAGATGTTCCATAGGTTGCACTAAATTTTGGCTCCGCGTCTGAACTCTTCCATACAGCGATCGCACCACTACGATCTACGTTGTTCACATTTGTGGAATCCGCAGCATCTTTGCTGTCATAGATCGCAATGACCGCATCTTTGGAATAAGTCATTCCTTTTGCCATCGTATCGTCAAATGTATAAGTTGACAGATAGGTTGTTGATGATGTGATATGTGGCAGTTTGGAAATGAACTGATAATCCAGTTTTTCTGCTTTAGATGCTGTGACTGTACTCTGATATTTGTATTCATTTCTTGCAGAAGTAAAGTCTGCCAGTTTATCTGCATTTGCAGTCGTTACGTTATCCTGATCCGGATTGTTTCTCACTCTCTTATCAAGTGTTGGATATCCTGTCTCATTCTTTGGGTAGCAGACAACATCATAAAACCAGTCATCTCCATTAGAGTCTGTGGATGGTAACTGCACAAACCATGGATTTGTTGTATAAGTCACATCTTCCGGTACTTTCGTCTCAACGATCAGATAAAGTCCTAATGGAAGTTTGTCTTTGCTTGTAACACCAGAAGCATTTGTTTCTGCCATGGCTGTCCCGCTTTTTCCCATGTAATCTTCCAGCTTGTCTTTTGTCGCTGTATTATCCTCTAAAGCGTGAGCCAGCTTGTCATTAATCTTCTGACTGGTAAAGTATGTCTTGTTTCCCTCTGTTTTTGCTGCATCAGATGGTGCAAGACCGATGATCTGCTGTAAGGCACTTGGTAATTCATAGATCATCTGGACTTTTCCGTTTTCACTTTGCTGCTCCACATCCCCGACACGAAGATAACTAAACTCAACACCTTTGATGGCATATTTCTTCAAAGCCTGCTCTGCATTTGTATCCTGTTTTCCTGTAGATGTGAACTGATCTAAATTGACTCCTGCCTGTTTTGCAGCTGTCATGTCGTATTTGTGGATCGTTAATGATCCTGTTTTGCTTGTATCAATCACATCTGATGATGCGGCCTTAACATTAACGATTGGTGCAAGCATCATTGCTGCAGACAATACAGCAACAGTTGCTTTTTTGATCATATTTTTAATTCTCATATGTATTTCCTTTCCAGGGAATTTTTACCCCTTACTACTTTTTCTTTAACTTTTTCTCTAGCTCATAATAATCTGGTGAATCTCTAATTTTCATGACATTTTCGTTCCTTTAACAGTTTTATAATTGAAAAAAACATTAAACAGATACTTTATTCTACAGTTACCTGTTCAATGTTTTTCATAACAATAGTTTTTGTACCATCTGGTTCTTCTTCTACTTTGATACATTCTTTTGTTTGATATTCTTCCATTGGTATTTTTATTTCAATCTCGTTATTTGTTCGTAATTTGATGTAGCCCAAGTCTTTAATCGTTTCTTCTTTTTCGACAGTAAACTTATCATATTGCATGTTATAACGTTCCATCTTTTCGTCAAATTCCATTTTCTTCTGTGGATTTTTACCGAAAAGTTCATCTCCAATTTTATTAATTGAAAATTCCTGGTCTTCTTCAAAGATCTTGCACAGTTTACTCTTTGTATCCATCTGGTGCTCCAAACCGTCTTCTGGATATTTTTTATTGATTGTCTTAATTGTCCTTGAAAGAATCTGATATTTTCTTTTAGCTTCCGTCTGTGCAATCGATCTTAAAAATCTTTCTGTAAGGTAATAAATTTTATCGCCATTCAACATTTCATATTTCTTTTCTTTTAACATTACTTTCTGTAATGACAGATTAAATATAATACCTTCAGAAATTCTTTTCCCTAATGGTAAAATCTTTTTATGTCTTATGTTACTTATAATCTCTTCATTATCGTATTTCATAAGTTCATGCATAAAACTATTTTGATAATTCAGTTTAATCAATGCATAATAGATTTCCTGGTTCGTTTGAAAGCTTAAGCATAGTAAATCTGCGGATGGAATTTCAACGCTGTCGCACATAATATCAAACAAGCGATCTGCAAGATATGCACTTGTTTGGATAAAGGATTTATCATCTTTCTCATTCATTTGTTCGAGTTTCTGAAAAACTGGTTCTTTTGTGTTCCAGTCTGCAGCTTTCAATTCGTCACTATTGAGTAAATAACATACTTGTTTTCTAACCAACTCTATGACACCTGGCTGCATCATAAATAAATCTTGTGCAGGAGCAAATTTACCAAGTTCGACATTGAGTAGATGAATAACTGCTTTTCGGAATATAATATCGTCTGATAAAATAATCATAGCTGGTCTCCTTTTTCATTAATTATCCATTGTAATTTCTATATCCTCTTCTACCATTATTTCATTATCACTTGCCATATAAGTTTCCTGTTCATAGGTAGCTTCATCTGACCAAAAATTTTCTTCTGACTTCCATGTATTTTCTTCTTTATATTCCGTTGATTCATCTAACCCATTTTCTTTCAACTGATTCTGAATTTCTTCATAAGAATACTTTTCAACATCAATTGATATTCTTTTATTTACAAAGCCATGGTCACCAATATCATATGAATTAATGGCTTCATCCCTTCCATATGCTTTGTAATCAAAATAACCTTCCATACCAGCAGCTTTAATCTCTGGAGCCAAACTGTTATTTTCAAACAATGCATATCCAAGTTTTTCTTCTGGATCTTTTACATTTTCATCAATCCAGTCTGGAAATCGTTCATATGGCACTTCATCGACCTGCAGACATACATTGGAGATTTCTAACGGAGAAGTAATATCCCTTGCATCACAATAATCCATCACTTTCTCATAATCCTGTTCTGGCAACCGCTTTAATTGAGCTACAGCTTGATTTAATTCATATATATCTTCATATTCACTGATTTCAAAATCTGCCTGATAATCAAAAATCGCCATGTCTGGATGATTTTCTGTAAGATGCAGCTGCTCTGTTAGGATTCTTTGTAATTCCTGTTTCTCAATCCCCAAAGTAATCCAACGTCCTTGATCCAATCCCATGTTATAACTTCTAAGATTTTGAGCGTAAACTTTAACATCCTTCATCTATATACCTCCTAAATTTCTAAATCTAATTCCATTTCCGATTCATTGATTACAATATCTGGCTGTTCATACTTTGCTTCTTTTGACAAACTTTCCTGATTTGCTTCCCAAAGATTTTCCTGCTTATAATTTCCATCCAACGCTTCAGATACTTGATGGATCAACTCTGATGTATCATAGTTTTTTGTTGGCATTCCATGTTTAATTTTATCTTGCAATTCTTCCACACTGCTAAAACCAAGTATTTCTGCTTCTGCTATTACTTCCTCTGGAAATACATTTTGTTTTTCTTTCTCCTGCATATCTGCTTCTTGTTGCTCGAACAGAAATTCTTTGATGTTTTCTAAGAATTTTTCTTTTACCAATCGGTGACCTTCCACATCATCCGGATGCCTTAATTCACTTTTTTCGAGATATTTAACTCCCGCTTCAATGCTACCTGCTTTTACAGCTCGTTTTATTGCAACCCTTAATTTTGCATTTCCTGAATTACTTAGTTCCTCACTCTGTATCTCTGAAATTTGCTTTTGCTGCATATCATGTTGCTGCTCTGCCTGAAATTCCTGATAATTTTCTATCAGATAATCCGAAATTTCTGATGCATTATGGACGGCTCGGAATAATTCGTTTGGATCATTTTCCAAAACTGAAATCCATGAATGAAGATATGCAGCATGATCATTGATTGCTTCATCTGATAATTTAATTCCTAAGTCCATCTGTAAAAAAGCACTGCCAAATTCTGCATTTAATTCTTCTTTCGCATATTCCGGTGTTCCAAATTTGTTGACTAACGGCCGGTTTAAACGATCCGGATGCCCTGTAGAATGTGACATTTCATGAAGTGTTACCGCTAAAAATGCTTCCTGACTCTTAAAATAATCTCTTGGTGGCAACATGATCTTATCTTCTTTTGGTGAATAATATGCCCTGTTCTGCATTGATTCCACAATTTCACATTGACTAGAAGCAATGACTTCTTCGGCCAGTTTTAACATCTCATTTTTCTCCATCGGAATCACTTTAGGAATTGGGCCGATTCCATCAATCTGCTCTGCATTAAAAACTCTAAAAAAATTCACATATGGATTCCTGAGTTTTACTATCTTTTTTTCTAATTCACCATTTTCATTTTCCTCTTCAACAATCTTTGACCAGACCCATTTTTCCAACAGAACTGATTTTGCACCCTTTTTAATCCGATATCCCTGCTTATTAGCTTGCTTTAACGTCATCCAACGTGAATCTTCATATTTTCCAACTGCCGATGCGATTAGAAGTCTTAATAAATTAACTCCTTGGTATCTCGCACCACTGATTGGATTGTTTGGCAGTCCATATGTACTCACAGAATCCCACATTTCTCGTACAGGTGATACACCATCTTTCATCTTTTGTATTAACTGATCCACAAGTTCTTGTCTTGATTCGCTTACAATCTGTGAAGCTGTTTTTCCCTTTGATTTTGCCATTTATTTTCCTCCTGACTAAGAAAAAAAGGCAAAGATCTGCATCTTGCCTTTATCATTTACATATTAGATTTTTTAAATTTTTTCAATGACTGCTCTGTTACTCCGAACGCTTCCAGTTGTCTAATGTCTGTTATTTCCTCTCCTGTCAATTCATCTTCATCTACCCAGTCAAGACCATCTATATTTTCTGGCCCAGCAACCATCTTCTGAATCCATGTCAGATCATTTGTTTTGACATCCCAATTTGTTATACTATTTCTCATTTTTACCACCTGCCTCTCTATACTTAAGATATCTAAAGTATAATAATATTGTTTTTTTCAATGATATATTTTATTTAAATTACTATTGTCTTCTTAGGGTGACATTCATTCATACTAGAAAAGAACATGTCGATCAAGATCCTGAATCATTTGTATTTTTTGTAAGATCCTGTGAAATCTATACTTCTTTTGGATTTCTTTATATTCAGTTTTTGTTCTAATACTTACAATATAAAGATATATTTTGATATCCTGAATGCTGTATGTATGTCGGATTAGTTTCACACATTTCCTTACAAAACTTTTTAATCCAAATTTCTCGATACAGATTCTTGCAAAAATAACTGTTTCGCCCTCTATGATCTGTTGTGATATACGAAGTAATTTCCGATAAATCAATGTCTTTATCACTCTTCGAAGCTTAAAAAAAGGAATCCTTAAGATTCCCGAAAGTCTTTCCACCGAAAAGTAAGTAAAAGCTTCCTGATCCGCACGCATAATAAAATATGCAAGTACTAACTTTTCTAATTTTGTTATTTTCATACTTCGATATACTAAATGTAAACAATGATGCTTATACTCTGTTGTTACAATTACTTCTTCCATTTTTAGAAAATCCTGAAAAACAGAATTTTTTCTGACAACTTCTTTAATATCATTATCATTGAAAAGAAAATCTCTTTTGTCCTCTGGAGTTAAATAATATCGATTTGTAAATTGTTTTCCCATCGCTTTTTGTTCTGCTTTTACGATATAGCCTTTTTCCGCTAATTTGTTTGTCTGCCTTTGGATCGTACGTTCACAGTATCCTGTTTCATCTTCCATCGTATTTACTGCCGGATAGCAATAGCCTTTTTTATCCATACGGCTTAATAAATTTAAAAATACACTCTTGCCTGCCGTTGTAATCTCTGGATCAGCCATGACTTTTTTAAAACTTGTGAACATCTCCATACTATTTTTCTCCTAAAATCTTATTTAATCTTTTCTCCTGTATCCGGCTCAGTATTCTCTGCCGGCTGCATCTCCCAGTCTGATGTATCCTTGGGTGCTTCTGTCATCTGCTCTTCTTCTGTCGTTTCTTCTGTCTGTTTTTTTTCTGTACTAACTTCTGTTGTTGTAACTGCAGATCGTTTTGTTTGTTTCTTTTGCGGTCGATTTACGATCACTGCTATTATGATCAACACAACCATTACAATCACAGCAACAACAAGTGATACTATTTTCCCTTGTCTCTGATTCATTCTCTCACTTCTTTCTGATTTTCAACTGCATAAATATAAGTCCTGTAATCGTTTTTCTCATAACTACAAGTAACAAATGTATACAATCGTTTCCTGATACTCTGATCTGGTAAATAACTAATAGATTGAATTCTTGATAGATAATTTTCTCTATCCTTTTTATTTTTGAATTCAATCGGTAATTTTTCTGGTTTGTTTGCACGTGCAGCAATTACTTTTAATGTCCTGGTCTCTTTTGGAAGATACAAAATAATCTTTTGATGCTTCTTCCAGAACGATCGATTTTTATATTTTACAAATGTTGCAAACATCGATCCATCTCTCATATGATGCCCATAAATAACATTATTATCTGACATGAAATCTTTTTTACATTTATAATCTAAAAAAATACAACCCGATGGATTGTACTTCTTATGGAATGTCCTATGTAAATATGTACTATTATCTTTTCCCTGAACGATCGGATAACTAACTTTTGTTCCTGGTACTTTAATCCAGGCAACAATGTCTTTATTTATTCTTTTAAGTTTCTTCCAATTGATAGATTTTTCTGTTTGTACTGCTTTTTGCAACGTATCATATTCTTTCTGTGCTTTTTTATATTTCCATTGATTAATCAAAATCTTACCTGCAAAAAAAGCGATTGCTGTAAAACATAGAAACAATAATATATCGCATATCCATCGTTTTATTTTGATATTATCCAAAACGGACCTCCTGCACTTGCACTACTATTTGATTCATCGACAATCAGATCTAAACTCCATGTCTGCTTTGTTCTTTGCCTTGATCCACAATCTGCTACAGTGATTTTTCCATCTTTAATTCCTGTTAATACAATAAAATGACCACCGCTTGTAAAATGTCCTGCAGACATAATTGCTACTACTAGTTTTCCTGTCTTCAAAGCTTGGATAATCTGGGGCTTATTTTTTCCAACACCTTTACATTTCACACCATATTTTTTCGCTAATCCTGGAATAACATCATGCTTACTTCCTGCTCCTTTCACATAATATCCCTGACTTCCTGCCCATTGGCAAGTCTGCCTTGGTGTTATTTTCTTTCCAGAAAGCGTAGAGATGCATATTGCCATACTTGTAGGTCCACATCCACTCTGTCCTATTGTTGACGTACTATATGGAATGGATTTCCATGCAGCATCTCCCTGATTATAATAAACAACCTTTAGACCAGAATTTCCTTCTAACAAGGAAACCTCTGCCGAAGAATCTCCTGTTGCAATCGAATAGTATTTCATTACCTTTTCAGCATGATTAGGAGTCCCTTTTGCACCAGCCGGCATCATTGTCGCACTATACTCTTTACTAAGTGCCAATGTATACTTTCCACCATGCTTTTTTATCCAGGAAATCCATCGATCCATCCCATAATTATAACCTTGAATTGCTACTTTTATATGATCGAGATCAGTTGGATCTTCAACATCCGCTTTTTTTAAAGCATCTCTTAATTCCTGCACTCCTGCATTGACGGAACATTCTCCATGTCCGGATGGGATCCCGTTCGGACTATGGCTATGTCCACCACTATTATTTTTTGTTTTTAAACAATAAAGACCATAGGCCCCCTCTGCCGCCTGCATTGGATCTGGTTCATTACCACTTGATTCTACCTGCATTAGTGCTAATGCCAAATCTACATATCCTGGAATCTTATATTTTGTACAATACTGAGTAACCATTGGTCTCCATTTTTCCACCTGATCTGATAATGGAGAAGCTGCTGTTCCAGCTGTTGTTCCCATATCAGAAGCTGCCAACATAGCTACAATAAAAAACAAAATAGGTATTAAAATAATGATCAATAATTTTTTTCTGTTTTCTTCATCCGCAAGCATACGCATTGCGAAATAAGCTTCATTCATTTATCGACCACCTGCTTTTCCAAAATATGCCCATTTATAATCCGGAATTTCAAAATTAACATGCAATCTCTTTGATCCAATCATAAACAATGCATGTCCTCTTCGTTTACTTTCCAGAAGCTCTCTTTCTGCTTCTGTCAAATTGTATAACTTATCAGTTTCTTCTAAGTTTTGTCCATCGGTTCCAAATAAAATCTTATAACATGGCGTATCAAGCAATGCCTGTCCATACATTTTAATTTTGGGATCCAAGAAATCTACAACACTATGGCTAATAATAAATAATCCAGCTTCATATTTTCTATCTCGCTTGGCCACATTTCGTAAGAACACTAAAGATTGGGGAACTTCTGGATCAATCATCAGATAAGCTTCATCGCAGATTAATGCAACTTTCTCTGTTCGATCACTACTCATAATATTCCATGACCATGTCTCCAATAAGAAATATTGGGCTCTTTTCACATTGTTCGATGTAGACTGAAGAGAATATGTATCCAAAACTGTAATCTGTTTATCTGTTTGTAATGTTGTCGGTCCATTCCATAATGCACTGTCCGCACCATTTGCTGCATCTTCTAAAAACAATGCTAGATCTTCATATATATTTTCTGTTTCAATTTTTCCTTCTTCTTTTGATTCACTAGCCTTTTCCAACAATTTATTATACATATCTGATAAAATCGGAAAATCTTCAGGTTTTAACTTCTTCGCATCTGTATTCCAATCAATATCAAAGTCTTTGTATAATTCAATCAACGTCTTTTTTAAGACTGCTTTATGTTTATCCGTCAAAGATGGAATATATAAAGAAAAGAAAATCTCTAAATGTTTAATATAAAGAGCTAAGTCTCCAAGACCATTTCCCTCATCCTTATCATAGTAATCTGTAAGTCCTGGTTCTGTTTCATCTGATTCATCATTTTTTGGAATTGGCATTATGTGTAATGGATTTACACGTGCTTCTGGTGATCCCCCTGCATCTAACCAATTGCCATTTAGATTTTTACAGAAATCTTTATATTCACTTTCCGGATCAATAAATATCAGTTTTGTTCCTAGCATAAATTCTGACAAAGTAATGTGCTTCACTGCCGCACTTTTACCACTTCCAGGGACCCCCATAATAACAAAGTTAGAATTTGTTCGATCATTTTCACGCAGCCAAAAGTCTAGCACAACTAGTCCTCCAGTTGCATCTTTTGCAACATAACAACCTGCATTATCATTCAGTCCTGAAGAACTAAACGGGAATCCACCGACAAAAGTTCGAAGTGGCATAACACGATTTGATACCTCATTTAATAATGGATTTTCAATATAAAATGGTGCAACATGCTGTAATGCATGTTTTTGCATCAATGTAAGTGGTCTAACTTTCAGATTGGTCATTGCACATGTTCCACGCATCTTCTGTTCTACTTTTTTTAAAGATTCTTTATCTATTGCCATTGGAATTAATGTTCCTGCCAATTCTCCAACAACTTCTCCATTTTCATCGATTTGCTGCAGCAATTTCATTCCATCTTTTGCACCTTTTTCTGCTCGTTGTTGCTTCAATCGATCTTTTGCTGTTCTTGCCTGTCCTGATAGCATTGTTATATTCTTGTTAATACTCTCCAGGATTTCTCCTTGGTTGGGCGTAAAAGTAAAGGAAACTGCTGTTGATGGAATATTCGTAATACGTGTTAACCATCCATAATTTGGAGCAGGTGGATATTTTATCATACCGTATCCTTTACAGTAGTTTTCTCCTAAGGTAAAATTATTGGATTCAAATTTCAATGCGATCGGCGAAATAACATTTAATAAAGAAGCATTTTCTTCCATTTTCTGTTTCTTAGCCATCATATCACTCCTTTTAATATTGGTATCGATGCATCTGTCATCTCATCTTCAATTGATACAACTGCCGGATTATTCACAAGGTTACATAAACGAACAATATCTTGATCCTTTAGGATTTCTGTTTTAATTCCAACCGCCTCAAAATGCTCTGCAAATTCACTAATTCTTTTCTTTAGATCTCTTTCCACATCTTCTGCAGCTTTCATAGAAAAGTAAAAAAAGAACTGTCTTTCTACAATTTCATCTCCAAATGTGAAATCAGATAAATTTTCCATTTCTTTTCTAAGTAACTCTCTTCGATATGGATCACTTGTCTCATTGCGGAGATGAGCATACGATTCCAAAAGAGGCTGCATATCTACCGGACGTGATATCGCAAGAAAATGAAATGGTTCTTTTTCAACTGATAGTTCTGCCGTCAGCTGCTTCACTAACGTTTCTTTTTCTCTTTGGGATAGCAATCCTACGCTGACTGGTAGTATCTTAATATAACCAATTACATATCCATCTCTTGTATACAGAGAATTATTCTGGATATTCAATACATTCGTAAATTCCTGGGCAGTTATTTGTTCTGCTGTAAGTTTCTTCTTTTTTTCTTTTTTCTTCATGTACTGCTCCTTTATTTTCTCTTCTTTCTCATTGTTTCTTCCATTAATTTTGCTCTGTTAGCTTTCTTCGCAGCCAATTGATGATAGGCTTGTGAAAGTGGGCAAGTAGAATCCAAGAATAAAGGGGATTTATCAACATATTCTTTTCCGTTATAAATAACCCTTTCGAACCCCAGTGCAAATAATTCCTCGTTCGTAATTCGAACCTTTATTGTTTTGTTTGACATTTTTTCTATTCTCCTTTATTTCTATTTTTCCTTAGTCATTTATTTATCCCCACATTTTTCATTCAACCTTATAATCAACATTGAATTCTTCCTTTGTATGATTTTTAGAATTCTCTGTTGTGGTTTTAGGCTGTTGCATTGTTACACGTTTTTTTGCTGTCGTTGTTCGTTTTTTTTGTGTCGTTTTTACTGTTTTTCGGACCTTTTTTACCGTTTTTTTCTTTTTTGCTGTTGTGTTCCGCTTTTTTGTCGTTCCAACTTTTTTTCTTGTAGATGTCGTAATATTTCTTCTATCTATTGTTGTCTTCTGTGTTGAAGATTCTGTCTTTTTTTCTGTTTTTCTTTCTGTCGATGCCTTTTTTTCTTGTGTCGTTGCTGTTTCTGTCGTCACTTCCTCAGTTGCTGTCTGCGTTGTTCCCTGTGTTGTAACCTTTTCTTTCTGTATTTCTTTTGTTAAATGCTGCTTCTTTTTGCCTGCATTTATATTTTTCAATACAATAGAAAGTCCAAAGAAAACCAATACAATGCAAAAAAGCAGAATCATAATAAATCCTGCTTTTTTCATGTTAATTTTGAATTTTTTTGACTTCTTCTTTTTTTCTTGTTTTTTGATTTCTGAAACTATTTTACTATTTTGTTCAACTATACACTCTTCTTCAATATTAGTATTCTCTGTATCTAAAATTGTGTTTTGACTCCCAAGTAACTCTCTAAAATCCTCAGTATGATCATTTTCAAATGGATTATCAATACTAATGCGTATGTGCCTATTTTCATCATGCAGAATCAATTCTCCCTCATCTGATTCACACCATATTTGTATATCGCACTGTTCAAACATCTTTTCTATTGGATCTTCTTCACAAAAAGAACAGACTGTATACACCACACCTTCTTTTCCACTATTACATAGAAATGAAATATCATTCCACTTATATATGCCATTTTCTCCTATTAACCCATAGTTTGATGACAGTTTTGGAAGTATTGCTTTTTTTACATTTGTTGTTATTTCACAAAGACATAAATTTTTTTCTGCCTCTGAAAGTGTCTTCACAAAATTAATTGCTGCCAATACTGCTGTTTCTCTATCCTGCGATAAAAAACCTATCTGCATTTCCTGCTTTTGAACATCTATCTTTGGCTTTTCCGAGATTTTTAAGATCTTTCTTAATGATTCAAGAATATTTTCATTCTGATCAACAATTTCTATTCCTTGCAAATCTAGAAGTTCACTTTTATCTCGAACAATCAAAATTATCTTTATCTCCGGAAAGCTATTTTGAAATTCTATCAGATCTTTTGAATTTTCCAATGCTACCTGCTCAATTATAATTGCTTCTGGCTTCATTGTATCGATGCTGATATATTCTCTTTTGATAAAATCTGTCAGCCTGCAATTCCATACAATATAATTCCGATGAAGGACATTCAGTTCTGATCCAAGATATTCTAATTCCTGTGTAATTAAAAACAGAATCATTCTTCTACCTTCCATTCATCTTTATATTTATATAAATATACTTGTTGCTCTTTAAGGTATGCAATAAACAATAATACAAATGCTCTCATCGAAATATTGCCCTCCAGTCTTGTATTAAACCCTATACATGCTGTAATTCCAATCATGATCGTTAACACTACGATTGATAGATCCCGAGAAATTCCATACAAGATAATTGAAAAAACAATTACAAATGCTGACATAAGGATTGTGAGATATAATTCTTTTTTCCCAAACCCAGGAAAATATTCATGCTGAGCCGTCACATACGTTGGTATGTATAAATCCTCTTTTTCTCTTTCTTCCATTAATTTTTTCCTCACTTTCTACTGATAATATTTTAAAATACTATCTTTCAAACTATAAATCAATGTTGTTAAAATCATAAATAAGATAACGTTTCTACCTCTTCGAAAGTTAGTTTCTTTTAAATCAGGGTCATTAATCGTACTAAAAATCAAAGTTATAATTCGAAAAATTCCTCCTGCGTTAACTAAAATCATAAAAGCTTTAATTAAATCTGTAATTGTATTCATTTTTTCTCCTAATGTGCAAATATTCGTCTAATATTTGAAGCAACTTGTAATTTTCCTGCCAATCCACTACCTTGATTCGCAAACAGATAATCCTGAATTAACTTCGGTCCTTTTAATGCCAATGATCCAAATGCTACAGACCAGATTACATGCCCGGTTAATAATAAAGCCATAGCTAATCGAAGCAAAATAATCTGCAATGTACAAGTAAATCCCATCTGCAGAAACTTTTTCCCAGCAATCTTAAAAGATCCACCGTCACTATCCATAAGTCCTACACTTAAAAGTGGAATAGCAAATTTTAAAACCATTAATTCTGCACCATTCTTGATTATCTGTATATATATCAAAAAGATTATAATTAAAAATATGATAAACAATAGAACTGTCGTTATTCCATTTCCAAATAATGTCAACAAAAATTGATCTTTAATTGCTTCTATTTCTCCCTTACTTCCAATCGCCGTTAATATTGCTTTTGTAAAGGTTTCGAAAATATTGACAAGTGGTGTATATAATCCTAAAAATGTAACTGAAATTGCAACCGCCTGACAAAAGCCTGTTAAAATATGAATTGGATCATGATCTGGATCTCCATCCGATTGCAATATATAAATTGAAAAACCCTTTTGGACAAATTTTAATATCAGTAATGCAATTGCATATTTTAATATCACTGCATTAACTTTGCTTAGGCTTAAACCCTTAATTAAATGCTTTGTACTGATGTAATTTTGGCAATTTAATGCTATATCCATTAGATCAACAAGGAATTTATTAATCAATTTAACAGCATCCTTCGCGAGATCTTCTAAAAAATCATTGAATAAGCTTTTTAACATTTAAGACCTCCTGATATTTTCTATTTATAGTAAGATAAAATTGTTGGTACTAGTGCAACAACTGAAACAACCAGAACCATACAGACAAGGATTATACCTATTCTTTTTTTATACATTTTGGTATCCACATCATCTGACATTTTCATGCGGATTAGATTATAGATAATCATTACAATTCCAATCACAGAAGACAATCCAATCAATGGTGTCTTCATATCATTAAACATGCTTTTAGTTCCAGTAAATAATTTAGAACTTCCAATACCACCTGCATATACATGATTTTGTGCCATCAAAAAACAGGTAATCATATTCATCATAATTACCGTAATTTTTCCTCTAAGTTTCATTAATTTGTTCTTCATTTTATTTCTCCTTGTTATTTTTTTGCAGCCTTGGCCGCTTTTTCTTTTTGTTGCTTTAATATTTGTGCATCAATGTGTCTTTTCCACACATTCCAAATTCCCCATAATTCCATTTTTGAATTATGGGGACGTTCATTTTTCTTATGCTCTTCTGCTTTTTTTTGTCTCAACCGATTATTATGCTCTTCATCACCCATACCTAAAAATTCATTCATCGCATATTGTGACAAATCTGGGGCATACATAATCGCTGGATCAGAATCTGACATAACTAAAGAATATGGCCTTTGCAGCTTGCCGACCTCATCCGGATACAGTAATGGCCGTCCCATTAAATTAGAACTTTCCCCATCACTTCCACCATTTCTAAATGTACCTGACGGAGTATTATTGCTTTTTGAATAAGAACGTGTTGTATAGTTTCCTAAATCTTCAGATATTTTCTTCTTTGTAGTCGGATTTGGACTTCGAAGATATATCTTTATATCAGCATTATCCTGAATAATCTGTGAAACTTTTTCTCCATACACATCGTCCAACTGAGCATATGACTGGATAAACATAAAATGTCTGATTCCTTTTCCAGTACCAAATGAAGTCTGTTGCCTCATATTTGTTATCTTCGTGAAATTTCCAAGCTCATCATCAACAAAATTCCATCGTACAGGAACCCGTCCTCCATATTTTTCGTCTGCTGCATAATCAATCAAATCCGATAATTGACGCAAAACCAAACTGGCCAATGGAAAATATGTTTTATCTCTTGCTGGCAAGCATAGATAAATAATGATTTTTTTTCCTTCATCTATCATTTTTCCAATATCAAAATCGCTCTTATTTGACATTTGATTAATCGCTGGAATTGTTAACAATTTCAATGTCATAATTGCTGAAACATAAAAAGAAGACCTTGTTCGCATTGCTGCAACTTTCGTTGCTGCTAACAAGATCTTCGCTGGGTGTTCCTCTGGAAGTGAGTCAATATAAAATTGTAACGGCAATGCTCCTCGATAATCAGAACACATTTCTGTGATAAAGTAAAATACATTTGTCAGATTCTGATATTCTGGATGATCTTGATTATCATAACAAACAGCCATAATTGAAGCCGCCAATGTTGCTGCTTCACCACTGTTCCAAAGTTTTTCTCCATTTTCTGGTGGTTCACCAACTAACTGACTGACCAAACTCCAAGTTTCTTCAATTGCTCTTGATATATCATTTCTGCAAAGAGCCTGTATCACTGGTTCCAAAAAATTTTTTCGATCCGATTGATATGGATGAATAAAATCAATACATATTGTTTCATATCCATATCTTTTAGCTGCATCTTCTGTATAGTCTCTCAATTCACCTTTCAAATCTACTGCAAAAATATTTTCTCCTGCCAGAATAAGATCAACAATCGTTTCGATTACAATATTTCTTGTTTTTCCTGATCTTGTTGCACCTATGATAAGTGCATGTAAATCCTTGGTAATATGATATATCTTCTCTTTTGTTCTTCCAAAAAAATCTGATCTTTTAAGATCTTCTTTTCCTAGTACCAATCCACCTGCTGAAAAATGTTCTTTTCCATCCATTAATTTTTTTGAATCAATTACATCTGAATCAAATACCTGATCAAATTTCTCATTTGGCAACCATTTTGCTGTACCATGTTGTCCCTGTCCCACAGGCACTGGTGTATGAATTTCAGGTGTAATCTCTATCATATCAACCTTAAAAGATGATTTGCCACCAACTAATAATGTTATAATTCCCAATAATAAAATAACAAAAAAGAAGATCGTAAACATTCTTATCTGTTCATTATTTGAAATATATTGCTTCATAGCAACTGGATCAGTCACAAATTTTATCTGCTCTGGATTTTTTAATGTACTATCTAAAAAAATTGCTGTAAATGCACTTGCATAAAGTATTACAAAAGATAATCCTATAATTCCAACAATCCTGATTGCACGTCTTTTAAAGAACATCACAATCGGATTGCTTTCTTTTTTTACCACTTAAACACCTTCTCTCTATCTTTCCCAATCCATTCCATGTCCTTTCGCCTGTTCTCTCTTCCACTCATCAATCGATCTTACAGAGTGTTCATGTAAGTTCGTCTGATGTGGATATGCATTATCCTCAGCCCCTTCTATTATTGAAAATAATAAAAACAGCTTATCTAATTTCTGTAGTTCTACAACATTTTTAGCATCATATTTTCCTGAACGAATTCTATTAAGTCTTTCTTCATTCCTTTTAAATTTTTCTTCTAATCCCTCTTTCGTATATTCTTCATTTGGATAAAATGATCGATTACGCACTGGTTTATGTCCATCTTTCCAAAAAGTTATATATTTGTGATCATCATTCCATTGAACATGATAATCATTCTGTTCCATCAACTGAATAAATTCTTCTTTTGATGTGGCAGTATTAGCTACATCTCTTACAATAAAAAATGTTTCTGTTCGATAATTTAATGACTCAGATTTTTCATCTGGTTCTTTATTTTTATGTCTTTTATAGTTTTCTCTAAATCTTTCACGCATTGCCTCCTTTGTATAATTTCCTGGATTTTCAAAGATTCGGTTTCTCATTTTTTTACCATCAGGATTTGTAAACAATACATATTTATATTCATTCTTCCATCGTACCTGATAACCTTGCTTATTCATTAGCCAAAAAAATTCCGTATGATTCTCAGCAACCTCTAATGCTGCATCTACTGCCATTTGTGTTTCTTTCTTCCAACTAGTTCCATTTCTCTCTGCATCCCTTTGGGCTGGAGGTTTACTTTTGGCAACTTCTTTTTCTGGCAGGATTGATAAGCCATGTTTTTTGCATAATCGATCGGAAACTCTCCGTAAAATTTTCAAGTCTGCTAACTGCCATTTATGGCCATCTTCCACATTCACTGTATTCAGTATAAAGTGCGTATGAATATGATCCTTATCTGTATGAACAGCATAAGAAATCTGAAACCCTTGAAAATTTTTTTGCTTTACAAATTCATCTGCAATCTGCTTTGCCAGTTCTGGGGTAACTTCTCCAGGTTTAAACGATTGTATGTAGTGCATACACATTCGTTTTCCTTCCTGATCCTTCCCCCATAATTGTTTTGTCAGCATAAATTCATCATATGCATTTTCCGGATTCATCAGAAGGGTTCCACCCTGTAATTCTGATCTGGTTTTTTCAGAATCATGAACATAGTCAAGAATATATTTCATTTTATTCTTTGTATCATATTTCATATACTTTCCACTCTTATCCTGGGCCTGAATCACAGTCGCCATGATTTATCACCTCACTTATTTCACTTAGTTTTGAATAAGTCATTTGCAGCATTTCAAAACATTCGGTAAGATCAACACTGGTAATTCTTCCTTCATGGGCCAACATAACCAATTGGTTCAGATTATTTCCTACCCTTGCTACCTGTAGATGTAAATCTTGAATACCGGAAACGACAATAATAGGATGATCGGAAATCGCCTTTCTAACATAATCCGAAAAATTCATCCCTGTATCTTTTAAAGAATCCAGTAATTTCTGTTCCTCTTCTTTGCTTATCCGGATTGTTTTTCTTCTGTCCTTCATCCTTTTCTACCTGCCAACTGTTCATTAAAATCTTTATAGCCATCAAACGGCGATTCATCCCAAATATCGTATGACTTCCCATAGAAGTCTTTTAATTTTTCTGTCTGATTTCTTCCCCATTCATCGTTGTCTAAGTGTAAAAATATTCTCTGAATGTCATAATGTTTTACATATTCTTGCAGTGACGTATCCGCAAGACAACAAAGTGCTACATGATGATCTTTGATTGCATCTGGATATAATGTTAAATAACTCATCATGTCAATCGGACTTTCATACACATGTAACATCTTGTTTTCACCAGATCGATGAAATGCAAATCTTTTATCGCTTCCTCGTGTTTCTCCTTTAAATGCTTTACTTGTCATAGTTCCCCTGATTGCCGCATGTCTTGGATTTCCATCATAATCGTATCCAACAAATACGCAACTATGGTATTTATTTTCATATAGCATTTTTTCTTTTATGAACTGATCAACTACCCATCGATCAATCTTTCTTGTTTTAATAAGATATGCATAAATATGCTGAAAGCTATCTGATCTCTCTGGTAAAGAAAATTCTATTTCTTTTTCTTCTACAGGTTCTCTTTTATATGTATCCAATCCTTTGATACCTAAAAGATATGACACTGATTCAATGAATGTACACTGATGAATAAACATCACTAACTGAATTGGCCCACCACCACAATTATTCTCTCTGCTCATATCTGCAGAAAAACAGTGAAATGCATTCTTCATAGGTGTAATATACAAACCACCATATCCAGGTACTTTATATGTATTTTTTCTTTTTTCTAATTTCAAATTTAATTCTCTGGCAACTCCAAGAATGTCTCTTTGATCAGCTTCTGCAATCTGTTCCCTAGAAAATCTTTGTCTTCTCATATATATGCTTCTCCTTCCTTTAAATTTTAGAAATCAAAAAAGCACAGAATTATTTCTGCACTTTTCTAGTTTCTAAAATACTCTTTTTGTCAAATACTCTTGAAATTTCGTTAAATATTCTTTGGGAAATTCTCCACAGCCGCCATCTAATATGATCTGCACTGCTTTTTCTTTCGAATACGCCGGCTTATATACTCTTTTACTTCGAAGTGCTGTATAAACATCTGCTAAAGCGACTACCTGAATCCAATCTTTTATTTCTTTTCCTAAAAGATTATCTGGATATCCTGATCCGTCAATTCGTTCATGATGGTGTAAAGCGATCTCAGCAGCATACTTTTTCAATTCTCTGTTCAAGTTAGAATTCATGATCATATCGTGTCCAATTACTGTATGTTGTTGTACTATTTTATATTCTTCCTTTGTCAGCTCTCCAGGTTTGTATAAAATATGATCCGGAATATATATTTTCCCTATATCGTGGTATTTTGCAGCTTCTGCAATCAGCTGAATTTCATTGTTAGCTAATCCTAAATCCATATACAACAATAATTTTCTTGTTAATTGACTGGTATCATCAATATGACTCATTTAATTCCTTCCTTATAATTTCAAAAGAGGCTGTAGATAAAACTACAACCTCTTTTGACAGCTATTATTTACTTTACGTTTCTTATGCGTGATATCTTTTACATTTGTGGTATATAAAAGTATCCTTTATTTCTTCAGTTTTCTTCTTTTTAGATAAATCACAACTCCTGCGACAGCCCCAAGTGCAATACCTGCAACATAAGGAATTGCATTAAAGTCATCTCCTGTTTTTACAGTTGTCGTCTGACTTCCACTTCCATTAGTACTTGTTGGTGTTTTTTCTGTCTTTGGTACTTTTACAGATACTTCTGCCTGTCCTGGATGAATTCCTGAACCATTAACAGTCGCTTTGTTCACCAATGTTTTGCCTAATGCACTCTTTAATACTTTTGCCTGATAATTCACCTCAACTTTCTCACCATATTTTAATTCCGGAATTTTAACTTCTAACTTGTTTCCATCTGTATTGATCGTGTAATCAGTTATCCCAGTCACTTTTACACTTTCACTTTGAAGGGCAAGACCTTCCGGAATCGTATCATTAATTACGACATCCTTTGATACAGAATTTTCTTTCTTTAAAGATACAGACACGTTATATTTTACCATGTCCCCTACTTTATATTCTTTCTTATCTGCATCTTTCGTCATCGTAACGTCTTGATCTACCACTGTAACAGAATTGTTATCATCTTTTGGATCTGCGTTATCTGCCTGTGTAGTTGCTGTATTTTTATATGTTCCTTCTTTCGTGTACGTTACATTATAGGATACCAACAGTTCATCCTTACTACTTAGATCTTTTCCTGTTTCAATTGTAAAGTTATTCTGATTTGTCACGATCTTGCAATCTTTTGTGATGTCTGTACCATTTAAAGATACTTTCATACTTTCTGCATCGATCGTAATTCCATCTTCTTGTACAAATTGATCCTTTACTGTTACGTTTTTGGCTGTTGCATCTGCTTTTGTCTGTTTCACAGTCAATGTGTAAATCCCTGTATTTCCAACGGCATATTCTGTCTTATCTGATGTCTTATTGATTGACAATTCTGGAGTTACATTTGTTACTTCAATGACGTTTGTTGCCTGATCTTCATTTGTATTATCACTTGTGGAAACGGCTGTGTTTGTATATTCTCCAGTTTTACTGAATGAAACTTTATAGCTTACTTCCAGTTTGTCTTCATCAGATATATTTTTTCCAGTCTCAATTTTGAAGTTATTTCCTTCAACTGTAATCTTACAATCTTTCGTGATATCTTCTTTATTCAGCTTAACTTCCATACTGTCTGCATCATAAGCCATACCATCTTCCTGTGCAAATTTGTCAGTGATCACAACATTATTTGCTGTCAGATTTTCTTTTGTCTGTTTAACTGTTAATGTATATGTTGCTACTTCTCCGATCGCATACTGAGATTTATTTGACTTCTTTGTAATCTCCAAAGCTGGAGCTTTCATCTTAATATCTTCTGTATCCTCACCGCCACCAGATGGGATTGTATCATCGTCTTTAATCGTATCCCCATTTGTATTTGGTGTTGCTGGAGCAGTAAATACATTTTCCAGATCCGTTGCTAATGCAGCTTTATCCGTGATCGTTGCATCATAGGTAACAACAATCTTATCTGTCCAGTTATCCATGTCTTTATAAGGTGTAATACCGATACATGGAATGTCACTGTTCTTTAAGTTATATGGTGTTTTGATTGTAAATCCTGTTCCATCATTTTCATAACTAATATCTAAATTTGATGTTACATTTTTTCCACCAACTAATACTGCTACGGAACCTTCTTTAATTTCCAACCCTTCTGTTTTCACCAGATCTTTTAATACAATATCTCTCATAAATGTTCCTGCATTTATATTTGTAATCGTAACATTATATCCTACGGTATCACCAACTTTGTATTTTGTACCTGGTGCTTTTTTGATAACCTGTAATTTGGGACTATTAATATATACCTGCTGCTGATCTTTCATCTCTGGAATACCAGCTGCAGTTGTAATTGCTGTATTATCAACGACGGTTCCATTTGATGCAACTAATGCTTTTGCATCATATTCAACTGTGATTGTCTTTCCATATGGAAGTGCATAATCACCTTTAGACTTCAATATCCAGCCATTTCCAGACTGTTCAATCGTGTAATCTTTCTCATCAATTCCACTAACTTTCACACTTGAAAAATCAAATGCCATACTATCTGGTAAACTTGTATCTTTAATTATAAAATACGCTGTATCTGCCTTTTCATTTGTATTTGACACTTTTACCATGTAATGAACTACATCGTTTACCTGATGCTCATAACGATTGACACTTTTCTTAATTGCCAATCCTGGTTCATTTTTTTCATTTGTAGAAAGCTGAACTTCTGTTTCTGGCTTATTTGTTATAACATTCTGTCCATTTACCTCAACATATGCCGTATTATATTCTTTTACAATTTTTTGATCTTCAGTGTAATGTCCATGTTCTTTCCAACGATCTCTCAAACTTTTTAATTGCTCTTCTGTCGCATTCTCAGGAACATCCATCTTCACATTGATCTCCATTGTATAAGAATTGTTTTTGTAAAATTCATCATTTGATCCTGGATTTTTTAAAGTTGCTTTTACTTCGTTTCCTACCGTTGATACATCAAACCAACTTGTTACATCTTTTCCATTATCAGCTTTTACTTTTACTGAATTAATCTTCATACATTGCTCAATGCTATCTTTGAACGCAAAACTTACATACTTTTCATCTGCATTTTTTGCGATCTTCTGTGTAATTGAATATGTCCAGTCATCGGCTAATGAACGAACTGTATTTTTCTTTACATTCGTTTCATCAGAATCACTAACTGTCTTTTCAGGACCTTCTATTTTCGTTGTTACCTGATTTGTATCCTTAACATCTCCATCAACATTTGTCTTTGCTTTGTTTGTCTCAGTTACAATATTATCTGTTTCGTTATAATGTCCATGCTGTTTCCATTGTTCTTTTAATGCACTCATCTGTTCTTCTGTTGCATTTTCTGGAATATCTAATTTCACTGTTACTTGTAATGTATAGATGCCATACTTATAAAAGTCATCATTTCCTTTCGGATCTTTCAGTTTTGCAGTGACTTTATTATTATCTGTTGATACATCAAACCAGCTTGTTGCATTTTTTTCCTTTTCCATATTAGATGCAACCACTTTTACAGAGGTAATCTTTAAGCATGATTCAATCTGATCTTCAAAAATAAAGCTTGAGTAGTGATGTGCTGTTGGAATTCCAGTGGGAATTACTTGATCTACATTATAGGTCCATTCCTGTCCAAAATGCTCTACTGTATTATTTTCAACTTTTGTTTCATTGTTATCGCTAACACTCTTAACTGGGGCGGCAGTTTTAAATCGAACCATGTTCTGTCCACTTCCCACAAACTGATCATGTCTTGTTGGCTCTGCAATATTTCGTCCAAAAGTATATTCAAAACTATTTCCTTCAAATGTGAACGCTGCACAGGTGAAATCTTCACTATCATAGTCTTTATCTGTATCAGCATAATAGATATATGTTCCATTATCTTCTTTATAACTCAGTTTCGTATCTTTAGATACATACTGACCATTTACCTTATTGGCTTTTACCCCAATATACTGGTTGGAATCAATATCTTTTAATGTTACATTGGATTTTAATGACACCTTAGTTGTTGTTCCTGCTTTATAGAATGTACTTGTTGTCTTAACTTCTTCCAGCCCTACGTAAACTGTATTTGTTAAGTTTTCACCTAAAGCAATATATCCATCCTGTCCTTTGTATTTTTCAATACCTGTCACAGTTCGTACCATATCAACTTTTACCCAGTGACCATTTGATCCATCCGCATCACACTGATAAATCTCCATATTGGATATCTTTACCTTAATCTTGTCCACTGAATTTTCGGATGTTTTAAACCAAAGATATTCTTTTTGGAAATCCTGTATATTTAAATCCAATCCATTATAAGACGTTGGATACTTACAGCTCTTTCCTTCTTCTACCGTAAATGTACTGTTTTTGGTTCGATATAAGCGAAAACCATATTCCGCATTTACTTTTAAGGCCTTACTGTCATCAAACGAAGAGTATGCTCTTTCTTTGTTATCTCTCCAATCACTTCCAACAATTGCTTTTGCTCCATCTACTGCTATTTGAGCAAAAACATCTGTATTGGGTATCATTAGAATCGCCATTGCGATTGCTGCAATTTGATGACAGATTTTCTTAAATCTTTTTTTCTTCATAATCTGTCTCCTTTTTCATGAAAAATTTACAATAAAAAAACACCATCAGCTTCATGGTGTTCTTGATACTCAATTTAAGGTGGTCCCCTATAATTATTTTTATATTTCATTCTCTCCTCATTTTTCTAAATAAAAAAGAGCCATGAAAAAATCACCGCTCTTAATGTAATGCTATTAAACGAATCATATAATGGAAATCATATGATACTGCTATAAGTTTACCATTTTTATATGCTTTAACTTTTAAATATAAATCTCCCCTTCTTCCATTTTTATTAAAATCACCGCAATAAAAAACCACTTTTTGTCCAGGTTTTAATTGCTCTGAATCAAATGTTGGCTCTTCTAATTGAGTCATGGGTTTTTCAGATGCACCTGCAACTGTATAATATAATGTAGCTCCATTTAGTGGTTTCAGTGTTACAAACTCACCATCTGTATCAACATCAATATAATCATCCACATATCCAACTCTGGCTGATCCTTTACAGCTTCCATAGTTCACTGAATAATAATATTTCCCCTTTCCGCTTCCAAGATCAGCTTTGTGAATTTTTTTCCCAGTTGCAAGATCTTTTTTTACTTGCTCAAGATCTATTGCATCTTCCTTGCCAGGATATTTACTCTTTGTAGTCGCTTTTACTGTTTTTTTCTTCACAGTGATCGTCTTTTTCGCATACAATTTCCATTTCATGTTTTTCTTTCTGTAAGCTTTAACGGTCAGTTTCTTACCGACTTTCTGCTTTGGAATAGGAATCGTAAAGTTTCCTTTAGAAGATGCTTTTTTCTTATAAATCTTCTTTCCAATTTTTACCTTAACTAAGTATTTTTTCTTTGTTTTTCCTTTAATCTTTTTTGTTGTAGTATATACTTTGTTAACTTTTAGTTTTTTATTCGCTGCATGCACGTTCGTCATTGAAAATAATATCATTGAAAAAAACATCATTGTAACTACTACAATTGATTTTTTTACTCTTCTCATACTGACCTCCTCTAAATAAATGTCATTTTGACAATGTTATAATGATTCTCTTCTGATTCCGTTGTAATCCAATGATACAACATTCTCTCCTCATTCTTAATAATAAAAACCATGAATCATATGAATCATGTAATGTGATTCATATGATATCGCGATTAATTTACCATTCTTGTAGGCATGTACCTTTAAATACAATCCACCTTCGTTTGCATTCTTATTAAAATCATAACAACTAAAAACTACTTTTTGTCTTGGTTCTAAATGTTCTGAATTAAATGTTGGTTCTTCTAATTGAGTCATAGACTTTTCAGATGCACCTGCAACTGTATAATATAATGTAGCTCCATTAATTGCCCTCATTGTTACATATTCACCATCTGTATCAACATCAATATAATCATTTACATATCCAACAAGTGCATCGCCTTTTAGTCCACCAAAGTTCATTAAATAATAATAATGTCCTTTCCCTAATGCAGTTTCTCCTTTAGATATCTTCTTTCCTGTTGCAAGATCTTTTTTTACTTGATCAAGATCAATTGCATCTTCTTTCCCTGGATATTTTTTCACATTGTTTTTCTTATTTTTTACCTTAATAGTTTTAGTTGTATATAATTTCCACTTTTTATTTTTTCGTCTATATACTTTAATTTTAATCTTCTTTCCTGCTTTTTGTTTTGGAATCTTGATTGAAAAATTTCCTTTGGAAGAAGCTTTTTTCTTATAAATCTTCTTCCCAATTTTTACTTTAACCAAGTATTTTTTCTTTGTTTTTCCTTTAAGTTTCTTTGTTGTCGTATATACTTTATTAACTTTCAGCTTCTTATTCGCTGCATGTACGTTTGTCATTGAAAATAATATTATTGAAAATAACATCATTATAACTACTACCACTGATTTTTTTACTCTTCTCATACTGACCCTCCTCTAAATATTCATTGCAAGTGCTACTACTCCAATTACAATAGCAAGTGTCGTTAATACTGGATTAGAATATATAATCAATAAAACAATCAACAAGATCATATAGATAACAACAGATATAATCACTTGTCCTACTCCAATAATATCTATATCTCTAAAACTACTTATCGCAGAATAAATTAATAGAATTATAAAAAATAGACCCAACGCAAAATATATCAAAAAATCTTGATCTTTTACTGTCTCAAGTGCAGCATATATTTTATTAGAATATCGGTTTTGAATTCGATAAATCTTTATATTGTAAAAATGTAATGCTATTACATATATTGTTGTTATAATATAAACTATTATATTTTTGACATAAATTATTCTCTGTTGATTCATCATTTTTACCAGATCTTTCCTATTATAAATGCTAAAATCGTCCAAATAAATGTCATTTTGACAATGTCATAATGATTCTCTTCTGATTCTGTTGTAATCCAATAATATAACTTTTGCGTAATTTCTAAAATATTTTTTACATAGATACACATTGATAATACTATCACAATAATATAGGTTTCAAATATTTCACCTCTTGCAATAACAGATATAATTGCTGCTATATCAATAACTATTGCAAAAAACAATAATGTAACATTAATTGCAGATCTACTATCCCATCTAACAAGCGATGGTGCAGCAAATAATGTAAAAATACTAACTGTGGCTATCACACCTTCTATGAATTCTGTCTGAAATTCATGATAATTTTGACTTAATGCTATTAACTTGATTTTTTCTGACAATGGTACTAAGTTCCATCGGCTCCACTCAACAAATAAGAGACTTAACACTCCAGCTATTCCAATTATCATAAACCATTTACCGACTTTATGCATTATCATTTCTCGATTTTGCATCTCCATCACCTCTTAAATATTATATCATATATTTTTTTAATATGCACGAATTTATCTTTGAATAGCGTATCTATATCATCTGCTTTTCTGTTTTATAATATCGAGAATATTATCTACTGTACTTTCTTCATATCCTGCCAGCCACAGCCATGTTTTTTTCTGTTTTTCTGACATTTCAATGTCTCCTATCGCCCCATTCATTTTATCAAGATTTCTTTGGATCATTTTTCTTAATCCTAAAGAGCCTTCAATTTCTTCTCGTACAGTATTTGTATAATCTGAAATTTTCAACATATCTTTCACCTCTCTTTTATGTTATTTCTCTTTGTAATCAGTTTTCATAATAAATCCTACGATTTCGGGAACAAAAGAAAATATAATGCACTTTCCAACAACTAGGCATCCTATACATAACAGTACTGTTTGAAAGCTAACCACCTGATTCTTTATTATTATTCTGTCAAAAATACAGTATAACAATTTCAACAGGATGTATATTATAGGTCCATCAATACAAATTATTATCCATTTCGACCAAAATTCTTCTAAAAACTTATCTTCTTTTTTATCCATAAACTTATCTTCTTTTTTATCCATATTAATTTATCCTCGTAATATTTTCTAAATAGGTAGGAACTGCAAAATAAGTTCTTTCTTTATGTAACTGCATTGCATCCATTCCAAAACTATATGTTTCGCTTACCTGAACAATTTTTTCATCATTCAATTGATTGCCAAGTTCCTTTAAGTGATCATTTATTTTACTTTTATGATCCTGAATCCCCTGACTCTTAATTCCTATTAATAATTCGTCCATTGGAATTTCTTTTTCGAAATCTGTCAAATCAATCTGCAAATTCAAATAAAATTTACGAATAATCTCTTCTTTATTTTTCTTCTGATCATCACTTTGTTTTATTACTTTGTTATGAACTTTATTCTTCCTTTTCTGCTTTTTATGGTTATTACCGTCTGTTTTATTGCTCCAAATTTCCCAAAAAGGTCCACCTGCATCTGCTATTTTAGAATTCTGTATAATAAAAGCAAGATCATATGTTTTTTGTGATCTTACCCTACTTCCAACATCTGCCACTTCAACCATACCTTTTTTATTTATTGTTAATAATGATATAAAATGACCACCATTTGTAAAATATCCTGGTCCCATCAATCCCACAACCATATGCCCGGATCTTAAAGCTCTTTCAATCTCCTTTTCATTTTTATAGAGTCCTCTGCATTGCAAATTCCAGTGACTTGCCATCGCAGGGATCGCACTATGCAGTGAACCGGAAGAAGAATAATATCCTTCTTTTTTAGCCCATCCTGCAACAGTCACTGGACTTACAAACTTATGCGTTAAATTAGAAATACAGACTGCAACCGCTGTCGGTCCACAGCCTGCTGATCGTAATGACAAATTATTGTTATTCCAAATAGAATCTGTTTGATTAAAATATATATAATCTCCTATATATTCTTTTTGATTTTTTTGTTTTTTTATGATTTCATTTTTGGAATCAACGTTTTTTTCAGCAATCTTTTTTTTCTTATAATATCTTTCTTTTGATTTTGGCCTTTTCCTTCTGCTTGAAGTTTTATCTTTTTTATGTTTCTTTGAAATTGTTACCTTATTTTCTACCTTCGTTGTGTTATTTTTTAATTCTGATTGATTCTGTTCTGTTGTTACTTCTTCTGTTGTTACTTCTTCTGTTGTTGATATTATAGCTGTTTCTGTTGTTGCTTCTGTCACAACATTCTCTTCTGCAGCAATTATGTCTACATCACAAAAAGCCATCATTCCGGCAAAAAACGTAGCCATTGCTATTGTCATTACTCTTCTTCTCATTTTATCCCTCAGTTCAATTCTGATAATACATTTCCAATGCTTTCTCAATAATCTTATCTATTTCATCTTGTTTCTGTCCTGGTTTAAAATATTTGTTTAATACCTTTTTACTTACTTTAATTGAAGTTTTTTTCGGCTTTACCTTTACTTCTTCAGAAATTTTTCCATTTAAGATTTCAAACAATGTTTTATCATTTAGATGTTGTCTTTCTGACACCGTCTTAATTTTTTCAGACATTTTCTTATCAATTTTTACATCATTTTCTTTTATATAATCTGCAATTAGATCCTGATAAATAGTAGAAATAAATGAAAGATCCACGGCTACCTTTACTCCAATCTTCCCGTTATCTAATGCCTCTTTTAATTTATCAGTTAATTGATAAATTCTTAAATATCGCTGAATAGAACTTCGACTTAAGTTAAATTCTTCATCTACACTCTTGGTAAGATCATCTGGATTTAAATCTGTCCTTCTTCCCTGTCGTTTTAAAACCTCATTCCTCCGATAGATCAATTCAGCTTTTTCAGATTGTTTCATTTTTTCGAATCCATGCTGCAAATTTGAATCCATAAATAACAACTCTGCTGTATCATCATCCAAATCATCATTGATCAAACATGGTACTGTATTCAATCCTGCCAGTAATGCCGCATCTCTTCGATGGTGTCCCAGGATAATTTCATATTCATCATTTTCTTCAAGTGGACGAACAACTAAAGGCTGAATGATTCCATTTATTTTTACAGATTCTACAAGATCTTCTAAATCCTGTTTCGAATATCTGTTTTCTCCTAAATTTCCTTTATGATAATCTTTGAGGTGACTGATTTTTAATTCAGTCACCTTATCTTTTGTATCTTCATTAAAATCTTGCGGTAATCCAAACATTTCTCCTAATGGTTTTAATCTTTCTGTCATTTCTGTCATTTTGCTAATACCTCCTGAGCCAATTTCTTATATGCAATAGCTGCATCTGAATTTTTTTCAAACCCTGCAACCAACTCATGCTTACTGAGCGATTTCCCCACTGCAATTCTTTCTGGAATCTGACTATCAAATATATTTAAACTTTCATAAGCATCTCTAACCATCTTGATAATCTGTCCAGATAAGTTGTTTCTCTTATCTACTCTAGTAATCAAAATTCCATCTATTTTTAGACTAGGATTCAATTTTCGTTTCGTCATTGCTACTGATCTTAATAATAATTCCATACCTTTCGCAGACAAATATTCTGCTTCTACTGGAATAATCACACTATCCGCGGCAGTTAATGCATTAATTGTTAACATTCCAAGTGATGGTCCACAATCAATTAGAATATAATCATAGTCTTTCTTATATTTTGCTAATACAGTTTTTAAAATCTGTTCTCTACAAGTGGCGTTAATTAGAAAAAGCTCCGTAGAAGCCAACACAATACTTCCAGGGAGCAAATCCATTCCATATATATTAATCATAATATCTTCTTTATTTAGTAAGTCTCTATCCTCAATTTCTAACTGCATCAAATCTGCAATCGATGGAATATTTTCATCAAATTGCCCTAATGCAATAGTCAATGATGACTGCGGATCAAAATCAACTAGTAAAACCTTATTTCCTGCCTTTGCCAATTCTGCCCCCAGATTTAATGTTGTTGTTGTCTTTGCTACTCCACCTTTCTGATTAACAATTGCAATTACTTTTTCTTTCATAGTGTTTCTCCTTTTTTATATTTATTTAATTTATAATTACTAACATATTTTATAAAAATCAGGGAATCCAATGGTTGGGGAGTATACTTACAATTTGTAAGTAAAAATAAATACAAATAATAAACTAAATAAATATAAATATTGGATTCCCTAATTATATGGGGATGCCCGTATAAGGCCGATAGCTCAGCCATCTTAGATATAAAAAAAGCACATATCTTGTATGTGCTTTTTTTATATCTAAAATTTTATAATTGTGATGTGCTTTAAATGTGCCATATCGAAACCGATATACCTATATCGGTTAGCACCCCACAAACATTTTTATATGGCATTGCAAATCGCTGCGACAAATACCGCATCGAAGCTCCTAATTCCCCATCTGGACCACCATACTGCGTAATGATCAATTGTGCCATCTTGGGATCTGTTCGTTTGATATTTACCGGAAACTCCAATCGTTTTTCATAATTCCACATATCAACAACCTCCCCTCTTCATCCATGGCCAAGAATCCGTTGCCCATGTAAAATGATCATCTATATCTGCACTATCAATCGTCAATGGTTCAAAATTTCTCGCATATTCTTTTAATGCCTGCTTTCTTGCCTTCTGATATTGATTAAAATGGTCCATTGCTTTTTTGTCATTTGGGTGTGTATCAAGATACAGATTCGTATCAATCAATGCAAAGCTGACTGCATCAATATAATTTAACAACTTTTTCTTATCATACTGATTCATTACCGGCACGCCCCTTTCCCATAAAATGGTTTATTCAACTCTGGAAAGATCGTTCCACATTGTAATCCTTCTTCCGGACTATAAATCCTGCTCCAATGCTGCCATGGAACATACTGCATAGCAACCGACATAGAATCCACTCCACCATGCCGATGACCATACTCACACATTCCTGATGATCGATCACAATAACATTGATTCATCTCTATTTTCCTTTTCTTCTTTTATACTATCATGGTATGTATACAAAAAAGAAAAGTGCTTTGAAATTTTAAGTTGTATAACGGAAATGTATCGAGTATTCATAAAAACACAAAGAAAGATAGAGGTACGAAAAACGAATTCCATTGACGGATTTTTTGCAAAACG
>OLRT01000091.1_pt1 | contig 67181 bp, 54 predicted proteins | sample 1672021 | NCBI WGS metagenome assembly OLRT01 (sample SAMEA3136637, study PRJEB25190) | human gut metagenome | reverse complement strand
GAGCTGACTGATACTAATAGGTCGAAGGCTTAACCAAGCCAAAAGCACTTGACGACTGGCAAGTCGAAGACGAAGACAGAGTCTGGTGTGAAAGAAAGGCAGTCTGGGTAGAAAGATTCGGATGGAAGAAATAAATTTCTGTGTGTGGTTTTGAAGGTACATAAAACCTTCACTGATCTGGAAAACGTGTTTTCCAGATTAAGTGCTATAAGGAATCGATGCGTGGCTCAGCTTGGTAGAGCGCTGCGTTCGGGACGCAGAGGTCGCAAGTTCAAATCTTGTCGCATCGACTAAAAATGGGATCGTTCTTATGAACGGTCCCATTTTTGTCGGTACGACAAGATTTGAACTTGCTGGGAACGAACGCCAGTATTTCTTTTCCTCAAACGATGTGCTAAAATACACCATTAGAAGGTGTTTTTTGTTTTGAGGAGGGAAGGGTTATGTACAGTCTTTTGGTAGTGGATGATGAGCAGTATGCAGTGGAGGGCGTGATGGAAGCCATCGACTGGAAGAGCATCGGAATCATGGCTGTTTATGGGGCGTACAGTTCGGAGGAAGCGAAGAACATCATACGGCAGCATGATATACAGGTAATAGTCTGTGATATTGAGATGGCGGAGGAGAGCGGACTCGATTTTCTGAGATGGATGCGGACGGAAGGGTATTTTGCAAAGCTGATTTTTCTGACTGCTCATGCCCGGTTTGATTATGCGAAGGAATCCATCACGCTGGGAGCTACGGAATATCTGATGAAGCCGGTGGATCACGATATTTTAAAGGATACCGTGGCAGCTGCGCTGAAAGCCTGGCAGGAGGACGAAAAGCGGGAGTCCCAGGTACAGGAATATGAAAAAATCTGCGCGAAGCTGTCCCAGGGCGAGTTAAAAAAGCTTCTGGATTCCTATCAGGATCAGCCGGAGCTGATACCAGAGCAGCTGCAGGACGGTCTGATTTACCGCGTCAAAGAGTATATCAGCCAGAACCTGGAAGGAGACTTAAACCGCGAGACGATTGCCGGCCAGGTGTTTTTGAATGCGGCCTATTTGTCCAGACTGTTCCATAAAGAGACGGGAGAAAAGCTTTCGGATTATATCCTTCGGCTGCGGATGGAACGGGCAAAAGATCTTCTGACTTCTACCAGTGAAAAAGTCACATCCATTGCATAGCTCTTGGGCTATAATAACGACTCTTATTTCATAAAGACCTTTCGGGGAATGGTGGGTGTTACGCCTTACGAATATCGAAAACAGGCGCATAACTCCCAGAAAAAAGAGGTGACATTATGAAGCAGAGGATCAGAAATTTCTGCCGGACGATTCGCTTTAAAATGCTGATCATTCTCCTGGCCTTTTTGATGGTTTATGTGGTTACGGTCTCCTATTTTCTCTATGATACGCTCCAGTCTACCCAAAGCAAAATTTTAAGCCCTTACCAGGACATGCTGGATCTCTATGTGGAACAGCTGGAAACCTCGCTGGAGGATATCGACAGTTGGATGAGAAACTTTTCCGGTGATTTTGATGTGAATATGATGGCTATTCAGGATGAAAAGACAGATCGCTATACCCTGACAAAATATCAGGTGCGCTATGATATTCATCGAAACCGTCCGGGTTACAGTACACTGGATGCTGTCTATGTTTATGATAAGCGAAATGAAAGTCTTATGATGATTCCGGACGACTGCGATCACTTTGAGCCGCTGGTTTATGACTTTTGGAATGAGGGCGGCTGGGAGAGTGAAGGCTGGACTGTGATCGGGGAAGAAGGAAAGTATGCCCTGTTCCGGCAGTATATTGTCAATAATTCCGTCTATATCATGGTCTTCGTTGATCTTAATAAAATTTCAGAAGAGCTCAGGGAGATTGCCCTGGGAAATCATATGGACTGGAATATTTGCACCGGTGAAAAGGTTCTTTGCGGAACGGAACAGTTCTCAGCCTCAAAATCTATTTTTAGTCGGAGTCATACCCTGGAAAAATCTTTCCGAAACATTGATATGACCTTTCATTTTCTTGTAAATATCAGAGAACTTTGGAGAAAAAATATTTATTCGGTTCTGTTTCTAACCGTTTCTCTTCTGCTCTTATTTGTTGTCGGGTGGACCCTGGCATTTTATACGATTCGCCGGAGACTCTTGATGCCGCTGGATCTTTTGATTAAAGGCATGCAGAATTTTGACGGAGACGAGAAGCCGGAGAAATTGGTTCCCTCCGGGCGGATTGAGGGAGAAATGGCTTTTGCAATCGATACTTTTAACGATATGGTTTCTCAGATCTGGAATGACCGTATTCTGATTTATGAGGAAAAACTGGAAAATCAGAAGCTCGTGATCCAGAATCTGCATTCGCAGATTGATCCCCACTTTTTTTCTAACACCCTGAATCTGATTTATAACCTGATTGCGATCAACCGGAATGATGTGGCAAAAAAAGCTCTGATTCTGCTCTCATCCTATTATCGCTTTATGTGCAATCTGGATCGGAAACTGATTTCGCTGAAAAAAGAAATTGATTTTATCTGCAATTATCTGGAAATCATGAAGCTTCGCTTCCCGGAGAAACTGGATATTCAGCTTTCCTTCGATGAGACGCTGGGAAAACTTAAGATCCCTCCGATGCTGCTTCAGCCCCTGGTTGAGAACAGCATCAAGTACGGCTTTGTCAATCGAAGTCAGCTCTTTCATCTGACGTTGTCTGCCCGGACAGAGGACGGGGCGGCTGTGCTTTCTGTCGAGGATAGCGGCAAAGGTTTTCCAGAGGAGTTCCGCGGAACCTTTGATCAAAACCATACTTTTGAGGTGCCGGATAATCCGGAGAGTGATAATCATGTGGGACTCCGGAATATTTATCAGCGGCTTCTCATGTACTACGGAGAGGGTGCCAGTCTAAAGATCGACTGGAATGGAGAGTGGTCCTGCGTAGAGATCAAAATTCGTGACTGGGAGAAGTATGCTTTGTGAAATAAAACAAGAAAATAGAAAAACCTTCCCATAGAAGTAACAAAAGTGCTGTTTCGTATCACAATTATTGCTATTTTACTATGCATAATTACCATATAATAGAAGCACAAACAAATCAACACAAGGGAGGGTTTCATATGAAAAACAGAAAACGTTTCTTAAGTCTTGCTCTGATGAGCGCCGTGTTATCCACCAGCGTCCTGACTGGTTTTGCCTCCGATGGAGACTCCGGAGAAATTCCAACCCTGACCTGGTATCTTCCTGGTAATCCGACCAATATGACCAGTGATGGATATAATGCGGTGATGGAAGAGGTAAACAAATATCTGGAAGAAAAGATCGGCTGTCATCTGGATGTGAAATTGTTTGCATTTTCCGAATATGCACAGAAATGTTCCACAGTAATCAGTGCAGGCGAGCCTTACGATCTGATGTTTACCTGTGACTGGCTGAATAACTTTGCTACTAATGCAGGAAGTAATGCCTATCTTCCGTTAAATGATCTCCTGGAAGAAAACGCACCGGATGCTATGGCAGATATTCCTGAATATATGTGGAAAGCGACCACGATAAACGGAAATATTTATGCAATGCCGGCTTTACAGACTTATGCGAAAAATGATGGTATTTTCCTGCGGGCGGATATCGCAGAAGAACTCGGCATTGAGGGAAGCTCCTATGAGAATGGAGTCAATACCTATACCCTGGATGATCTGGATAACATTTACAGCCAGATTGTTGAAAAGCATCCAGGCATAATTCCAGCAGATGGTACTGACATTTTCTGGACACATGTAGATGAAACATACGGATTTAATTTCCTTGGCGGTTTTGAGGTTCCTGGTGTCGTTCGTTTCTCTGATGAGAGTAAGGTTATCGATCAGTTCCAGTCAGATGAATTTATGGACTACTGTAAGAGAATGTATGAGTGGCAGCAGAAAGGATATGTACAGCCGGATTGGGCCAGCTATGTAACCATGACAGACCAGCATACGATTGATCGTAAATCACCGGATCATGTGACCTATCAGGCGGGATTTACAGCACCTAATGTAGCCAGTATGGCAGTTAGCGATTGTGGCTGGGAGGAGACACCGGTTCCCATCATCACAAGCAACAAGTATGCAGTTACCTCCGGTGTGACCCAGTCGCTTACCGCTGTAGGCGTAAATTCCAGATATCCGGAAAAAGCCGTTCAGCTTTACAATCTGGCTTACTCTGACCCCTGGTTTGTAAATACCCTTCTTTATGGACTGGAAGGCGTAAACTATAACAAGGTTTCCGATACGGAGATCGAGATCATCCGTGATTCCAACTATGCAGCTCCTCTTGCTTCCTTTACGATTGCCAACCAGTTCATCACCTGGGTGGAAGCTGGCGCTTATCCGGCAGATGTCTGGGAGCAGACGAAAGCTTTCTGTGAGGATGCAACTCCTTCCGAATTATTCGGATTTATCTTTGACTCCTCAAATGTAAAGAGTGAAGTGGCTAACTGCTCTGCCATTTATGAAGAGTACAAGTATCCGCTTCTCTGCGGTGCTGTGGATCCGGAAACCGTGATTCCCGATATGCTGAACCGCCTGGAGCAGGCGGGCTCTGCAAAGATTATTGAGGAAATGCAGCGACAGGTTGATGCTTTCTTAGGTAAATAAAGACAATGACTCTGGAGTGTGCGTATGAGCGCACACTCCATTGTTATTAGGAGGGGTGTCCATGAAAAAACAAAAATTACCACTTCTGTTCCTGGCCCTGCCGGGAATCATTCTTATTTTTCTCTTTGGTTATCTGCCTTTGTTCGGTCTTGTCATTGCTTTTAAGAACGTCGATTACTCAAAAGGAATCTGGGCCAGCGACTGGGTAGGCTTAAAAAACTTTGAATTTTTCTTCAAATCCAATGATGCGCTTCGTGTGACGCGCAATACACTGGTCATGAATGCGCTTTTTATCGTATTTACTCTGATTGTTTCTGTGTCCGTTGCGATTATGCTGTACTATGTGGGCAGAAGAATGCTCCGGGTAACGCAGACCATTCTGTTTCTGCCCTATTTGATTTCCTGGGTTGTGGCCAGCTATGCGCTGGAAGCTTTTATCGATGCCAGGTACGGAGTCGTCAATCAGTTTCTCAATTTTCTGGGACTTAAAAATATCAATTTTTATTACCTGCCGAAATGGTGGTATCTGATTATTGTCATCTGCTATATCTGGAAATCCGCGGGCTATTATTCGATTCTCTATTACACAAGGCTTCTGAGTGTCGATCCTTCCCTGTATGAAGCGGCGGAGATCGATGGGGCGAGTACCTGGCAGAAGATCCGCTACATTACGCTCTATATGCTGCGGCCGCTGATTATTATGCTGTGTCTGATTCAGATCGGTAATATTTTCTATTCCGATTTCGGTATGTATTATTTCCTTACCAAAGACAATGGTATGCTCTATTCGGTTACGGATGTCATAGATACCTACATCTTCCGTGCCCTGAAAACCGTCAACGATCCCGGTATGGGAGCTGCCGTCGGCCTGTTCCAGTCTCTGATGGGCTTCATTCTGGTGCTGGCTTCCAATGCGGTAGCGAAAAAAATTGATGAAGAAGGCGCAATTTTCTAGGAGGAAGAATATGAAGAAAAGAATTAAAGTTTCTCAGGTGGCCCTCTACGGGATACTGACCCTGATTTCTGTCCTTTGGATCATTCCAGTACTCTTCATTTTTTCGCTCTCTGTCACACCGGAAACGAGCCTGAGCGAGGTAGGATATCGGCTGATCCCGAAGGAAATCACGTTTGATGCATATACATATATCATCAAAAATCCGGCGCAGATTTTGAACTCTTATAAAATATCGATCATCGTGACTGTGATTGGAACCGTGGCCGGTCTGCTGTTTACCACAGGAATCGCCTATGCGATGTCACGAAAGGATTTCAAGCTTGGAAAGCACATTACCCGTTTTGTGATGTTCGCGATGCTGTTCCACGGAGGACTGATTCCGACGTATATCGTTGTCACCCAGGTCCTTCATCTGGGAAATACCCTGTGGGTTCTGATTCTCACGATGCTTGTATCGCCCTGGAATATTTTCCTGATGAAAAGCTTTCTCTCCAGTATTCCGACGGAGCTTCTGGAGGCCAGCTTTATCGACGGAGCGACGGAGTATCAGACCTACTTTAAGGTAGTTCTTCCGCTGGCGAAGCCGGGCCTTGCGACCGTTGGTCTGCTGATCCTGTTCAGCTACTGGAACGACTGGTATCAGGCCATGCTTTACATCGATAACATGGATCTGGTTCCGCTGCAGCTTCTGCTGTACAAGATCATCTCAAATATTCAGTTTGTACTGCAAAATTCCTTTTACTTGGCCAGCGAGGGAGGAAGCTTCCCGACGATTGCAGCCCGAATGGCGACCTGCGTGATCGCGATCGCGCCGATGCTTCTTGCATTCCCGTTCTTCCAGAAATATCTGGCAAAAGGACTGACGCTGGGTTCTGTAAAGGGCTGATGCCAATAGGAAACTATTATTATGTATAGGGGGCGAAAAAAGATGAATCCAATTTTACCACTTGCGTATGCGACACCGGATGTGGAGGCTCATGTGTGGCCGCAGGATCCGAACAGGGTCTATTTATACTGTTCAAACGACCGGATTGACGGGGGTGGAATGTCGCCCTGTCAGCATTGCTTTTCTTCCGAGGATTTGGTACACTGGACTGATCATGGAGTTGCTTTTGATGCCAGTACGGCAATTCCATGGGTGTCTATGACTGACTTGCCGGCCATCGACGTGGCAGAAAAAAACGGCCGCTGGTACTATTATTTTACCGTTCACTCTCTTTTACGGGAAAGGAAGTTTCCTTTGTCTGCGAGGCGGCCAGCTTTGAGTCCATTACGCAGCTTGAAATCCGTCTGGATGCCGTCGATGGTCCTTGCATCGGCGTGTGTGAAATCGACCATTCCGGAGGCTGGGCAGACTGGAAGGAATATCAGTGCGGAATTTCAACGGTTTCCCCCGTTTTTTCCTGGGAATGTGAGACGGAACGGCAGTTTACCGTTCAGATGTCGTCGAACCCGAAGTTTCAGAGTGCAGTGATGTATCTCGATACGAGAAACTGCTACTGCATCTATGACGGGGTTCCACTGCAGGCAGGAAAAACCTATTACTGGCGGGTACGAAGCGGGGTCGGTGAATGGACAGAAAGTCAGTTTACAACTATCTAATGTAGGAGGAATACCAAGTGATGAAATACGAATTTCCAAAAACATTTCTCTGGGGCGCAGCGACGGCGGCTGCACAGATTGAAGGTGGAGCCTATGAAGACGGCAGAGGCCCTTCGATCTGGGATGCATTTGCTCATCTTCCCGGCAGAATCAAGAACAATGATGTGCCGGATGTTTCCTGCAATTCTTATCATCTCTACGAGAAAGATATTGAGATGATGAAGAAAATAGGGCTTAAAACCTACCGTTTTTCTTTTTCCTGGTCCCGTATCATTCCGGATGGAACAGGAGAAGTCAATCCGGCAGGAATCGAGTACTATAAGAAGCTGATCGCTGCCTTGAAGGCAAACGGAATTGTGCCGAATGCGACGATGTACCACTGGGATCTTCCCTATGCTCTGCAGATTCAGGGCGGCTTTGGCAACCGTGAGTGCGTGAAGTGGTTTACAAATTATGCGAAGGTTCTGCTGGATAACTTCGGTGATGATGTGGATCTCTGGGCGACTTTCAACGAGCCGATTGCCGTTTATGTGGGAACTGCTTATGGCTTTTTTGCCCCGGGTCTGAAGAATGAAAAATATGCCCGCCAGTCTCTGCACAATCTCCTGCTCTGCCATGGAGAGGCGGTGAAACTTTTCCGTACCTATTCCTTTGCCCATGCGAAGATAGGTATTGTGGTGGATATCTGGAAACATTATCCGGCCCGCCCGGGAAACAAAGAGGACGAGGAGAGAGCCATTTTCAACAACGAGATCGCAGGCTATGGCATGTTCCTTCATCCCCTGTTTCTGGGAGGCTATTCTGATGAGCTGAATGCCTACCTTGAAAAAAATGATCTGGTTCCCAGGATGGAAGAGGGCGATTTTGATGTGATGCATCAGAAGCTGGATTTCTACGGACTGAATTTCTACAACGGACTCTATGACAATATGGAGGAGATCCGAAAGAGAGAGGAGATACTGAAGGCAGGTGGAAACTATCAGGATCGTCCGGAGCAGCATCCGGAAGCGCTCCGCGATGTGTTGCATATGGTGGTGGAAAAATATCATGTGGATATTCCGATTTACATCACAGAGAACGGTCTTCCCCAGGAGGACGGCCCGATGGAGGAGGTTCTCAACGATCAGGAAAGAATCGATTATGTAAGACAGGTTCTGATTGCGCTTCATGGCGCGTTGGAGGACGGTATCAATGTCAGAGGCTATTATCTGTGGTCTCTCATGGACAATTTCGAGTGGTCTGCCGGTTTCTCACCGCGCTATGGCCTTTGCTACACGAACTATGAGACGGGAGAGCGTATCCCGAAAAAGAGCGCCGGCTGGTACAGCGACGTGATCAGCGAGAACGGTTTCGACTGATCTGAAAAAAGAAAAGCCTCCGCGGACATGCGTAAAAACATGTTTCCGCGGGGCTTTTTTGCAAATCAGATATTCGTGGGTCAGAGCAGAGTTTAAGCTTTGTTCAGGGAAACTTCTAGGAGGGGAAAGTGTTCATCGTTAACGTGGCGGCAGCTTGATTTTTACTATACGGGTGGTAGAATTGACTGCTTTGAGCTTTTTTAGATTTGAGGTCATGCGATTTTGGGGTTGCGATTGACTTGTTTTGGGATTTTTAGATTTTCGGTCATGGATTTTCTAGGGGTTCATTGACTCTATTTGGATTTTTTAAATTTGCAGTCATGCAATTTTGGGGGTGTGATTGACTTGTTTTTGGTTTTTTGGATTTGTGGTCATGCATTTTCTGGACTTTCATTGACTCAATTTGAAGTTTTTGGATAATAAAGCCATCTTCCAGAGCGTACATGCCCATGCCGTGAATGTAGTCGATATTCCAGCCTTCATTTGCAACGCTGTATTGGTTGGAAATATTCTTCGCAATATCAGATGCCTCTAATTCCTGCTGTTCCTTCACATATTTCTCAAATGCGTGACTTATCATGATGTTGGAAATCATGCTGATTAAGGAAATAGCTGCTAATACCAGAAGAGCAAAACGGACGGCAAGGGCAGAACGGAGACTATATTGCCTCAAAATTCCTCACCTCCGAATTTATATCCTAAGCCGTGAACGGTTTTTACATAAACCGGGCTTTTGGGGTCTGTTTCCACTTTCTTGCGAAGATTTTTGATATGCGTGTCGATCACGCGGTCATATCCATCAAAATCCGGGCAAAACACAAGGTCGATCAAATCATTCCTTGTAAAAACCTTTTCCGGATATTTGACCATAGCGGAGAGGATTTTCCACTCGCTGGGGGTCAGGCTTAAAAGCCCGTCCTGTTTCCTTACTTCGTTATGCTCGAAGTCGATTTGCAAGTCGTGGTCGTTCCATGAAAATTTCTCGGCCAGCGGTTTTAGATCACTCACTGTCCGGCGCAGAACAGCCTCCATACGGGCGTATAGCTGTTTAATACTAAAGGGCTTTGTTACATAGTCATCCGCGCCGATGTTCAGACCATTCAGCACGTCATTTTCCTGCGTCTTGGCTGTCAGCATAATGATCGGCACTCTTGACTGTCTGCGGATCGACTGACAGACTTCTTCGCCCGACATGCCCGGCAGCATCAAATCTAAAATCACAAACATGATTGGGTACTTCTGGAAGATCTCCAGCGCCTCTTTGCCATCCTCGGCGGCAAAAACATGGTAGCCCTTGTTATGTATGCGGAAACCGATTCACGGATCATTGTTTCATCATCAACGACCAATACATTTTTCTCTGGTGTCATAAAAATACCTCTTTCTATTAAAATGCAAAATGCATTAATTCTACAAAAACATTATACAAAAATCCGCTTTTTTTTCAATTCTACCACAGCCCTGCATAGAACGCGTAAAATTCGCCGGAAAATGGAACATGTGTAAAATATTCATAAGGCTATTATGCAGGAAAAAGAAACCCCTATCCCCTCAAGATTGAGGGGAAGGGGAGTTGAAGTGTCGAAGATACTTTTTATGTGTTTTGTTGGCTAAAAAATCCCCGTACTTCAAAATACGGGGATTAATCAGGTCATTTACTGATTACACTTTTTTGCATAGAATGTTCGCGCCAGAAAAGACAGCATGCAATAACTGCTGCAATGATAAAGATTACAATACCGAAATAACGATAGGAAAACTGGATTCCGATACGGTCAATGATCTTTCCGCCTAAAATATTTCCGAGAATGCTGGCGATTCCTGTCTGGACGATGTAAAGAACACTTTGTCCCTGGGAGGCTTTTCCTTCTTTTGCGTGAGAGGCAATATAAGTTGCACAACAAAAATGTACGATCATATAAGTGATGCCCTGCATAGCCTGAGCAAGGATCAGAAACAGCAGGGAACCTCCGGAAGCCGTGATAAGACGAGCCCCCATGAGAAAAGTAGCAGCTGCAATCAAATGCAGAGTGCCAAACTTTTTTGAAAGCTTTTGGATCAACAGCAGAACTGGAATTTCACTGCATGCCTGAACGCAGCTCAACAGGCCTACCTGAGCCTGACCGTAGCCAAGTTCTACTGTATAGACGCCTAAAAAGGATCCTAAAAAACTGGCACCAAGCTGATAGATAAAAGCAAAAGCCAAAACAAAATAGATGGTTTTGTCAACGAATATTTCAGAAAGCTTGAACTGTTGCCAGAAAGGAAGTGCTTTTTTAATAGCTATCGGTTGATGATTTTCACTCTCAGGAAGTCTTAACAGGAGCAGTAGAAGAATCAGATATCCAATACTTGCCAGAAAAAACTGAGCAGAAGGATTTTTACGCAGATAAACACCAACCAGAAGGACAATCACCGCATAACCTACAGTACCACCCATTCGAATGATTGCAAAATTATACTGGAAATAATTAGCATTTCGAATAACAATAGCATCAATCATAGGATTGACGGAAGTGGAAAACAGGGCAAGCAGGATGCTTGCAATAAGAAAAGTGGTAAAAGAATGACCAAGATAAAAGGTGTATAAAGAAACTATAATACCTAAAATGATAGCACAAACGTATTTTTTTGCTTTACCACTTTCATCACTGCGTTTTGCCCAGAAAGGTTGAATGATGACAGAAGCCAGAGGGGCTACTGTCATCAAAATACCGATCTGAGAAGAAGTAATTCCGTTTTGCCTGTAATATGCACTTAAAAATGGGGAATAAAGTGCAACAGAAATATAAAGGAAAGAATTAATCAGTAAAAGTAAAACCGGAGAACACTTTCCAGGTGAGATAACAGTATCCGCAGAATGTATGTCACCTGAAGAAAGTGTACTATTTTTCAACTGTGCCATGAGTGATCTCCTGGAAAAAATTGTTTAATCCCCAGGAATATCGATTCTCACGTACTTTCAATTCCGAGTCATGGATAACTCCGGTGCGGATAAAGTCGAGAGTGATATCTGGAGTAGGGATGCCGGCACGGCCTCCAATGCAGGTGCATTTGATCGCACTTACGGCACTGGCGAAGGTAGCAGTATCCTTTAAAGAGAGCTTGTGTACCAGTCCATAAAAAAAGGCGCCATGGAAAGTATCACCAGCACCGACAGTATCAAGAACATTTACTTTGAAAGCTGGAATCTCAAAGTAACCCTCTTCTGATAAAGCACGGCAGCCATCTTCTCCAAAGGTAAAGACCACTGTTTTTGGACCCAGTTTCAGAATCTCTTCCATATGCTGGCGGTAATCAGTGTCTTGAAAACTTTCATTGTAGACAAATTCTGAAGCAATAAAATAGTCAATGTAGGGAAGAATTTTCTGATATTCACTGAGAGGCTGATTATCTGCATCAATAAGCACTTTAATCCCGTGTTCATGTGCATATTTGGCAGCCGTTACATGGAGATCATCCATTCTCGAGATGAAACAGTAATCTGCCTGACAGAGAAAAGAGAAATCAATTTCTTCTTGAGAAAGATGCTGATAAGAACCTCTTCTGTAGATGATGTTTCTTCCATGGGTTTTATCATCAGAAAGAACCACACCAATATCTGTAGTTGCATCCTTTCTGATAAGGGTGTGTGAGAGATCAATTCCATGATCTTCAAAATCTTTATAACAGTACTGGCCAAATAAATCGTCTCCCATCGCTCCGATCAAAGCGCAAGACAGCCCACAGCGGGCAGCTGCAGCAAGCCCGGTGGGAATTTTCCCACCGCACTGCCAGCTGCCGTTAAGAACTGACCTGGACTCGTTAGATGCAGGAAGGCTGTCAATATGGGCAAGATAATCTACACAGGGATGACCAATACCGATCACGTCAAATTTCTTGGTATCCATAATATTTTCCTTTCTGAATTGCAGGAATTTTATGCAAGAGAATAATGATCCGGATTCAGAATCTGGATTTTTTCTTTTACAAAATCAATACAAGGACGTTCAATGGCACGCAGAGCTCTGTAGTAAGCGCCGGGATGGCTCTTATCTTCAAAGAATGATTCCATACTTGTATAAAATGCCCGCTGATATTCGGTTGCAATATTGAATTTGGACATACCGCAGCGTACGGCACGGATCAGCTGATCGGTAGGAATATCAGAACCGCCATGCATAACAAGAGGAATATCCAGAACTTCACGGAGTTTTGCAATACGGTCGAAATCCAGCTCCGGTGTGCGGATATAGTTGCCATGTGCATTACCGACAGCAATGGCAAGAGAGTCTACAGAAGTTCTCTTCACAAACTCAACAGCCTGATCCGGATCTGTAAAGAAATCAGTGTTTGTCATATCTTCCAGCTGCATTCCGACGCCTACGTGACCCAGTTCGGCTTCCACATCAACACCCATTGCATGAGCACAACGGCAGACATCCTGAGTGAGAGCTACATTTTCCTCATAGGGAAGTGCAGACCCATCGACCATTACAGACGGGAATCCGGCACCTAAACCTTCGACTGCAATATCAAAATCTTTGGAGTGATCCAAATGAACAGCGATAGGAACAGAAGCGCGCTGAGCCATTGCTACAGCCATATCGCGGATATCACGAAGAGGAGCATGCTCTTTAAAACCAGGATAATACTGGATGATCAAAGGCATATGAGCTTCTTCGGCAGCCATTACTGCAAATTTGATGCTGTTATAATCGAAAACATTAATGGCAGGAACACCATAACCGTTTTCCTCTGCGTGTTTTAAAAGATCCTTTACTTTTATAAGTGCCATGATAGAAACCTCCTAATAATTGTTTTGGTTATGCACGGAAAAATGTCTGAAAATGTGGCAGTTTATAGGCAAATGCCTGGCTGATTTTATCGATCGCTTTGAAATCCTCATCGGAAATAACAAAATTGCAGGCTTTTACATTGTCCAGAACCTGGGTCGGATTTTTTGCACCTACGATGGGAGCTGTGATCCCTTTCTGCTGGATAACCCAACGAATTGCAAGCTGTGCCAGAGTTACATCGTATTTTTCTGCAAAGGGGCGAAGTTTTTCCACAACATCCAGAGCGCCTTCGTAATGAGGAGACTGAAAAAGAGGAACGCGGCTTCTGCCATCTTCTGATGGAAATACCGTGTCTTTTGTGAATTTACCTGTAAGAATTCCCTGAGCAAGTGTAGAGTAGGAAATGATACCGATATTGTTATCAATACAGTAATTCATTTCTTCATGGTCAAGGAAACGCCATACAAGACTGTAGCAAGGCTGGATAACATCAATTTCACCATATTTTCTTGCTTCGATCAGCTGGTCTTTGCTGAAATTGGAAACTCCGATCGCACGGATCTTTCCTTTCTCTTTTAATTTCATCATTCCTTCCATGGTATCTTCAATAGGAATTCCGGAATCGGAAGGATAATGAATGAAATAAACATCAATGTAATCGGTTGCAAGCTGCTTCAAACTGGCATCACAGGCAACTTCCACCTGATCTTTAGCCATCCAGGTTTTCCATAATTTGGAAATAACAGTAAGATCAGAACGATCATATCCGGTGATTGCTCTGCCAACCAGATTTTCAGAATGTCCATTTCCATAAATGTAAGCAGTGTCAAGAGTTGTGATGCCAGAATCAATGGCCTGACGGATGGCAGCAATAGAAAGTTCATCCTTTGCTCCGGTAAAATAAGTACCTCCAATAGCCCAGCATCCGAAGACCTGTTCAGAAACAGATACATTGCTGTTTCCAAGAATATGCTTTTTCATAGTTGATGATCCTCCTTATCGTGTTTGTGTGCTATGTGATGTAAACGCTTATATCATAAACATAAAAAAATAGAAAAGTCAATAGGAAAAATCGAGAGAAATGCAAAAAAAGAAAAACATAAAAGCTAAAAACACTGAAAAAATGGGAAAAAACATAGCTTTTAGTCAAACTTTACAAAAAACATAAGTGCATTTTGTGCAAAAAAATAAAATGTAAGCGTTGACATTACGACAAAACGATGATAGGATGGGTGCATCAAGAAAAACGAGCACCGGTAATGTACCGGCGAATAAAAAGGAGGATTTCTTATGAAAGCGAAACAGATCACAAGCATTGCAGCAGTGGCACTGATGGCAGCATCTATGGGGGCACCGGCCGTATCTGCTGAAGAGAGTACGACTGATTACGGTGGGATCACTCTTACTCTTATGAACTCTAAACCGGAGATCCAGAGTGAACTGGAAAAAGTAACTTCCGAGTGGGGAGCAGAACATAACGTTACCTTCGATGTCTATAAGACAGATGCGCCTCAGGATACACTGGCTCAGAAATATGCTTCCGGAGATGCACCGGTTATTTCCATCTGTGATCCAGGAAATGTAACAGAGATGGGAGAGGAAAAATTCCTGGATCTTTCAAATGAAAAATGGGTTGCTGATGGTGGAGATACATTGGGAACCAAAGTCAATGGAGTGCTCTATGGTTTCCCGGTCTGTGTAGAGGCAGATGGAATGGTCTACAATAAAACAGCTATTGAAGATATTCTTGGCAGAGAGTTTGTTGCAGATGATTATGCAACTCCGGAAAAATTCGAAGAGCTGCTGAAGGAACTCAGAGATGGAGGAATGGAAAATCCCATCATTCTGAACCAGGAAATCTGGTCCTTAGGCGGTCATCTCCTTGGTAATATTTATGTATTCCAGGATGGTACAGCAGATGGAAGCTATAAGTTTGTAAAGGATACTCAAGAGGGAGTGCCGGTAAAAGATAATGCGATGTTCCAGAACCTGATCACAGATCTGGATATGTTTATTGAGTACAATATCAATAAAAAAGATCCTCTGGCAGCGGACTATGATATGAATGCTGCTTATCTGGCAGAGGGAGATGCAGCTTTCTGGGTAAACGGAAGCTGGGTATGGCCGGATATGCAGGAATATGTAGATGATTCCACTGACTTTGGTATTATGCCGATCCCGAAAACGGATGAAAGTATGCAGAACAAAATTAACGCATTTGCTTCAAAAGACATTGCAATCGACAAAGAAATGGCAACAGAAGAGCAGCAGAAGGCAGCTCTGGAGTTCCTCGATTGGTTAGTATATTCAGAGGAAGGCCAGGATGCGATGGTAAATCGTTTTGGATTTGTGGTAGCATTCACCAATAATCCCAATGCTCCGGTAAATCCGATCAATGAGAATCTGAAAACTTATATTGATTCTGGAAATACGGTAAATAATGCTCCGTATTCCGGTCCGACAGACGGAAATGCTGTCATGGGACCGCATATGCAGGCCTATGTAGTAGGACAGGAAAACGCAGATGATCTTGCAAAGGATATCGAAGACTACTGGAGTACCCGTAATCCGAAATAAATAGACAAAAACTGCGGCGATAGAGGAATAAACTGTCGCCGCAAGTTAAAAAAAGAGATTGACTGCTGAATGATAAATGTTCAGAAAGGCAGGAAAAAGAGGTGACAGATCATGAATAGGAAAGAAAGTCCATTAAGAAAAACCAAATTGTTCCTGATGTTTGCAGGACCTTCACTTGTGGCTTTTCTGTGCGTTGTTATTTTGCCCTTTCTCTATGGTATTTATCTTACGATGACAGACTGGGATGGATTTTCTGCACAGAAAAATTTTGTGGGAATCCAAAATTATATCAAAGCTTTTCAGGATACAGAATTTTGGGGTTCTATTTTTTTGACATTTAAATATGTAATTTGTGTAGTCATTTTAGTTAATCTTACTGCGTTTTTACTGGCATGGCTTTTGACAAGCGGTGTTAAAGGGGAAAATTTTCTCCGGGCAGGATTTTTCACACCGAATCTGATAGGAGGAATTGTTCTTGGATTTATCTGGCAGTTTGTTTTTAACCGCGTACTTCCAGAAGTACTTACAGCAATTCCCGGATTTGAACAGTCCTGGTTAAGCAGTCCGAGTAAAGCCTTCTGGGCGATCGTAATCGTTGCAACCTGGCAGCAGTCCGGCTATATGCTTTTGATTTATATTGCCGGTTTTGTCGGAGTTTCCCAGGATTATATTGAAGCAGCGGAAATCGACGGAGCAACTGCAGGACAGATCACAAGACATATCCGTCTGCCGTTGATGGCACAGTCCTTTGTAATCTGTTTCTTTCTGACTCTGACATCTGCGTTCAAAGTATATGACCTGAACCTGTCCCTGACGGATGGAGGTCCTTATGGAACTACAAAGATGGCAGCTATGACGATTTTTGAGAAAGCATTTACTTCACATAATTATGGCCTGGGTCAGGCAGAGGCAATCATTTTCTTCCTGATCATATTGGTAGTAGCTATTATTCAAGTGGTTTCAGGAAAACGTAAGGAGGTGGAAGCATGAAAACGAATACTGCAAAAAAGATTGGAGGCAATAAGAGAGTTGCCAAAGATATTGGAAAAACAGTGGCTGCTTTTGTATTGTTTCTACTCTATATGATTCCTTTTCTGCTTGTGATCATTAACTCATTAAAAAGAAAAATCAGCATCGTAAAGACGCCATTATCTCTGGTTGATGACAAAGGTTTTCAATTTGTAAATTACAGCGAAGCCTTTCAGGAGATGCAATTTTTGAAGGCATTCGGAAATTCTATTATGGTAGTAGCCTGTTCAGTGGCACTCTTGATCATTTTTTCCTCTATGTGTGCCTATATTCTGGTACGGAAAGAGTATCTGGCCTGTAAGGTTTTGTTCCTGCTTCTGGTTTCTTATATGGTGGTTCCCTTCCAGGTTATCATGATTCCATTACTTTCTATTTATGGAAATAAACTCGGAGTTCTGAATTCCAGGCTAACGCTGATACTGATGAATTTTGGCTTTGGTACCTGCTTTGCAGTGTTTTTGTGTCATGGTTTTATAAAGACCAGCGTTCCGATCGCATTGGAAGAGGCTGCTTTGATTGATGGATGTGGTCCGTTTCAGATCTTTTTCTTCATTGTATTTCCATTACTGAAGCCGATTTTATCTACAATTATGGTATTACAGTTTTTGGGTCTCTGGAATGACTACCTCCTTCCAAGTCTGGTTCTTGGAAAACCGGCGACCTATACATTGCCTATTGCAATCCGAACTTTTGTAGGTACTTTTTCCAGTGATTTTGGAAATATGATGGCGGCTCTTGTAATGACCGTGTTTCCTGTCATTGTGGTTTATATTTTCCTGCAGAAGTACATTGTTGGCGGAGTGGTTGCAGGTGCTGTAAAATCATGAGAAAATAACTCGGTTTACTTTAGAATTTATTGTGAAACGTGCAGGACTTTTTGAATAAAGTATGTTATGATGTGAGAAAACGTTTACATATCGAAATCATACAGAAAGCAGGATAAAAGCATGTCTACAATAAAGGATGTCGCAAAATATGCGGGAGTATCTACAGCCACGGTTTCACGAGTATTAAACAAGAAAGGACCTCTCAGTGAAAAAACGATTCAAAAGGTAAATGAGGCAGTGGAAAAGCTGGCTTATCATCCAAATGTTCTTGCCAGGTCTCTTGCCAGCGGAAAAAATAATACCATTGGAGTGCTTGTTCCATCTTATGATCATCCGTTTTGGAGCGAATTATTACAGAAAATGGAAGAAGAAGCAAAGAGAAAAGGTTACAATGTACTGTTTACTTGTTTCCTGGGAACTTTAGAGGAAAAACAAAAAGCTTTAGAATATTTAATATCCAGGCAGGTAAATGGTATCATTGTCTGTGCTTATCCGGATTCTGATTTTTGGAAAGAAGCAAAGAAAAAGTTTAATTTACCGGTTGCTTTTATGGTAAATGTTTCTGGTTGTGATCCTTCTGTGATTTCCGATGATAAACAGGGAGGGCTTTTGGCAGCACGCCATCTGATTGCAAAAGGCTGTAAAAAACTTGTTCATATCAGTGGAAATCTTTCCTATTATAAAGAAGCAGATGACAGAACCTATGCTTTTGTGGAAGAAGCAAAAAGGCGGAATGTAGACTGTTATGTATATCAGAATACGATTGATATTACTAAGCTGGAGGAGCTGCAGAAGCTTGTAAATAAAGTTTTCTATGAGCAGCCGGATATGGATGGAATGTTTCTGAGTAATGATATTCTGGCAGCTCAATGCATTGCTTTTGCATTGTCGCAGGGGCTTCGTATACCGGATGATCTCCGTATTATCGGTTATGATGATATTTACATCAGTTCTCTGATCTATCCGTCTCTTACAACCATTCGCCAGAATTACAGTGTTCTTGCAGAAACAGCTTTGGAAAATGTACTAGCACAGATCAACGGGGAAAAAGTGGAAGAAGTAACCGTAATCCCTGTGGAATTAATTGAAAGAAAAACGACATAACAGTTCAGACATAAAGGGACACACATCCTGCATACTGGACGTTTATGAAAATAAAGAAGAGGTGTATGTTCTATGAAAAAAGTATCAAATAAAATTATGCTGATCACATATGCGGATTGCATGGGACATGATTTAAAAGATTTAAACACGGTTCTGGATAAATATCTGGATGGTGCTGTTTATGGACTGCATATCCTTCCGTTCTTTCCGTCTTCGGCGGACAGAGGATTTGCACCGACAACTTATGATATCGTTGATCCTCAGTTTGGTGACTGGGATGACATGAAAAAACTCTCTGAAAAATATTATCTGATGTATGATTATATGATCAATCATATTTCTGCTCATAGTGAGATTTATCATGATTTCCTGGAAAAGAAAGATGCTTCGGAGTATCGGGATTTCTTTATTCGTTTTAAAGATTTCTGGAAAAACGGAGAGCCGACAGAAGAACAGATTTCCAAAATCTATCTGAGAAAAGAACAGCCGTATATCGAGGCAGAATTTGCAGATGGAACCAAGGAAAAACTCTGGTGTACTTTCAGTCCGGAGCAGATTGACATCAACTGCCTTGGTTCAGAAAAGGCAAAAGAATATCTGGAAGAAAAACTCAAATTCCTCAGTGACCATGGTGCTTCTTTGATCCGGCTGGATGCTCTTGCCTATGCTTCCAAGAGAGAAGATACCAATTGTTTCTTTGTAGAGCCAGAGATCTGGAAAATTGTGGATCAGTGTGAAAAAGCACTGGAAGGAACAGATTCTGAGATCCTTCCTGAGATCCATGAAAATTATTTTATTCAGAAAAAGCTGGAAGAGAAAAATGTATATACTTATGATTTTCAGTTGCCGATGCTGATCCTGAATGCAGTATATTTTGGCAGAACACTTTATCTTAAAGACTGGATGAAGCTTTGTCCAAGAAAGCAGTTTACAACGCTGGATACGCATGATGGAATTGGGGTTGTGGATGTTCGTTATCTGATGCCTGATGAAGAAGTGCTTGCAACAAAGAAAAAGGTGTTTGATGCAAATCCGGATATTACAGAGGTTCACACACATGGAAACACAAAAGTAAATTTCTCAAAATTTGATACCTACCAGATTTGCTGTACCTATTATGATGCACTGGGATCGGAGGATGAACGTTATCTGATCGCCAGAGCTGTACAGTTTTTTGCTCCGGGAATTCCGCAGGTTTATTACGTTGGACTCTTTGCAGGAAGAAACGACTGGGAGTTTTATCATGAAACCAGACAGCCCAGAGATATCAACCGTCATTATTATGGTATGGATGAAATCGAAGAGGAATTCAAACGCCCTGTAGTTCAGAAAATGAATCGGTTGATGAAGCTTCGAAATTCCCATCCTGCTTTTGATGGAGAGTTTGTCCTGTTGGATACAGATGAGCATACATTGGGACTCCGCTGGGAAAAAGATGAAGAATATGCACAGCTGGTAGTTGATTTTGAAACTTTGACCTATGAAATCGATTATAGTGAAAACGGAGAAAATATAAAATTTAAATAAGAAAAAAAGCCCCCCGCAGACCATGCACACACATGTCTTACGGGGGCTTTTCTGCTGTTCTTACAAGGTTTTGGCAACCTCACGGAGGATCTTCTGGCTGGCCAGAGGGATGCGTCCCAGGCCATCCGGACCTACGTTTAAGAGGTAGTTGATTCCCATGCCATTCAGCTTCTTCTTGTTGGCTGCGATCACAGCGGCGTCTTTCCAGTGCTGGTCGCGGGCACAGAAGCCCCAGGAATCGTTCATCGTAGCAGCGGTCTCGTAGAGGCCGTAGGGAGAGGGCTTGAAGCCGTCGATGCCGTTCATCAGGGACGGGTCAAACTCTACATTTTCCGGCATGGAATCCGGGATCTCATTGTCGCCCAGAGATACATAATCGTAAGCACCGTTGCCCAGACGGGAGTTGATGAGACAGTCCGGCTGATATTTCTTGATGGCGTCGAAGAGTGCGCGGCTCTGATTCTCTTTCAGGGTCATGGGCATATCGAACCAGATCAGGCAGAGATCGCCGTAGTTGCGGAGAAGTTCCTCCACCTGCGGGTAAATCTTGTTCTCAAAGCAGAGATCGAAATTCTTGTGTGCGGTGTCCGGGAAATCCCAGCTGTTCTCCCAGGTCACGCCCTGGCTCGGGATATGGTTGGACAGGTAGCCGCCGCCGTTGGGCTCATGCCAGTCCAGATCCTGAGAGTAGTAAAGACCCATTTTCAGGCCGTGTTTGTAGCAGGCCTCGCCGATCTCGGCAACGACGTCGCGGCCGAAGGGAGTGGCGTCCACCACATTGTATTTGTCTACTTTGGAATGGAACATAGCGAAACCGTCGTGATGCTTGCTGGTCACAACGAAATATTTCATTCCGCAGTCTTTTGCCAGTTTTACCCATTCTTCTGCGTTGAAGAATACCGGGTTAAATGCTTTGGTCAGTTTTCCGTACTCGGCGTTGGGGATAGCCAGATGAGCCTGAATCCATTCTGCGTAAACGCCGCTGTAACGGTCCTTGTACTCGCCGGCCAGCAGGGAATAGAGTCCCCAGTGTACCATCATTCCGTACTGTGCCTCTTTGAACCATTTTCTCATGTCCATATCGTGTAACTCCTCCTTAGATAGTCTTTGTACTTCCAGTATAGGTGAAATTACCGATTTTTCAAGAGACAAAATCCGCACGGAAGCAGGCTATTTTTTGTTCTGCCATACAGATTTTCCAGGTTACACAAGAAAGATAAAATCGTTGTCCGGATAGGCCTCCATGATGGCGTTTTTCTGCTCTTCCGTGCAGTTGATGCTCTTAAGGGAAGGAAGCCTGTCGAGCCCCTCATAGGAGAGACAGTCTGCCCCGTAGATATGAAGGGTCTTAAGACCGGAAAGGCGCTCAAGCCCCGAGAAGTCCTCAATCTGCCAGCTGATGAGGGTAAGATCTGTAAGGGCAGGAAGATCCACGGAGCCGATCACGAGGCTGGAGGTATTGTCTCCCCGGAAAAAGAGAGTCGTAAGTTTGGAAAAGCCATTGAGGGAGGAGAGGGGAAAATCATGGGAATAATGAAATTCCAGCTCGGTAAGGTTCATTCCGCTTAAGGCCTCGGCCGTGGACTGGGTCATGGAATCCAGGGTCAGGGAAGTCAGATTCTTAAGGAAGCGAAGCTCGGTGTAATCGTTAAGCTTCGTGCCGAAAAGATTCAGCTTTTCCAGCGAATCCGAAAGGAGGGGCTTGATGGTGGAAACCTTCGTCTCGCCAAGGTCCAGATTCTTAAGGGCCGGAAGGGGAGCGAGTGAGGAAAGGTCCTCGATTTCCAGCGTGGAAAGGTTCAGGCTCTCAATATGAGAATTTCCACTTAAGGGGGTAAGATCCGTCAGCGGATTATATCCCAGGCCCAGTTCTTTTATCGTTGTGTCCTTCAGGGGAGAAATATCAGAGATCTGCTGGTTGTAGAGGCTTAAGACGGTGAGGTTTGGCATATGGGTGATATCTTCCAGAGAAGAGATGGTTCCGCGCTGTTTGTAGAGTTCTGCGTTCCGCGTGGCTTCATCGTAAAACCAGATGGAACTTCCGAGGGACTGAAATTCGCTGTCAGAGGAAAAAATCTGAAGGCCGAAAATGTGAAGCTCCGTCACTTTTTCGAGATCGGAAAGCGTGAGAAGCCCTTCCGGTTTGTTGAGCATGGAGCGTACGGCCTCTTCGATGAGAGGTTCCGTGAAGGTATAGCTGTCTTCCTTCTGGAAAATCGTCTCCGGAAGGGAAATTTTCCCGGAGAGTCTCCAGCCGGCCGCCAGTCCGGCGCCTGCCGTGAAAAGAAAGAGAAGGAAATAGGGCAGGCGGGAACGGCTGTGTTTTCGAAAAGGGGGAACTGCAATTGGAATAGGTTGGGAAGAAAAGACAGAAGGGTACCGGGCTTTCAGAAGGTCCGGAAGCAGTTCCTCCGTGGTCTGATATCGTTTGTCGGGGTCGAACATCGTGGCTTTGGTGACGATCTGGCGGACCGGCTCGCTGAGCTCCATAAGAACCGCATTTTCCGGTTTGTACTCTCCGGTGATGCAGTAGAGAAGCAGGATTCCCAGGGAATAAATGTCGCTTCGAAGATCCGTCTGCTGGTAGCCGAACTGCTCCGGCGGAGCGGTAAGCCGGGTTCCCATGACCAGCGTATCGCTTGTCTTTGAGGAATTGAGGAAGCGGGAGATGCCAAGGTCGATGAAATGGCATTTTCCAAAGCTGTCCACGATGACGTTCTGGGGTTTGATGTCCCGATGAAGCAGGGACGGGGTCAGAGTATGCATAAAATGAAGAATCTCTGTCAGTTCGATCAAATACTCCAGGGCCGTCGGTTCGGCGAAGCCCGGGCGTTCATAGTTCGACTCACAGAGTTCCTCCAGACTTTTTCCTTCTATATAAGAACGGATATAAAAACAGGTTTCCCCATACCACTCCAGGAGAATGGGCCGGGGAAAAGAGGTTGCAAAGGGCGAATCGGTCTGATGAATCATCTCCAGGACCATTTTTTCCTGAAGAAGGGATTTGGACAGAAGAGGATCGCTGGCAATCTTGAGGAGGACGGTCTTTCCGCTGCTTCTGACAGCGATGAGACAGGTAGAAGCCTGCTCCGAATATTTCAGACAGGAAACGAGCTCGTAATGTTCTGCGAGAGGGTCAGGCAGGATGAGATCTTTCATAGGCAGTTCCTCCGGATTCAGTCGTTGGATTCCCGGTAGAGCGGCGTTTCCTGAAGACTGAGCAGCAGTTCGTTAGCCTGCTGCATGGTGTATTTTTTCTCGATGGCAAAGATGATCGCTGCATCACGGCGTACTTTTGGGTAAAGACTACCGTGGCCGGCAAGTCTTAAAAGCTGGCTGGTCTCCGTGAGGGTCGCTTCCATGCAGAGGCAGATCCGAAGGACGATATTTCTCCCCGGGGTTTTGAACCCGCTGAGAAGATGATAAAAATAGGATCGTTCGATGCCGCTGCGCTGGATGATGTCCTTGGCAGTCAGTTTGTGTTTTTCCATAGTCTCGTACAGATAATGGCAGAAGACGGGTGTCTCCATTTCGTCCTGCCAGATATTTGTCACCTCAGAGAACTGTCCGGATTTCTTGATGATGGACAGGAGCTGGGAGGTGGTCAGCTTTTTTTCAGTATCCGTATGTTTCACAGAGCTTCCTCCGGTTGTAATTTTCACCAACAATGATTTGCGAAATTTGTTTAAAAATAACTGTTGTTATACATTGAAAATTCATAGATTTTCAAGGGACAATAACATTATTACTAAGTATAGCACAGGCCGGAAAAAATGGACAGTGTCCGGCTGGAAATGCCCGGAAAAGTCTTCTGTCAGGACACCAAATAGCGAAAACGGGATGCTATACTCAAGTCAAAAGAGAACGGAAAGGAGACGTTTTATGAAAAGAAGAAAAGTTGCAATGCTGATGGCTGTGCTGATGACCGCTTCTTCTTTGTCGGGAAGCTATGTTTCAGCGGCATCCATAGAAGATATGGAAGTAACGGCGGAAGAGATCGCGGTTCAGAGCCAGGAGACCGAAAGCGAAGCGGTGCAGATGGCAACAGAAGGAACAGAGCTTCCGACCGAAGAGGCTTTGGTTCTGGAGAAAACCGAGACTATTCAGGCAGAAATGAAAACAGAGAGCGCCGCACCGGAAGTTGCTGAGAGCGAGATATCTGTACCGAAAAGCGAAAACTCTGAGACAGAGAGCTCCACACCGGAAAGCGAAAACTCTGAGACAGAGAGCGCCGCACCGGAAAGTGAAACTTCTGAGACAGAGACTCCGGCATCGGAAACAGAATCCGAGACGGAGGCACTGACAGAAACAGAGACGGAAACACCTCCGCCAGAAGAGGCTGCCGAAGCACTTGGGAGCGGGATCGCGGACACGGAGCCGGGGATCGCGGTATTTTCCGGGGAAACAGTAGAGTATTCCATTATATCTGCCGGCGGTTCTGACAAGCTGCTGAACGACGAGAGTTACGAGATCAATCCATTCCTGGGTGCTCTGGTGAATTTTTCAAGTCAGGGTGGAATCTTCCTACTGAGGAGAACCAGCTATGTAGATGGCGGGAGCGTTGAAGAGGAGGTGGAGGATCTCGATGCAGAGGGAATCCGCTGGCGCGCCGAGTATGATGAAAATGAATGGGAGCGGAACGATGGGTCAGAAGATGGCACAGGCCTCCCGGAGCTGTGGCGAAAATCTGATGGAAAGATCAGTGTGACGATTTTTGCAGAGAGATATGTAGAAGAAAGTGACGACTGGGAAATAGTTGCTGAAAAAGAATTTACTTTTAACCCGGTGGAGTATTCCGTAGACTTTGAATACGGTTATGGCGGAGAAGATGCACACTTCCTGTTTTATGGAGACAGAAGCGAAGAACTTACACTGACACTCAATACGGAAGGGCTGACTGGTCTTAAAGATTACAAAATCGAGTGGGCGGTGATACAGGACAAAGATGAGACCAAGGAACCCACCTGCGTTGATGTTTCCGTTTCCGAAGACGAAGATTCCATAACGCTTACACCGATGGAAGATTTTAATGAAGAAGGTCACGGACTGGATGTTGAGGCGAAGGTTTTAAAAGACGGGAAGGAGATCACAGCTGCGGGAACGCATCTCGATGTAATTCCCACGAAACTGGATGCATCGAGACTTCAGCTTGAAAATGAGGTGCTTCTGCCAGGCGAAAGCTTTGAACTCAGCAAAGATTTTGAGTTTGAGGTCTGGGTACGCGATCCGAAGCATTTGTGGGAAGAGAGCGTGAACGTACAGCTTACCGGCGTAAGAATCAATGATCCGGACGAGATCTTCAGCTATAATGGAAATGAAAATGGAGTTGTTCAGTCGGATGAAGATGGTCAGTATTGTATTAGGGCAAAAAGCGAAGAGGAATCAAAAACCGGAAGCGCAGATGTTTTTCTTTCCTTTGCAGGGGTTACTGATGAGTATCAGGATATTAATGGAGAATGGCAGTTCTCACTCACTGTGAATACGGAAAAATACTGTGTAGACTCTGCCTACAGCACACAAAAGGGCCAGATGATATGCGGCAGTGGACAGGATATCTTTACTTCTGTATATCGTGAGTGGTATGGGTCGGATGGAGACACCGAGAGGGAAGAGATCACGGATTATACGGTAGAAGTGGGAACGGATTATGATCAGGAACTGGTAACGGCTACCGTATCCGAAGATCAAAAGACTATTCATGTGGAAGCGTACGAAAATGAAGGCGGAACAGATATTCCCGTCTATTATAAAGTAGGCGATCAGAAAATCGGAGAGGCAGCCATTTATGTAAATGTGTCTAAAGATGTCTATCAGCTGGAACCTGAGTTTCTGGCAGATGAAAACGGAAAAGCAGTAAATCCGCTGAAAGGAGAGATTTTAGACCTTCCCGCGTTTGCAGAAGAGTTTAAAGTGTACCATTTGCACTACAATGAAGAGACCAGAGACGTGGAGAAAACAGCGGAGCCGGAAGAAAACATCCGCTATCTGGTAGAATATAACGGAGATGTGTGGAGCCGCGAGGATGATTTTGCCGAGGACTCTGCCGAGGATTATAGTCTGCCTGTTTTGAGAAGGCTGGAAGACTGTGAAACCAGTATCTGGATTACGGCAGAAATCAATCTGGCAGAGCCGGATTCTGAAAAACCAAGTTGGAGCTATGCTGCTGATCGGAGTTATACATTTGATTCCGTACATTGTGAGGTGGATCTTGAGTACAGCTATGGCGAAAGAGACAATTGCACCCTGTTTTACGGCGAAAGAGGCGAAGCGCTGACCCTGACTCTGAATAAGGATGGCTTAAATGGTCTTACGAAATATGATACACAGTGGATTGTGACCCAGTACTGTGACGGTGAAGAAAGAGACGTTACCGCCGTTAACTATGATGATCAGGACAACGATCAGATTACACTGGTTCCTACGGCTGATTTCCCGGAGGATGGCAGCTGGATTCATGTAAAAGCGAAGATTATGGTACAGGAAAATGAGATCGCTTCCACAGAGACAGATATTGGTCTGGCGGCGACAGAATGTAACCTTCAGGATTCCCTTCCTGGCGACCGCGTACTTCTGCCGGACTGGAGTTATGACATTGACAGAGAATGCTGGGTTTATGTACGGGATATCAGACATCCCGAAGGAGTAAGTGTACCGGTTCAGATCACCGGTGTTTCCGTGGACGATCCCGATGGCGTGCTTCGCTGTGATGTGGATGAAAGCGGAGTTCTCATACCGGATGAGGAAGGAAATTATCACGTTTATGCGGTAAATGAGGAGGGAAGTGTCAAGTCCGGAACTGCGGAACTGACGCTCTCTTATAACTACACAGAAGACGAGAACTATAAGATCAGCGGCGAATGGAAGGCTGCTGTCATGGTAGAAGGGGAAAACTACGACATAAATTTCTACTATGGCACAACCTGGCATATGCAGCCGGGGGACGAGCAGGATATTACGACTTCCGTTCATCACAACTGGTACGATCTGGAGGAGGGCAGACACAAGGATGAAGATGTAAAAGATTATACCGTTGAGGTGGCCCTCGATGCGGAATGGACAGATTTTGACGAGGAGCTTCTGGATGTGAGCGTGGCGGATGACGGTCAGACGCTCCATGTGAAGGCAAAGAAAAAAATGGGTGGAACAAACATTCCTGTCCGTTATCTTGTCGGAGATCAGGAGATTGGTCAGGCAAACATCTGGGTGGATGTTTCCGAGGAATATTATGTGATCGAGCCGCAGGAACTGAAATCCAATCCGCTGATCGGTGAGACCCTGGATCTTTCTCAGGTGGAGTTTAAGGTTTATCAGGTAATTTATAACCCGGATAAGGGAGAAAAGACCACATTTGAAGTACCGGCAGAAGAGCTCCGCTTCTGGGCAAAATACGATGATAATGCCTGGATTCGCACAGATGAAGGCGATGAATACACCCTTCCGGTTCTGAAAAGAAAAGGAACCTGGGGAACCAGCATAAATGTCATTGCGGAGATGAATTTTGCGGGTGAGGATTCCAAAGAAGATGACTGGCAGCAGATCGGCGACTTTCAGAATTACTGGGTTGACGGATTTGAGTATCAGCTGGACCTTGCTTACAGCTACGGCGGACCGGAAAATTCCAGAGTCTATGTCGGCGCACCGTTGACCCTGACAGCTAAGATTGATCCGGTCATCGAATGGAATGAGGATATTTCCATTGAATGGAAGGTCTTTGTTTATGATGAAAACGGCGAGCGCAAGGATCTCAATCCGGAATCTATAAGCTGCACAAAGGATGGTCCGTCTCTTACCATAACGGCTAAAGATGGTTCTCAGGGAAACTGGTTCCAGGCAGAAGCTGTTGTAATGGCTTATGGCCAGGAGATCGCCCGCTGTGAGTACAGCATCGAAGTGCGCGGTGAGAGCTACTATTTTACCGGCATGGAGAATATGAGCGTATGCCTGTTCATCGGCCAGAAAAACGGTCCCTTCTTTACAAGAGATACCAATGGCAAGATCTGGATGGAAACTTATCAGGAAAGTGGAGAGTATCCGGAGGGAAAACGTACAAAAGTAGAGGTAACAGGAATCGAGGAAGACTGCGAGGAGGGAAATGAACTTCTTCGGATCACGGACAATGAAGAAGGGATCCATATCCTGCCTCTGGGAAAAACAGGTCAGACATCCATGCGCTTCCTGCTTGTGGATGAAGAAGGAAACGAAGTTCCGTCGATCAGCTGCGAGGCTTATGTGCAGGAGGATTATATCAACATCATCGACATTGAAGTGAAGCGGGAATCCGGCGAAGGCACCTGTCTTCTTCCGGGAGAAACGCTGAAACTTCAGCCGGTGCTTGCACGGCTGTTCACAGATGAAAACGGAGAGATTCAGCAGGAGCCTCTGGAAGCATCCGATTATCATATCGTTTATACTGATTATGATGAAAATATCATTCGGGTAGATGAGGATGGAACGGTTCACACGGTTGGCCGTGGAGACAGCTGGGTTACCGTACAGGTTCTGGATGCAGAAGAACAGGAGCTTACCTCCAATGGCCTGAATATCACAGTTAAAGGAAAGTATTATCAGCTGAAGACCGAAAAAGAGAACTTGCAGGTGCTGGCGCCCGGAGAGAGCCTGAAGGAGCAGTTCACTCCTTATGTATACAGTATCAGCAGGCCGGAAGGAAAAGAAACTGAAGACGGAACCTTTGTGATCCGGGAGATTTTAAACAATACAGAGGGCGTTCATACTTCCATAAGTGAGACAGGTCTTCTGAGCGTGAGCCTGGATAAGGATACCACTCTGAGAAAAGGCAGCATTCAGTCTATGGAGATCATAGCGGAATATCGGGATGCGGACGGAAATTATCTGGCAGATAAGAACTATGTACTTATTCTCTGCAATCACGACGAAAAAGTTATAGATCATAAGGATGCGACCTGTACGGAAGATGGCTATACAACCTATGAGTGCAATGTGTGCGGCTCCACCTGGAAAGATACCCTGCCTGCAGCGGGTCACGCCGAAGTAGCAGACGCAGCCGTAGAAGCAACCTGCGAGACCGCCGGAAAGACGGAAGGAAGCCACTGCACGACCTGCGGAAAAGTGCTGAAAGCCCAGACGACAATCGCCGCCACCGGCCACATCTGGAGCGCATGGAAGACAACTTCTAAGGCTACTGTATTTGCGGCAGCCAAGCAGCAGCGAAGCTGCACAATCTGCAAGAAGACAGAGACCCGTACCGTTGGCAAAAAACTGACAAAGGTTCTGAAACTCAACGTTTCCTCCATTTCTCTGCAGATCAAACAGAAGACCACAGCGGTAAAAGTAACTGAGATGGCAAAGGGCGATTCCGTGAAATCCTGGAAGTCCAGTGATACAAAGGTTGTAAGAGTTGCAGGAAAGAAGAACGGAACCTGCACTATCGCTGCCGGAACAACGCCGGGAACTGCTAAGATCACCGTGCAGCTGGCCAGCGGAAAAGCTGCCAGAATCATAGTTAAAGTACAGAGAACAGCGGTAAAAACCACAAGCATTACCGCCTCTGTGAAAAAACTTACTCTGTACACAGGACAGGCAGAAACACTGAATCTGACCGTAAAACCGCTTACGTCTGAGGAAGAGATTACCTTTACTTCTTCCAGAGCGAATGTAGCGGCAGTCACAAAGAAAGGCCTGGTTGTAGCGAAAACGGCGGGAACGACGAGAATTACCGCCAAATCCGGTAAAAAATCAGTTGCCATAACGGTTGTGGTGAAGAATGCGGTACCGACTGCAATAACTGGAATCCCCACAGCCAAGACTCTGAAAAAAGGAAACAGCTTTACGCTGAAGCCGGTGCTGGCGCCAAAAGGAGTTATAGCGAAGATCACTTATACTACTTCGAATAAGAAAGTAGCCGTTGTAAGCTCCAATGGCAAAGTGACAGCCAAAGGAAGAGGAACTGCGGTGATTACGGTGAAGACCGGAAAACTGGTGAAGAGATGCCGTGTAACTGTGAAGGTACTGAGCAGTTACAAATAAGTTTTTAAGGAGCCGCCGGGCGTCTGTATGATACAGGCCTGGCGGTTTTTCAGGTTTGGAATCGTGATACATTTGTTGTATTTTGTGATAGAAAGAATTTCCCAAAGGTAGTAAGATAGACTTACCAGACTATATGCTGATGGAGAAGCAGCAGAAATAAAAGGAGGCCATGAGATGAAACTGACAGATCTCAGAGTGAATCATGTGCAGGAACCGCTGGGCTTTCAGCTGAAGATCGTGAGTTTTTCCTGAGTAGTAGCGGAGCCGGAAGCTATACTGTAAAATTTTAATAAGGAGTTTTAACTATGAATCAGATCGCAAGACTTTACGTTGGAACCTACAGCCGCCCTCTGATCTTCGGAACAGGCGAGGTATTCGAGGGAAAAGGCAAAGGCATCCATGCTTATCTTTTTGATATGGAAAAAGGAACCATTCAGGAGGAGGGAGCCCCGACAGAAACTGCCAATCCTTCTTTTGTCAGCCTTTCCGCAGATAAAAAGCTTCTCTATGCAGTCAACGAGCTGACGACGTTTGAAGGAAAAAAGGGCGGTGCGCTCAATATCTATCGCCGGGAGAAAAATGGAGAACTGACATTACTTTCTCAGAAAGCCACCGGTGGCGAAGATCCCTGCCATGTGGTGACAGACCGGGAGAGAAAAATGGTACTGGTATCCAACTATTCCGGTGGAAGTTTGGCAGTCTGGCCCCTGGACAAAGACGGAGCGCCGGTGGGAGAAGCTCAGGTGATTCAGCATACGGGAAAAGGCAGAAATCCTGTTCGCCAGGAAGGCCCTCATGTTCATTCGATCACCCTCACGCGGGATGAAAAATTTGCAGTGACGGCGGATCTTGGCCTGGATGAGCTCGTGCTCTATCCTGTGGACAAGAAGCAGGGCCGCTTGAAAGAAGCAGAAAAAATCATCTTCCCTACGGGAGAGGAGACGGGGCCGAGGCTTACCCTTTTTAATCGGAAGGGAGACCGCTGCTATGTAGCCTGCGAGCTCAGCTGCGAGGTGCTGGTTTTATCTTATGAAAATGGAAACTTTACGCTTCTTCAGACTCTCTCCACACTGAAAAATGGCTGGTCCCCGGAGAATACCGCCGCGGATATCCACCTTTCCAAGGATGAAAAATTCCTCTATGTCTCCAGCCGGGGCGAGGATACAATCGCCGTTTATCAGGTACAGGAGGACGGCCTGCTCTCCCTGGTGGAGATTGTCCCTGCCGGGGTGAAGACTCCGCGGAACTTTGCCATTGACCCTAGCGGCAAATGGCTGCTGGCCGGAGGGCAGAACAGTGACACGGTGGCCGTCCATGCCGTCGATCCGGAGACCGGAAAACTGACTCTGACCGGGACTTTTGAGGTGCCGACACCGGTGTGTCTCTGCTTTGAGCCATGACGGAGGAGAAGAAAGCCCCGGAAATCTGGGCAAAGGTGAAAGGCTTCTGTTCTCATTTCATCCAGTCCATCTCCACGAAGGTCCTTCTTCTGATGCTGCTACTCATTCTGCCCTTTAATTTTCTGGCAATCTGGCTCAGCGAGCGGACGATGAGCACTCTGATTGAACAGGCGCGGGTGTCTGTGCAGAACTCGATGAATACCTATCTCACTAACCTGGATTATAAGATGGAAACAACGGTAAAACTTCTCTACAATCTTCGCTATAATGATATTTATGGATTAACGGTAATCAAGCAGGCCGGAGATGAGAAATATGCAGGGGAAAAGGTAAAATTTTATTATTCTCAGAAGAATTATTATGATACCACCAATGTGACAGATGCCTGGTTTATTTATCTGAAGAAACTGGACGATGTCATTACCTGGGACGGTGCCTTTCACTCTAGGAAAGACGATGAGGTTTACATCCGGGAACAGGAAGAGGGGGAGGTCGCTGGCGGCTGGACTTTAGCCACGATCAAAGACCGGGAGGCTGCAAGGCTTTTTATCGATTCCGGAACGGTCACTTACGGCGGCTGGATCTACCTGGATACGCTGCTGGATGATCTGAAGAAAGACCTGGATTACGAATCCATCGAGCTGAGTTTTTCGGATGCGGAGAAAAAAGAGGCGGCAAAGGATGAGCTGGTGGTCTCTTCCTATTGTAAGAGAGGCCGCTTTTTCCTCAATGCCGTTCTTTCCCAGAATGAGGTAACTGGAAAAATTGAGGCAGTCTACGGAATCATGCATGCCTTCAGTATTGTGGCCTTTCTCCTGATTCCGATTCTCTATGCGCTGATCCAGCGTCTGCTTCTCCATCCCTTACGGGTCCTGAATCAGGCCCAGAAACGCCTCAGAAACGGCGATCTGGATTGCCGTATCACAGAGAAGGCCAACTCGATCGAGTATGAACATTCCTTCCAGTCCTTCAATAAGATGGCAGATCGAATACAGGATCTGAAGATTGAAGTCTACGAGAAGGAGCTGGACCGGAAACAGATGGAGCTTTCCAATCTCCAGCTGCAGATCCGCCCCCATTTTCTCCTGAATACATTCAATCTGATTTACACGCTGGCTCAGAGGGGACAGGAAAAAGATGTGCAGCAGGTGATCCTTTACCTTTCCGACTATTTCCGCTATCTCTTCCGGAGCGGCCGGAATCTGGAAATTTTCGAGAAGGAACAGCATCTGATCGAGGCTTATATCGGAACGGCAAAGGTTCGTTATCCCGGAGCTATTGAGGCCGATTATGAATATGATCCGGAAATCGCTTTTGTCCGGGTGCCGCCGCTGCTCCTCCACAATTTCGTGGAAAATATTGTAAAATATGCCATAAGTCCGGGCAAAGTGACCCACATCTCGATTGTGGGCCAGTACGAGGGCGGAATGGTCAGTTTTATGATTATGGATGACGGAGGTGGAATGACGGAAGAACAGGTGGAGGAACTGGATCGGTCCATGCGGGAGCCGAGGAAAGACGGGCTCCATATCGGTTACGCCAATTCCCTGAAACGCCTGAGGTATTCCTATGGAGAGAAAGCAGATATTGAGATCAGCTCAGAACCGGGAGAGGGGGTCTGCGTGACCGTCACCTTCCCCTATGATCTGGAGGAAGAAAATGAACCTTTTGATAGTGAATGATGAACAGCTGACAGCGGAGACCATGAAAAAAGATATGGACTGGGCCTCCTACGGCATCAGCGAAGTCTATACCGCCTACGATACGGAGGCAGCCAGAGCATGTATTGCGGAGCATCCGGTGGATATCCTTCTCTGCGATATCGAGATGCCGGGAGAAAACGGCCTGGGGCTTCTCCGCTGGGTGCGGGAGCAGGAAAAAGAGATCGAGTGCATTTTTCTCACCTGCCATGCGAAGTTTGCCTATGCTCAGGAGGCGATCATCCTGGGCTGTCAGGATTATATTCTGATCCCGGCGCGGTACGAGGATATCGGAGAAAAGATCCGCAAAGTCGTGGATCGAATCCGGGGAAAAAGAGATACTGCCCGGTATGAGGAATACGGAAGGCAGCTTTTTCAGGAAAAAATTCATGAAGGGGAAGCTTCAGAGAGCCCTCAGAGAAGGGTTCAGCCCGAGGAAACCGCCGAGGAGGTTTGCCGATATATTTTAAAGGAGCTGAAAAACAGCGAGCTCAATGTGGAGCGCATCGCGGAAGAGTTCCATTTTCACCCGGCCTACTTAAACCGCCTCTTTAAAAAGGAAAAAGGCGTGTCGGTGGGACAGTTTCTCATCAATGAGCGGATGAAGCTGGCGGGAGCCATTCTGGAGACCGGCCAGTACAACGCCAACGAGACGGCGGAAAAGGTGGGATACTCCCATTACACGAATTTTTACAACATGTTCAAAAAATACTATGGGATGTCCCCTGCGAAATATCAGGAAGATTTCCTGAAAACAAAGAAGCAAAGTTGAAAAATGAGGTCCCGGAGCAGAAAGGTTCCGGGATTTTTTATGGAAATGTTCGGAATCGTAAAGTTCAGGTTATGTTTCGTGATGGAAAAATAACAGAAAAGCAGATAAAATAAAAACATCCAAAAAACGTGTACCAAACAAAACAGGAGGTAACAGTAATGAAAAAGAAATACGCAGCAATTCTTTTGAGCGCAGTAACAGCAGTTTCAGGTATGGGCGGCGTTCTTCCGGTAAGCGCAGCAGAAGACGGCGAGATCACTGAGATCGTATGGCAGTGGCCCTCTCTTGGAAGTACCGGTTCTGGTTTTCAGGCAGTTGAAGATGCTCTGAATGCTATGACCGAGCCGGATATCGGCGTACATATCACTCTGGAACCGGTAACTTTCTCCGAATTGGCAAATGAGACGGTTCTGACCGTATCCAGCGGAGAGCAGCTCGACCTTTGCCTCTCTGTAGGAACCGGTGTCGGTAATCTGGTGAGTAGCGGCCTGATTGAGCCTCTGGATGACTATATTGATAACGAAGGAAAAGATATTAAAGAGAAATGTGGTTCTGCATTAAGTGGCGGCTATTACGGAGGAACACTTTACGGACTGCCCAATGCTTACGTTCAGGGTGAATCTTATGGCTATCTTGCAAGAACGGATCTTCTGGAGAAATATGGAATTACGATCGATGAGAACAAACTCTATACCATGGATGAATTTACAGAAATTTTCCAGAAGGTAAAAGATGGAGAAGGAGAAAACTTTTTCTGCCTGATTCCTGAGGCTACCAGTGAAGAACCCTTAAGTCGAAATGCTTTTGAGTATGATAAGCTGGGATCCACCACCGCTTCCGGTGTTCTGATGTTGGATCAGGATTTCACAAACATGACCATTTCCAATATGTATGAGACAGATGAGTATGCCAATTTCGCACAGCTGATGTATGACTGGGCTCAGGCCGGCTTCATCTCCAAGGACGCAGCTACCAGCACAGAGGACAGAAACACGCTTCTGCAGGGAGGCAATTATTTGGGATACTTCGGTTGGAGCACTCCAGGAGGTGAAGAGGCTACCGAGGCCGCAGTAGGTATGGATCTGACCGTCATTCCTGTTCTTGAAGGTTATACCGCAGGCGACCGTTTCCAGAACATCCTCTGGAGCGTGCCCATCACCTCTGCAAACCCGGCAAAAGCTGTGGAAGCTCTGAACTATATCTACGCTCATGACGAGGCTGCATGGCTCCTTCAGTATGGTATTGAGGGTCAGGACTACGAAGTAATCGAGAAAACAGATGCAGGAACCAAGATCAAATATCTGTCTGACAACCCCCAGACGCTTCCGTATTACCAGCTCTTCGGCGTATACGGTGACAGACTGGCATGGCCGGTAATGGACCCGACCCCGATTGATATGAACCAGACCATCAGAGAGTTCAGTGACAGCATTCCGGATTCCAGAAAATCCCCGGCACTGGGCTACTGCTTCATCAACGACAACGTATCTGCTGAGTATTCCGCAGTATCCGCAGTCATCCAGCAGTACATCCCGAGCGTGAACTGCGGTACCGTTGATCCGGCTACCAACCTGGCAGACTTCCAGAGCGCTCTGAAAGCAGCAGGTATCGATACCGTCATCGAAGAAAACCAGAAACAGCTGGATGACTGGGCAGCAAGTCAGGCAGCTGAGTAAAGCAGGAAAAGACAGAAACTTTCGGAGCCGGAGATTTTTTCTCCGGCTCTATCAGAAACAGGAGGAACACAATGAGTAAGAAACGGGCAAAAAAGAAAATTTCCTGGAAACGGATCTGGCCTTTTTATCTGATGGCACTACCGGGATTTCTGTATATGCTGATCAACAACTACATTCCTATGTTCGGAATTTCCATCGCTTTCAAAAAGCTGAATTTCCGCGAGGGAATCTGGGGAAGTCCCTGGGTAGGCTTTAAAAACTTCAAATTCCTTTTTGCATCCGCGGATGCCTGGATCATCACCCGGAACACGATTCTTTACAATGTGGCCTTTTTCATTGTGGGAAATGCCCTTGCTATTACCATTGCCATCCTGATCAATGAGATTCAGAGCCGTGTGGCAAAGAAGGCTTACCAGAGCCTGATCCTGCTTCCCTATCTGATGAGCTGGGTTATCGTAAGCTATCTTGCTTATACCTTTCTCTCAGCAGAGACAGGTATGTTCAACAAGAGCATTCTGGAACCGCTGGGACTTGAGGCGGTCAACTGGTATCAGGAGAAAAAATACTGGCCTTTTATTCTGATTTTCGTCTCTGTCTGGAAGAGCGTGGGTTACAGCATGATCATCTACCTTTCCAGCGTTGTCGGCATCAGCATGGATTACTTTGAGGCGGCGAAGATCGACGGAGCCAGCAAGTGGCAGCAGATCAAATACATCACCCTGCCCCTTTTGAAACCGACCCTCATCACGCTGTTTATCCTGAGTGTGGGCCAGATCTTCCGTTCCGACTTCGGTCTGTTCTATCAGATGCCGAGAAACAGCGGAGCCCTTTACTCCGTGACGAGAACCCTGGATGTCTATGTATATCAGGCTCTGATGAAAAACAACGATTACAGCATGTCCAGTGCGGCCAGCGTCTTCCAGTCTGTGGTTGGCTTTATACTGATCATTGCAGCAAACAAACTGGTGAAGCGCTATGAGTCAAACAGCGCACTGTTCTAGGAGGTGGGGAAAATGAAATCAAAAGAATATCGAAATACCCAGATCCTGGCAAACCTTGTCTGCGGGATTCTGGCTCTTCTGGCCCTGCTTCCTTTCATCCTGCTGATCGTAGCCTCTCTTACGGATAACACCTGGGCCACAGCCAACGGCTTCAGCTTTTTCCCGGGCTCCTGGAGTCTGGATGCTTACCGCTACATTGCGGTTCAGTGGGCGACCATCGGTCGGGCTTACCTTATGACGATTGTCGTGACAATTATCGGTACGGCAGCCAGCATCATGGTGACGACTCTTTTCGCCTATGCCATCTGCCAGCAGGAAGTGCCGGGCATGAAGCTTTTGAGCTTTATGATGGTTTTTACCATGCTTTTTAACGGCGGCCTGGTAGCCACCTACTACAGCTATGTGAACTATTTCCACGTCCGCAACACGATCTGGGCGCTGATCGTTCCGAACCTTCTGATGAACGCCTTCAACGTCATTCTGGTCCGCAACTATTTCACCAACAGCATTCCGGCGAGCCTCATCGAGGCAGCCAGACTGGACGGAGCCAGTGAGTTCGGCATTTTCTTCCGGATTGTGATGCCCTTAAGCCTGCCCATCATCGCCACTATCGGCCTGATGACAGCTCTGGGCTACTGGAACGACTGGCAGAACGGTATGTACTATCTGACAGAGCGCGGCGGCGGCCAGTATTATACGATTCAGATCGTTCTGAACAACATCAACGAAAACATCAACGCCCTGCGGCAGAGTGCTTCCGCAACCGGAAACATGAACATTCAGATGCCCAGCACCACTGTCCGTATGGCGATCGCAACCGTAGGCATCCTGCCCATTCTTCTGATTTATCCGTTTTTCCAGAAATACTTTGTCAAAGGTATTACGCTGGGCGGGGTGAAAGAGTAACTCGATCAAAAGAAGTATCACCAGCATCAATCATTCAGATGTTCAGATATAAAAATCATCTTACGGATATTCTGAATGGTTAAAATCAATTTATAGCTAGGAGGAACATTTATGAAATACAACAGTATCCGTCCGGGCCAGGTCTGGCTGGACACAAACGGCAACCGAATCCAGGCCCACGGCGGCTCCATCATCTATGTAGACGGCGTTTACTACTGGTATGGAGAGAATAAAGAGAAAACCACCGGCGAAAACAAGATCTGGCACTGGGGCGTCCGCTGCTATGCATCCACGGACCTCTATAACTGGGAGGACAAAGGTCTCATCATCCCGCCGGAACCTGACGATCCCGATTCTTCCCTGAATCCGGAAGCCTGCATGGACCGTCCCCACATCATCTACAATGCTTCGACGAAGAAATATGTGGCCTGGCTGAAGATCATGAATAAGGACAATACCCAGACCGAGACGGTTCTCACCGCAGACAACATCCTTGGCCCCTACACGAAAGTGAGGGAAGGCTTAAAGCCTCTGAATATGAGCGCCGGCGATTTTGACCTGGCAGTAGCCGAGGACGGAAAGGCCTACTATTACTTCGAGCGGGTTCACAGTGAGACGATCTGCGCGGATCTGACACCGGATTACACCGATGTGACGGGCTATTACAGCACGCATTTCCCCCACACCCAGCCGCCCTTCGTACGGGAAGCTACCGCTCATTTTAAGAGAAAAGGCAAACATTACCTCCTGACCTCCGGAACCACCGGCTATCTTCCGAACCCCTCTGAGGCAGCCATCGCAGATACCTGGCATGGCCCTTACACGGTTCAGGGCGATCCCCATGTGGACGATCCGAGCCATACTTCCTTCCATTCTCAGATCTCTTCCGTATTTAAGGTACCTGGCAAAAAGGATCTCTACATTGCCTGTGCCGACCGCTGGCTCCCGAAGCTCATGGACCTGAAATACGAAGAGTACGCGAAAACCTTTGAGCGCATTTTCAGCGGTGACTGGAGAGAAGAAGATAAGACCGACGACAGTCTGAATACAAACGATATGAACAATACCTCCATTGCCGACTATGTATGGCTGCCCCTCCGCTTCGACGGCGACAAAGTTTACATCGACTGGCTGGACGAGTGGCGCATCGAAGATTACGAATAAGAAAATGTGAGAAAATATCCTGGTAAGCATGCCTTGCCGGGGTATTTTTTATATAACGGGAAATTACAATGGAGCTGCCTGTTATACAAAAAACTTTCAGGCAGGATTCTTTTTACACAAATGAAAAAGGAAGGTTGAGAGAAGAGGCAGGGTGTGATAGAATCAGAAAAGAACAATTCTGGAAGCAGACGGTGTTCTGGCTTCAGAGAAAAATAGGAGAATATCAATGACAAAGGAAGAGCTGGCGCTGGAGATTATCCGGCGCTTGAAAAAGGAGTATCCGGATGCAGGCTGCACCCTGGATTATAATGAAGCCTGGAAGCTTCTGGTAAGTGTACGGCTGGCAGCCCAGTGCACCGATGCCAGAGTCAATGTGGTCGTGCAGGATCTCTATGCGAAATACCCGACGGTCGATGCCCTGGCAGAGGCCGGGCCCGAGGAGATCGAAGCCATCGTAAGACCCTGCGGTCTGGGAAAAAGCAAAGCCCGGGACATCAGCGCCTGTATGCGTATGCTGCGGGATGAGTACGGCGGAAAAGTACCCGATGATTTTAATGCCCTCTTAAAATTGCCGGGTGTGGGAAGAAAAAGCGCCAACCTTATCATGGGTGACGTTTTCGGCAAGCCTGCCATTGTTACAGACACCCACTGCATCCGCCTGACCAACCGCATGGGCCTTGTGGACGGCATCAAAGAGCCGAAAAAAGTCGAGATGGCCCTTTGGAAAATCATTCCTCCGGAGGAAGGCAGCGATTTCTGCCACCGCCTGGTCATGCACGGCCGCGAAGTCTGTACCGCCCGTACCAAACCCTACTGCGACCGCTGCTGCCTGAAAGACATCTGCCCGAAGATTGGGGTGTAGATCGGAGGAACCAATGAATAAAAAAATAACCGTTTATTACGCCAAAGACGCCGACGAGGCTGCCCGCATTCAGGCGGTGCTTCAGGCCAACGGGATCGAGGCGGAGGAGAAAAGCCTGGGAGAGCATGTTTATCATGATATTTACGGTGGAAACGGCGCTTACGGAAGAGAGATCCAGGTGGAGGAAGAGAAGGAAGCACAGGCCAGGGCCGCCATCAATGCCTGGTGCTCTGGAAAAGAAACTACGGAAAAATCCAGAAATCTTTCCGGAAAAATCCTCATTGCCGTTGCCGTCCTTCTCGTCATCATCCTTCTGTTTCTGAGATAAATCAGACGATAGAAAATGGTTGTACAAGAATCACATTTCGTATACAATAGTAACAGCATAGAAAACAAGGAGGAAACATTTTGATTGGAAAATATTTATGGGTATTTCTGATTTCCATGGTGCCCATCATTGAACTGAGAGGAGCCATTCCCGTGGCTGTGGGAATGGGACTGCCCCTGATCCCGTCCTACATCATCTGCATTATCGGAAATATGCTTCCGGTGCCCTTCATCTATTTCTTCGCACGGAAAGTGCTGGTATGGGGCTCCGATAAACCCGTCATCGGAAAATTTTTCACCTTCTGCCTGGAAAAAGGCGAAAAAGGTGGCAAAAAACTCCAGGCAAAAGCGGGCAGAGGCCTCTTCGTTGCCCTGCTCCTTTTCGTGGGAATCCCCCTTCCCGGAACCGGAGCTTGGACAGGTACCCTGGCAGCCAGCCTTCTGGATATGGATTTCAAGTCCAGCGTCGTGGCTGTTATGTGCGGCGTTCTCCTGGCAGGCGTGATCATGGCGCTGATCAGTAACGGCGTTCTGGGAGCTTTAAGTTTTATGCTGTAAAATCAAACCGCTATCCTGGAAAAATCCGGGAGAAGCGGTTTTTTTGGTTGACAGTAAGGGGGCAACGTGGGAAAATTAAAGTAAAGTGTGAGGGAAAAATGACAGAAAAGGCAGAGGAGACGATCCATGAAAAAGCAGCAAAAGAAAAAGCAGACAGCAGGAATCCGAAAAATTTTAAAGCTGAAACCCACCTGTTTCAGCGCGATGGCTCTTCTGATCCTTCTGGTGCTGGCCTTTCAGGTGTGGCACAGGGACGAGAATCCCCTTCTGAAAAAGAACAACTCCATCACTCTGTACCGGGAGGTATACGAGGGGCAGATGCCGGAGTTCCGGACAGAGGTTTTCTTCCCAAACAATCATTTTGACTACGAAAAAGTGACCTACGATACCTCGGCGCTGGATGTCAACACGCCGGGCGTCTATACGGTTCCGGTGCTGTACGACGGCGAAGCCACCAACTGCGTGGTGGAGGTGACGGTGAAAGCCTCAGAAACGGATGAAACCCAGGAGACAGCTCCTGCCGGTTCCGGAGAGGCCTGGGAAGAGGCAGAGACAGAATAGGAAGGCGGGAGTGCAATGGGAATGTTACTGGCATATGAACTGGAAAAAGGAACGGAACGGGAGCTGAAAAGCCTGGCGGCGGCCCTGGGCCATCAGGTGAAAATGGTGAGCAGCTCCAATTATGGCGAACCTCTTGGCTATGTGGCCGGGATCACAGGCTTTAAAAAGACCAACGCCAAAGACACAGGAGAAAAAATAGGCAGCGAAATGCTGATTTTCTGCGGATTGGACAGTGAGGCCATGGATGCACTTCTGGCAGCCCTAAGGGAGCGAAAGCTTCGGATTCCCTTAAAAGCGGTGGTGACTCCCTACAACATCCAGTGGTCCTCCAGAATGCTTTACGAAGAACTGAAAAAAGAACATGAGAGTATGACAGCAATGAAAAACAGCCCCCGATAATGCGGAAGGGCTGTTTGCTTTGTCAGGCGTTAAAGAGCAGCAGAGTGAAATAAGTGACCGTGTCATTTCCATAATTGAAGCAGATGTTCATGGCTTCCACGGTCTGCATAAGCAGGATTCCGTGGCTTTCCACGGTGGCCACCCGCTTGTCCGGATGACGGCAGGGAGCGTTCGGATAGGCACAGGTTTCACACTGCATGCAGCCGGTAGAGAGAGCCAGAACTTCGCCGAACTCCTGGCGGAAACGGTCGCGAAGCTCCAGAGTCAGGTCCTCATGCTCCTTCCGGGCCTTGAGACAGGCCTCAAAATTCAGGCTGTCCTCCACCTGGGCAATGGTGGAAAAAAGAAAAGCCCTGGAAAATTTTTCGCATTTTTTGATACAGCTTTCAATGGAACCAATGGCTGGCGGACAGGCCCAGGAATGGCCGTAATGCTCACATTCGTGTTCACACAGAAAGCGGACCTTTTCCGAAAAAATCAGGTCCTTCCGGTCCAGATAATGAAACTCCAGGATCGGATAATCATAGATAAAAGATTCAATGGTTTCTTTATATGACATAAAATAACTCCTTCAAAGATTGGATAAAAGATTGTTCCGCAATCTTACTTACTTCAAGTATAAGCTCAGGACATCGGAACGTCAACCAGAGATAGAACAAAGAGAGGAAACAGGAATGAAACGACAGGTAAGTATTGAAGAAATCTGGGATGGCCGCTTTTACGGCCCCGGAGATATGGTAAAAATTGGCTGCGGCGAGTGCAGCGGCTGCTCCGACTGCTGCAGGGGCATGGGAAAAACGATCATTCTGGACCCGCTGGACATATACCGGTTGACAGAAGGCCTCCATACGGATTTCCAGCAGCTCATCGGCAGCCATCTGGAGCTCAACGTGGTGGATGGCGTGATTCTCCCCAACCTTCTGGAGGCAGGCGCCGAAGAAGTCTGCACCTTTTTAAATAAGGAAGGCCGCTGCAGCATTCACAGCATCCGTCCCGGCGTCTGTCGCCTCTTCCCCATGGGACGCTACTACGAAGGTGGCAGCTTCCGGTATTTTCTCCAGGCCGGCGAGTGCCAGAAAGAGCCAAAAACCAAAGTGAAACTGAAAAAATGGCTCGACACCCCGGAACTTTCTCGTTACGAGAAATTTGTCAACGACTGGCACTACTTCCTGGAGGCCGTGGAACACATCCTCGGCGATCTCTCCAACGAAGCCACCGCCAAAAAGATCAACCTCTACATCCTCCAGAACTTCTTCCTCCAGCCCTGGAGCGGCGATTTCTACGAAGAATTTGACCGCCGCCTGGCTGAGGCGAGAAGAATGATTGGGGTGGCGTAAACAATAAGAGCAAAAAGCAGGAATTTCAAAAAAGAGGTTTCTGTTTTTTTATTGGAATGAAAATAGTAAATTTAGATACAATAAAAAATACATTTTGTATTTATTTTACTGAAACTATATGATATAGTGGAATTAAGAATGGGGGAAAACATCATGAATGATATTTATTTACTTAATTATTCGGTCAGGGGAATAAAGACCTTAGATCAGTTGGTTTCGCTATCCTTTTATAAAAAGACAATTTCCAGAGATATGGATACGCAGGAATATAACATCAAAGGAATTTATGGTATGAATGGTTCCGGTAAGTCAGGAATTATTACCTCCGTTGCGATTCTCAAAAATCTTTTGATTGATCCGGACTACTTAAATAATCCGATCACTCAGAAAAATCTGGATGGAATTATAAATAAGAAAACAAAAGAACTGTTTATGGAAGCTGATTATCTGGTTGAACAGAAAAATGACTTGCTTTATTTTCGATATCGTGTGGTTTTAGCAAAGGATATGTCCAGAAAATATGTAATTTCACAGGAATCGTTGTCTATGCGGAAAGCTACATCAAAAAGTGATGAGATGAAAATGATTTTTGAGGTAACTGCTGGTAAAGTGGACTTTCTTTGTGAAGAAGAAAAAGAGAATTCCTTTTCTACTACTCTCATAAATAGAACGATGAATTTATTGTCGACAGCTTCTATGTGTGCTTTGTTTTCTGGAAATTCCTGGAGTGAAAAATGGACTGCTTTTTCTTATTGTGTCGTTATTCTTTATATTTTAGGAAACAAACTGCATATTTATCTGGATCAGTCGGATGACCACAGGGAATTTGTGGCGCTGAATTCAATGGGAAGTTATGAAGATGTATATGATCCTCTATTTAAAAGTTATTTGAGAATGGATATGGATATCCTTAATATAATATTCATTACGAAGAATATTATTTCAAAAGAAAAATACGCGCAATTTGAAAAAACGATTCATCGTTTATATGAGTTTCTCCATATTTTCAAATCTGATTTACAGGCCATAGAAATCGACAGAAAAGAAAACTAGGCCTTTTTTGTCTGTGATCTGGTTATGGTCTATGATTCTTATAAGATTCATGCAGAATATGAAAGTACGGGCATTAAGAAATTAGTCCGCCTGTTCGCCTATTTAAACGAAATGGTTCGTGGCGGGATCGTGTTTATTGATGAGTTCGACTCGAACCTTCATGACGTTTATCTCTGTGCCTTACTGGAGTATCTGATGGAATATGGAAAAGGACAGCTGTGTTTTACGACCCACAATGTAGGCCCCATGGATGTTTTAAAACAGCGCAAGAAATCCATCGACTTTTTGTCGGAGGATCATAAGATTTATCCGTGGACAAAGAGCGGTAATTATTCACCCTCCAAACTTTATCGAAATGGCATGATTGAAGGCTCACCTTTTAATGTAGATTCCATTGACTTTATCAGCGTATTTGGTTCAGGTGAGGAGGATGAATAATGGGAGTTCAGCTGATCTTTACCGTCGAAACCAATAAAAAATGTAATTCTGACTGGATCTACATTAAAGATACGGTGGAATATTTTTATGCATATGAGCGTACACAGCTTAAACTCAGCGTGGTGTATCTGGACGGAAAAGGACACTACAGCAGTAAAAAGAAGCAAAACGAGATAGACTCTTTGATTTCTCAGTATCGGGCCGCATCAAAAACAAATCAGTCAAAAGTAATCTGCTGTTTTGACTGCGATGACTATGACAGCAAACAGGAAGATCGGAAATTTCTTGAAGATGCTGAAAAATTCTGCAAGGATAAAGGCTATGAATTTATCTGGTTCTGTAAGGATGTAGAGCAGGTATACATAGGAAAAAGAGTAGCCGCTATGCAGAAGAAAAAAGAAGCGGCAAACTTTAAATCCAAGAAGCAGATTAATACGGTTGCTCCTGAGAATCTTACAGCAGTAAAATATCGGGTGAATAGAAGTAACATTATGAAGGTTCTGGACGGTTGTCCGGAGCTGATTCGGAAAAAATCGTAAATTGTGAGAGGGAGGAGAAAAAATGGGAAACGAAACTGTATATCGGGTTATGAATCATGTCGATGGCATGACATTAAAGGAAATGGTTATGAAGAGCGGAAAGCTGACCTATGAGAAGCTCTGCAGGTATTTATGCCCTGTGATGAAAGATTTGTCGAAGATTCATGAAAAAGGAATCATTCATGGGGCTATCTGCCCGGATAACATCATGGTTAATGCGGATGGAGAAGTACATCTGCTGGATCTTGGCGTGGCAAAAGACCTGTATGAGACGAAAGAAACTCAAAAAGAAGACAGCGGAAAAATTCGTCGCTACCTTTCTCCTTTGAAGGAAACCTCAAAAGAGGACATCGGAAAAGCACAGGCAAAAAATGCGCCGCAATCTACAATGGTATTAAGGAATGGCTTCCGGGCACTGGAACAGTATCAAACAAATGGCGAGATCGGCCCATGGACCGATGTGTATGCGATGTCAGCGACGATGTACTATCTACTGTCAGGAAAAGACCTGCCGACACCGATGGATCGTCTGGATTCCGAAAAAGAAAAAACGGTTCAAAATGTAATAAATAGCCTGGAGATTCCGGAAAAAACGAAGGAAGGCATGAGAAAAGGGCTTGCTGTTTTGAAAAAGGACAGAATTGGAACAATGAGAGAGCTTCTGGAATACTGTTCGGAAGAGCCGGTTCCAATCGCTGTGTCTCCATCGAAACGGAGACGCAAATGGCCCATTTTTTTACTGGGAGCTGTGGTAATCGCAGGAGGAGCCTATGCGGCGAAGGTTGGCTTCCATTTGACGAAAAGCGCGGAACAGTATTACGAAGAAGGAAATTACGAGGAGGCGCTGGCAGCGTATCGGGAGGCCGGAGACACGGAAAATGTGGAACGTGTGCTTCGGGCGGCATATGATCGGGCAGAAGATTATAGTCAGGGAAATAATGGATATGAGAAAAATGAGGAAGAAGCCATTCGATATTATAAGCTGGTAGCCGAAAGTGACGGCGATATCAATGAGACTTTTGTGAATGTCTCCTCTTATAATCTGGGACGGATTATGGCTTATAATGAAACAAAAGAAGACGATACCGAGGCAGCATCCTGGCTTGAAAAAGCTGCTTCGAAAAGCGATATAGTCGCAATTATGCAGCTGTTCTTTTGGGAGATATGTATGCAAATGGGCAGCTGGGGGAGCCGGACTATAGTAAGGCAATCGAGCTTTATAAACAAGCTGCGAACAATGAATATGGGCTTGCAATGCTACGTTTAGGCAGGACCTATGAAAATGGCTGGTATGATACAGAAATCAATCTGGAAGAAGCACTGAAGTGGTATCAACTGGCTGCAGACCAAGATTATGACTGGGCACAGGAATGTGTGGACCGTGTTGAATCGGCTCTTCAGAATGCTGCTGAAGACAGCTGACAGAAAAACTCCACCGATTTACTCCCTGTACGCCAGCCCCTGATCGTGTTAAAATAAGGACAAACGCCTGTTTAAAAGGCACGACAGGAGACGCTATTTTATGATTCAGACACTGAAAACCGTAAAAGAATACAAAGAATCCCTCATCGCCCCGGCGATCCGGGAAATGCTGGATGCACTGGATATTAGCAGAGATCTGAAGCCCGGCATGAAAGTGGTCATCAAACCCAACCTCGTTATGGCGAAGAAGCCGGAGGCGCCGGTAACCACCCATCCGCTGGTGGTAAAAGCTGTGGCGGAATGGCTCCGGGAGCAGGGGATCGAGGATATCACGCTGGCGGAGAGCTCCGGTGGCCCCTATACGCCGGAGCATATGAAGCGGATCTATCACGTCTGTGGTATGGATACCATTGGTGACAGCATTCACCTGAATGAGGATTGCTCCGCAGAAACGGTGAATACCAGGGACGGCTTTGCCAATCACAGCTTTCATCTCATCACGCCGATCGTGAAGGCAGATTATATCATCAATATCTGCAAACTCAAAACCCATGCCATGACCGGATATTCCGGCGGTATCAAAAATCTCTTTGGAACCATTCCGGGTCTTGAAAAACCGCAGATGCATTACCGCTGGCCTGAGATCGAGGATTTCTCCCGGATGCTGGTGGAGCTCGCTGAGACCGTAAATCCGAATCTTACGATCATTGACGCCATTGACGCCATGGAAGGAAACGGCCCCACCGGTGGCACCTCCCATCCACTGAACCTTCTTCTGGCTTCCAGGGATATCTGGACCCAGGACTACTTTGCCGCAGGTCTTATGGGGCTGGATCCGATGGAGGTTGTCATGATTCGTCAGGCCGTGGAAAAAGGCCTCGCGAAACCGGATGAACTTAAGATTGTGGGCGACCCGGTCCCTGGAAGTCTCACACCTTTTAAAAAACCGGATTCCATCAGCCTGGATTTCGCGGGAAACGTGCCGGGCTTTTTGCGGAAACCCTTCGTCTTCGTAGTCTCCCGCCTCCTCAAATCCTACCCCCAGGTGAATCCAAAACTCTGTGTGGGCTGCGGAAAATGCGCCGAGAGCTGCCCCGCAGGCATCATCCGCATCGAAAACAAAAAAGCGAAATTCCGGAAAAAAGGCTGCATCTCCTGCTTCTGCTGCCAGGAAATGTGCCCGAAAAAGGCGATTTATGTGCGAAAAGCGCTGTAAAAAGGGAAAAATGTCTGGTTTCACCTGCTAAATGTTATATTGACATGTCATTAAATAATACATATAATACATTTAAAAAGAATGGAAAGCGTTCCTTTGTGAATGCTTGTGGCAGAGGTGAAAAGGTGAAAAGAGACCCGTTATATCTGAAAATTTATAATGATCTGCTGGCCGGAATCAAAAACGGTACTTATGCTTCGGGAAGCAGGCTCCCATCGGAGAAGGAACTGTCCAGTAACTATGATGTGAGTCGTATCACGAGCAAGAAAGCGCTGGAGATGCTGGCAGAGCAGAATATGATAACGAGAATGCCGGGAAAAGGTTCTTATGTGTCTTATTCCGGTGAAAGAGTAGATGAAATCCTGATCGAACGGCAGCTAGAAGGAAAAAAAGTAATCGGAGTGATCATCGATTCCTTTGGTGTTGCCTTTGGAAGCCAGCTGGTTTGCGGTATCGAGTGGGAATGCCGGGAGCAGGGCTACTATATGATGCTGCGGTGTACCTACGGAAGCGTGGAGGAGGAGGCGAAAGCTATTGAGGATCTCAGGGGCTTCGGGGTCTGCGGCATCATTCTGATGTGCGTGCAGGATGAAACCTATAATGCGGCAGTGCTGAAGCTTTCTGTGGAAAAATATCCGGTTGTCCTGGTGGACCGGGAAATGAAGGGAGTACCCATTCCCTGCGTGGGAACGGATAACTACAATGCGGTGAAGGAACTGATGAACATTCTGTTTGAGGATGGTCATAAAAATATCTGTTTTCTATCACATCCCTTCCTTCGGACTTCTACGGTGGAGGCCCGGTTTGAGGGCTATAAGGACAGTTATCTGGAGCATAACCTTGTGACGAACGAAGGTCTCTGGATCACGGATATCGGTTCCATGGTTCCACAGCATGACAGGAAACAGGAACAGGAAGAGGCGGATCAGCACAGAATCGAGAACTATATTCGGGAGAATCCCCAGGTGACTGCATTCCTAGCAGTGGATCATACGACCGCTGTTATGACTTATAAGATATTGAAAAAACTAAATTTAGATCAGGAAAAAGAACTGGTATTTTTTGACGGCGTTGATGAGAAAAATGACGCCAGCCCGATTTTTACCCATGTTATGCAGGGAGAAGGAGAGATTGGGAGAACGGCCGTCAGGTATCTGATCGATCGGATAAGAGGAAGAGAAGTACCGGAGAGAACCTACATCCCATATGATATTGTCCGGGGAAAATAGAAAAAAGCAGGACAAAAGACTGGAATCCTACAGACAGGATTTCCGGTCTTCTTTTTTTATGGAATGAAACAATCTGTCTGAACAATAAATGATATATAACAGCTTCTGAACTTCAAAGTTGCCAAAAACAGGAACAAACAGAATGATATAACTGATATAATACATATGTTTATGTAAAAAATGCTTGACATATCACGAAAATGTTGGTAATATATGTGTATATTAACAAGATAAGACGGAGAAAATAAGAGAAAAAACCTAAAAACTTCAAAAAAATCAAGAACAAAAAATAAATGATATAAATAATATATATAACATAAACAAACCGGAAAGGGGAAGAAGCATGAGAAAGGGAAAAAAGAGAAAAGAAACGGAGCAGGTAATTGGCAAGCAGGATCGGATGGGACGGCTGTTTGTGGCGCCGCCGGTAATTTTGTTTTTGATGTTTACGTTGATCCCGATGATCATGGCCATCGGAATGAGCTTCACAAAGTACGATGTCATCAATCCTCCTTCCTTCGTGGGACTGGCGAACTTCAAGAAGCTGATCCATGATGAATTTTTCTGGATTGCACTGAAAAACACCTGTGTTTATACCATCTTATATGTACCGCTGGGACTTCTGATTTCCCTGGGAGCAGCCCTGTTCCTGAATGCGGATCAGAAATTTGTCGGATTATTCCGGACCTTGTTTTATCTGCCGGTGCTTTCTTCCACGGTTGCGACGGCAACCCTGTGGTTCTGGATTCTGAATCCGCAGCTTGGTCTTCTGAATGGCATCTTAAGAATCTTCGGCATTCCGAATCAGGCATGGCTTTACAATTCCAGACTGGCGATGATCTCCATTGTTATGATGAGCCTCTGGGCCGGCTTTGGCGGAAACATGATGATCTTCCTCGCAGGACTCAAGGGAATTTCCCCGGTCTATTATGAGGCGGCGAAGATCGAGGGTGCGAACCGCTGGCAGATGTTCACCCGGATCACGATGCCTTCCATCACCAAAACAACTTTCCTGGTATCTACGATGCTTATTATCGGTACCTTCCAGGTATTCGACCAGGCCTTTGTTCTTACGAAGGGCGGCCCTGGAAATGCGACGATCACATTGGTTTACTACATTTACAACAACGGCTTCAAAAATCTGAATATGGGATATGCGTCCAGTATTTCACTGGTTCTATTTGCGATTATTTTACTGATGACAGTCATAAATACCAAGATCAACAAAGCGGATATCTGACAGGAGGCAGAGCATTATGGGAATGAAAAAAGCAAAAAAAGTAAGAAGCGTATTCTGGTACATAGGAGCGATCCTCATTTCTCTGATCACGGTCTATCCGTTCTTGTGGATGATCGCAACCTCGTTTAAACCGGAGATGGAAATTTACTCCAAATCCCTGGCTTTGTTCTCGGAGAATTTTTCTCTGCAGAACTATAAGAAAGCCTTTGACGTAATTCCTTTTGGAAGATATTTCCTGAACTCCTTTTATCTGGCAGGAATGGGAGTGCTGACCAATGTATTTCTGGGAGCGCTGGCTGGTTATTCCTTCGCAAAATTAAAATTCAGAGGCAGAAAAGTCACCTTCAGCCTGCTTCTGTCCTCCATGATGATTCCCGGAGTGATCACGATGATTCCGCAGTTCCTGGTTCTGAAAAACTTCCCGCTGGTAGGCGGAAACAATATCTTCGGACAGGGCGGTCAGGGACTGATCAACCACTATGCGGCTATTATTCTGCCGGGTGCAGTAGGAGCCTATGCAGTCTTCTTTATGAAACAGTTTTTTGAAACGCTTCCGGATGAACTGGCGGAGGCGGCCAGAGTGGATGGATGCAGCGAGTTTAGGATCTTCTGGAACATTTACCTGCCGCTGATTCTTCCTGCAGCAGTCACTCTTGGAATCATGACCTTCCAGAGCGGATGGAACAGCTTTATGTGGCCGATGATCGTCCTGAACTCAAGGGATATGATGACGATTCAGGTGGGACTTTCCACATTCCAGTATCAGTATAACACCCAGTATGGCCCGTTGATGGCCGGTACAGTGATTTCTGTTTTACCGACCTTGCTGCTTTTCCTGTTTGCACAGAAATATTACATTCAGGGTATTGCTTTCTCAGGAAGCAAGGATTGACAGCCCTTCGGGCAGGATTTTTTATCAAAGATCGTTCGGCGAAAGCCTGATGATAAGTACAGAAGTTTTTAAAAAAGGAGGAAACAGATTATGAGAAGAAAGAGCGTAGCATTGGTTATGGCAGCCGCAACGGTACTGAGCCTGATGGCAGGCAGCGGTGTAACTGCACTGGCAGATGAGGAAACTGTAGAACTGACTATGTGGGGAGGCTGGGCAGGAGACCAGATCGGACAGTTGGAGAAACAGCTGGAAGGCTTTAACAATTCTCAGGATAAGATTCACGTTACTTACATGGCACAGGATTCCATGGAGCAGAAGCTTCTGACCGCCATCGCTTCCGATGAGGTACCGGATATCGTGCTTTGGGACCGTTTCAATACAAGCGTATATGCCCCCAAGGGAGCACTGATGGCACTGGATGATTATGTAGAAAAAGACAGCGTGGATCTGGATCAGTTTTATGAGCCGGCAGTGGACGAGCTCAGATCCGGCGACAACTTATACGGTATTCCGCTGACAGTTGATACTCGAATCATTTTTTACAACAAGGACCTCCTGGATGAGGCAGGCGTAGATCCGGCTTCCATTACTGACTGGAACAGCCTGGAAGAGGCAGCTGTGAAGCTGACAAAATGGGATGGCAATGTTCTGGAGCAGTCCGGTTTCTCCATGAAAGACGTAGGCTTATTCAATAACTGGATCGCACAGGCAGGCGGCCAGATGATCGACGATACCACAAATCCGCCGACAACTGCTTTCAATTCTGAAGCAGGTCTTACCGTATTAGAGTACTGGAACAAACTGCTTAATGAGGACAAAGTATACCAGCTCGGTTTCGAGGATGGCCTGGGCGGAGATGGCTTCAAAGCAGGTAAAGTGGCAATGACCTTCAATGGTCCCTGGGTTCTGGAACAGTACAAAGAAGCTGGCCTGAACTTTGGTGTAATCGGACAGCCGAAAGGCCCCTCTGGCGATATGCACGCAATGATGGGTGGTTTTGGTCTGGCAATCCCGAACAAAGCAAAACATGCAGACGAAGCCTGGGAGTTCATCAAATGGTGGACCACACAGCCGGAGAACGGTGTAGAGTTCTGCAAGATCAGCGGAAATATGCCGGCAAACAAGGCTGCAGCAGAAGATCCTTACTTCGCAGACGATGACGTTTTTGAAGTATTTACAGAGGCTTATACCTATGCCGGAATCCGTTCCAAAGTACTGGGTTATTCTGACGTAGAAGGTCTGGCACTGATTCCTCAGCTGCAGAAATATGTAGCAGGCGAGATCAGCGCAGAAGAAGCTTTGGCAAACGCACAGTCACAGGGCGACAGCATTTTAGCAGAGGCTGCACAGCAGTAAACATGCAATGGTGGAAAAAGTCTGCTGACAGAAGTCAGCAGGCTTTTTTTAAAACCAGGAAAGGACAGAAAACATGAATATCTATGAATCAGCCTGCGAGAAAGCACAGGAAGGCTTATGGAATTGTTTTTTTGACGAAAAAACGGGAGTAATGGTAAATCACATGCCCGTCCGGGAAGAGGAAAACTGGATCTACTGGTGGCATGCCCATGCTCTGGATGCACTGCTGGACGGATATTTGAGAAAAACGGAAGGGGAATATCTGGAGCGCTTTCGCAAAGAATATGCAGGTACTTATCGGGAAAATGGCAATACGCTTCTGTATAACTGGTACGATGACATGGAGTGGATGACGCTGGCGCTTCTTCGAGCCTGGGATGCGACAAAAGACGAAGAATACAAGAAACAGGCGCTTTTTGTCTGGGAGGACATCAAGACTGCATGGAATGATGCCTGCGGCGGTGGAATGGCATGGAAAAAAGATCAGCTCGATTACAAAAATACACCGGCCAATGCTCCGGCAGCGATTATTGCCTTCCGGCTCTATCAGCGTTTTGGAAAGAAAGAAGATCTGGAATGGGGAGAGAAAATCTTCACCTGGAACAGAGATCAGCTGATGGATCCTGAAACCTGCTTTGTCTGGGACGGCATGAACCGGGAAGGCGACGGAAAGATCGATAAGGAATGGAAATTTACCTATTGTCAGGGTGTGATGCTCGGTGCTGCTCTGGAGTATTACCGGATTACCGGGGAGAAGGAACAGCTGGAGCTGGCCAAAAAGATCGCACGCAGGGCGGTAGTGGAACTTGCCGGTGAGGACGGAATTTTCAATTATGAAGGCAAGGATGACTGCGGTCTTTTCCGGGGAATCTATTTCCGTTATTTATACGAGCTGGTTACAGCAGCTGATGACTGTGACGATCTGAAAAAGATCATCCTTAAGAATGCGGATGCGGTTTCCAAAGCCATGCGCGAGGATGGATTGGTCGGCGGAGACTGGAGAAGTGTCTCTGCGGGAGAAATTGATCTGGCACAGCATTTGAGCGGTGTGATGGTACTGGAAATGGCAGCAAAATTAGTGAAAGAGGACTGAAAGGAACGGAGCAAAAATGAGAAAAATTCACTTGATCTGCAATGCCCATCTGGACCCGGTATGGCTTTGGAGATGGCAGGAGGGCTGTACGGAGGCACTGTCTACTTTCCGGGTGGCGGAAGGTTTTACCGATGAGTTTCCGGGCTTTGCTTTTAATCATAATGAAGCGATTCTGTATCAGTGGGTAAAAGAAAACGAACCGGATCTGTTTGAACGGATTCAGCAGAAGGTAAAGGATGGAAAATGGCATATCATGGGAGGCTGGTACCTTCAGCCCGACTGTAATATGCCCTCCGGCGAATCGATGATCCGCAATATGGCAGAGGGAAGAAAGTTCTTTCTGAAAGAATTTGGCGTGCAGCCACATACGGCCATCAATTTTGATTCCTTCGGCCATTCCCGCGGTCTGGTGCAGATTTTAAATCAGGCAGGCTATGATTCCTATGTGGTATGCAGACCGGCAAAGGACAACTTTGATTTCCCAGAGCAGAACTATTTATGGAAAGGCTTTAATGGATCGGAGGTCATCGTTCACCGCTCGGATGAAAACTACAATTCCGTTTACGGTCATGCGGCGGAGGAACTGAATAAATTCCTGGAAGAGACGAAAGAAGAGCCGGTTTCTCTTTTCCTCTGGGGTGTGGGCGATCACGGAGGCGGCCCGTCCAGGGATGATCTGAAGGATCTGACAGCGCTGATTGAGGAAAAGAAAGAAGACTATGTGATCCTGCATTCCGATATGGAAACCTTTTTTAAGGAGTTAAAGGAAGCCGCACCAAAACTTCCGGTTGTGGAGCGGAGCCTCAATCCGGTGGCGGAAGGCTGCTATACCTCTCAGATCCGCATAAAACAGAAACACAGACTTCTGGAAAATGAGCTCTATTCTTCCGAAAAAATGGCCAGTGCGGCAGCCCTTTTACAGGGGAAAAATTATCCGAAGCAGGCTTTTGAGGAAGCGGAAAAAGCCCTGCTCTTTGCGGAGTTTCACGATGCACTCCCAGGATCAGGCACCCAGCTGGTAGAGGAAGATACCTTACGCCTGTTGGATCATGGACTGGAAATTCTTTCAAGAGAAAAACTGAAGGCGGCGATTGCGCTGACGGCCGGAGAAGAGAAAATCCTGGACGGAAGCTCCTGCGCCTTTATCTATAATCCTCATCCTTATCCGATCAAGGGACAGTTTGCCTTTGAGGTAGGTCTGCCAAAACAGAACTGGGAAAATGTATTTTACTATCCGAAGGCCTACTGCAACGGAAAAGAAGTACCGACTCAGGGGGAGATGGAGTCCAGTCATTTCTGCATCGACTGGAGAAAGAAAGTCGTGATCGAGGCGGAGCTTCAGCCTTCCTGTATCAACCGCGTGGATGTATTCTTTGAAGCTATTGAGAAGAGACCGGTCTTTGAGCCGATCATAGCAAAGAAAGACTTTATGTTTGAGAACGAGAGAATGCGCGTGGTAATCAATACTTCCACAGGACTGATGGATTCCTATCAGGTAGATGGAAAAGAATACTTAAAACCGGGAAGCTTTCAGCTGACAGCCATGGACGGAACCTATAATTCCTGGGGACTCTGGACCGATGAAACCCATTGCAGGAGGAAATTTACTCTTCTGACTCCTCAAGAGGGTAGTGAATTTTCCGGCCTGATGGATCAGGTAGTACCTTCTGTACGGGTGATTGAGGACGGAGCAGTCCGCACAGTGGTGGAAGTTTTGTCTGGCTGGCACAACAGTAAGGCTTATCAACGCTATGTGCTGCCGAAAGTGGGAACCTCCTTTGAAGTGGAAGTCGGCGTATACTGGAATGAAAATGATACCGTTCTGAAAATGGAGATTCCGACGCTGCTGGAAAAAGGCCAGTATCAGGGCCAGGTGATGTTTGGTCATGACACCCTCCGGCAGAATGGAGCGGAAGTGGTTGCACAGAAATGGAATGCATTGACAGAGGACGGCCGGATGTTCAGCGTACTGAACAAAGGCAGCCATGGAAGCAGTGAAAAGGATGGCACCATTGGCCTGACACTTTTACATTCTGCCGGTTATTCCGCAGCAGATGGTGATTTTGAACGGACTCTGAGGGAGAAACGCCATACGGTGCGGATGGAACAGGGAGAGCGCCTTTTCTCATTCAAAGTGGAAGCCGGAAAGACGGAAGAACTGGAAGCAGTTCTGGATCAGAAGGCACAGGTCTATAACGAAGAACCCTATGCGTTTGCCTTCAGCGCGTCGGGAACCGGCAAAAAAGCAGGTTCGTTTATGACCATTGATAATCCGGCGGTTCTCGTTTCTGCCTGCAAGAGGGCGGAAAGCGGCGAGGGCTACACGATTCGTGTGTTTGAGACGGCGAATAAAGAAAGCGAAGGAATACTTTCCATTCCTGCACTTGGGATAACGAAAAAGATTTCTCTGAAGCCTTTTGAACTGAAAACCTTACACTTGGATGAAAAGGCAGGGGTGATCGCGGATGCGGATATTTTCGACTAAAATAAGAAAACGAATCCTGTGTGCGGCAGCGGCGGCAGTGATCGCGGTGAGCGGAACAAGAATGACAGCAATGCCAGTATTTGGAAAAGAAACGGAAGGAGGTCAGGAAACAGACATGCGTGTAGAACAGGCAGAAAAAGCAATGCAGAGTTTTCTGGATCGATTTTATGTAGTCGATGAGGATAACGACAGAGGTGAGATTGTCGGTGAATTTTTCTGGACAAGGGCAGAAATGTTTGAGATTGTAGTGGATGCCTACGAGAAGACCGGGGAAGAAAAATATAAGGATCTGATGGCGCAGATGTACCGCGGCTTTGTAAAAAGCTACGGAGAAGACTGGTCGGATAATGATTTCAATGATGACATTATGTGGATGACAATCGGCTGTGCCCGGGCTTATGAGCTGACCGGCGAAACTTTTTATAAAGAACAGGCAGAACATCATTTTAAGCTGGTGTTTGACCGAGCCTGGAATGATGATCTGGGAGGCGGCCTTTTGTGGAAAACGGACCAGACCTGCAAAAACGCCTGCATCAACGGTCCGGCAGCGATCGCCGGCTGCCTTCTGTATCGGATAACGAAGGAAGAGGATTATCTGGAGAAGGCGAAGCAGATTTATCAGTGGCAGTTAGATACGCTCTGCCAAGGGAACGGAGCAGTTTCTGATAACATCGAGAGCGATGGAAAGATCAATACCTGGTGCTCTACCTATAATCAGGGAACCTTTATCGGAGCGTCGCAGTTTTTGTGGGAGTTGACCGGAGAACAGAAGTATCTGGATGAGGCGATTCTTGCAGCTGATTATACGATGCATGAAATGTTTCACGATGGAGTGATAAACACAGAAGCAGATGGGAATGATCTGCCGGGCTTCAAAGGCATTCTGGCAAGATGGCTTGGAAAGCTGGTAAACGAAGGCGGCCAGGAACAATACCGGGAATGGATGGAGCTGAATGCGGAAAACGCCTGGAAGAATCAGAATGCAAAAGGTCTGATGTGGACTCTTTGGGGTGAAAAGACGCAGGATACCTTCTATATGCCCTGGGGTTGTTCCGCGGCGATTGCCCAGTTGTTTGCAGTAATCCGTAAATAGAAAGAGAAGTGGCTGGCACAGCTTATCGAAAGCGCCAGCCACTTTTAAAACTAAATTATAAGGTGAAAAACGACTCGCCTTCCACCAGCTTTGCCGGAATTTTGACATTCTGGGGCGCCTGGACGGGATGAGAGATCAGCTCCAGAAGAAGCTCCACAGCCTTCTCACCGATCGCAGCCTCATCCTGGTGAAGATGGGTAAACTGCGGTCTGCCAAAAAGAGGCAGAGGAGAGTCAAAGCAGAGGATGGAGAGATCCTTTCCTGTGGTGCGGCCGATCCGCCGGGCTGCCTGATCCGCTGCCACAGCCAGAGGGTACTGGAAGGCGAACAGAGCGGTGATCTCCGGGTGCTCCGTGAGGTGAAGGGCGATCCGGTCGATGCTTTCCTCGGAGACGATCTCTGAAGAATGGCCCAGATCTTTCAGCCAGAGCTCCTGCTTTAACGGGAAGCCGGTGATGGCGCTGTACTGGAAAACAGCATCGCACCGCTCCTGGAGCACACTGTTATCGATGGTCGGAAGAAGGATTCCTACATTTTTGTGCCCCTGGGAACTGATATAGGAAAGTCCCTGGGAGACAGCCAGCGCGTTGTCTGTGCCAACGGAGGTCTGCTGGATGATCTGGATGTTCTGGTCGATGAGGACCAGCGGATATTTGTCGATGACCATCTGGAGCAGCCGGGGATTCAGAAACTGGGATGTTCCGGGAAAAACAATGAGGCCGTCCACAGGAGCGGAGCTCATGCTGAGAATTGCCTCCTCCTCCCGTTTTTGATCGTCATGAGACAGAGCGAAGAAAAGATGAGCTTTTTCGTGGCAGGCATCGGCGATGGCGGTGACGGTCTCAAGACCGAAATGTCCGTTCATTTCCGGATAGATCAGTCCGATCCGGGGAAGAAAATCACCGGAAAAAGAAGAAGCTTTGGCGAAATTGCTGACTGCCGGAGTGGAAGTCTTGTGACTTACAAAGGTTCCGCGGCCCTTCTGCCGGGATAGAAGCCCTTCCTCGGCCAGCATGTTCAGCGCCCGCTTGCTCGTGATCTTACTCACATGAAAAAGGTCCGCCAGTCCGCCCTCCGTCGGCACCTGATCGCCGGGCTTATAGACGCCGTTCTCGATATCCTGCTTGAGAGACTGATATATTTTCAGATATAAAGGTTCATCCATAAATACTATCCTCCGTAAAAAAACACTGACTCCTGGTAAAACAAATAATTTTTATGAAAAAAGTATACTATATATATCAATACAATGCAAGTGGAAAAATACATGATTGCAATAAATGATATTGTTTTTAGAAAAATTATATACTATATTCCTCGAAAAACATATATTGACATGTTAAATACCGCATTTTATAATGAAACCAAGAAAAACCAGTTTTACAATAAGCCGTCAGATCGGCAGAAAAGGAGGATACATGCATGTTTTTTACACTGGAAAAACTGGAAAGAAGCACGAAGAAGCTGAAAGATCTCCGCTACAGAGAGCGGATTGAGATTCCGGCATTTGACGCAAGTACACCGGAGGAGGAGCCGGTGGGAAAACGTCCGGAGAGCGTCGTTTACACCGGAACTCTGAAAAAAGGTGATTTCTGGACTGGAAGAGGCACCTATATGTGGATTCGTCAGATCGTAGAAATCCCGGCAGAATGGGCAGGAAAGAAGATTGCCGGCCTTTTTAATATGGGAAAAACCGGCGACGGATTGAACTCCGGCTTTGAAGGCCTGATCTATGTCAACGGCTCCCCCTACTGCGAGACCGGTTCCTATCATGAGGAAGTGATCTTCCCGACTGAGCTTGCCGGAACCAAAGTGGAGCTTGCCATTCGTCTCTGGGCAGGTCTGGAGGGCGGCGGCGTGCCCACACCGCAGACGCACCAGTTCAAACAGGCAGAGATCGCGATTCTGGACGAGACTGCAGATGATTTTTACTACAGCAGCCGGGCGGCCGTTGAGACTGTGCGGGTTCTGGATGAAAATGATTCCGTGAGAAGAGAGCTTCTGACCGCCATCGACCGGGCGCATCTCGCCATCGATTGGAGAAAGCCGGGTTCCGAGGCTTTTTATGAATCCCTGAAAAAAGCTCTGGCTGTCTGGAACGAGGAGGTTTCCAAAATTTCCTACACCAGCCCTGTGACCGTTCATACTGTGGGCCATTCCCATATCGACGTGGCCTGGCTCTGGCAGCTGAAGCACACCAGAGAAAAGGCTGCCCGCACCTTCTCTACGATGTGTACCCTGATGGAGCAGTACCCGGAATTTACTTTTATCCAGTCCCAGCCCCAGCTTTACGATTACATCAAGACCGACTATCCGGACATCTACGAGCGGATTCAGAAGACTGTGAAATCCGGCAACTGGGAGCCCAACGGCGCCATGTGGGTTGAGGCCGACTGTAACATTTCCTCCGGTGAGGCTTTGGTGCGTCAGATCCTGAACGGCCAGCGTTTCTTCAAGGAAGAATTCGGCGCGACCTCCAACGTGCTCTGGCTTCCGGATGTGTTCGGCTACAGCTGGGCCCTGCCCCAGATCCTGAAGCGTTCCGGCATCGACAATTTCATGACGATTAAGATCAGCTGGAACCAGTACAACCATATGCCTCACGATACCTTCCGCTGGATCGGCGTGGACGGCTCCGAGGTGCTGACTCATTTCATGAGCACACCTGCCATCTCCGACAACGGCGGCTACACCTATAACGGCGTCATCGATCCCGTATCGGTCAAGGGCGAGTGGGATCTCTACCATGACAAAGAGATCAACCAGGATCTGCTTCTGGCTTACGGAAACGGAGACGGAGGCGGCGGAGTCAACCGTGACATGCTGGAGATGGGCCGTCATCTGAAAGCAATGCCGGGTCTTCCCCGCGTAACCCCGGGAACCGCTTACGATTACTTTGAGAATCTCCAGAAGACCGTTGCAGCAACCGACCGCCATGTGCCCACCTGGGACGGCGAACTTTATCTGGAGTACCACAGAGGCACCTACACCTCCCAGGCCCGCAATAAGAAAAATAACCGGAAAACCGAGCTGAAGCTGCGGGAGGCTGAGTGGCTGGCCAGCGAGGCTGCTGTAAAGACCGGCGATTTCTCTTCCTATCCGGCAAAAGACTTCCACGAGGCCTGGAAAATCGCCCTCAGAAACCAGTTCCACGACATCATCCCTGGTTCCTCCATCCATGAAGTATACGAGGATTCCACCGAGGAGTACCGGAAAGCCAACGAGATTCTGGACGCCATCGAGAAAAATGCCCTGAAGGTTTTGACCAGAGACGCCACTTCCACCGTGACCGTTGTGAACAACAGCAGCTTTGCAGGTGAAGGCATCGTGACGGTAAAAGGCTTCGAGGACAAAGAGGGAAGCTGGCTCTCCGCTGACGGCAAAGAGCTCCCCGCGGTCCGGACGGAAAACGGCTGGCTTGTGAAGGTTTCCGGCGTGGAGCCCACTGGCTTTACGACTCTGACTTTCAAAGAGGGAACCGGCGCCGAGAGCTTTTCCAAAGCGGACTGGATCGGAGAGATCGACACACCGTTCTATCACATCACCTGGGATGAGAGCGGCCGCATGACCTCTATTTTTGACAAGGAAAACGACCGTGAGATCTTAAAGGCAGGCGAGACCGGAAACCGTCTCGTGGTTTACGAAGACCGCCCGATGAACTTCGATGCCTGGGATATTGATATTTATTATCAGGAAAAAGGCTACGAGGTGGAGGATCTCAAGGAAGTTTCCGTGGAAAAATCTTCCCTGATGACAACGGTGAAAATGACCTGGAATTACGAGGATTCCGTGATTTCTCAGGAGATCCGCCTCTACAATGACGACCGCCGGATCGATTTTGTGACCCATGCGGACTGGCATGAGCATCAGCAGCTCTTACGGGTGCTCTTCCCGCTTGATATCCGCACCAGCGAGGCCACTTTTGATATTCAGTACGGAAATGTGAAACGGCCGACCTACGAGAACACCAGCTGGGATATGGCAAAATTTGAGACCGTTGCCCATCAGTGGGCCGATTATTCCGAGACCGGCTATGGCGTCAGCCTGATGAACGACTGCAAATACGGCTACAGCGCCAGAGGTCACATCCTTGGCATGTCACTGATTAAATGCGGAATCTATCCGGATTACGCGGCAGATCAGGGAAGCCATGACTTTACCTATGCCCTTTACCCCCACAGCGGCAGCTGGCAGGAGTCCGGCGTACAAAAAAGTGCATGGAGCCTTAACAATCCGCTCTGGGCCGTGGCAGGAACCCTTGATGTCGAGAGCGCATTTTGCAAGGCCGACACCGATCATGTGGCCATCGACTGCGTGAAGAAGGCGGAGGATTCCGATGATCTCATCGTCCGCTTCCACGAGTATGAGGGCATGCGCGGACCGGTAACTCTGAAATTTGGCTTCCCGGTGGCATCCTGGCAGGAGACTAATCTGTGTGAAAATCCGGAGGGTGAAGAGCAGACCGGAGAGCTCAAAGTGACCGTGCGTCCTTACGAGATCCGTACCTTCCGTGTAACACCGAAAAAATAAACAGCTATCTTTACGCCGGTTTATCTTCGGATGGCCGGCGTTTTTTCATGTATAAAAAGTCGGGCCGATCGTGCAAAGAGAAACCGGTCAGCTGTTGTATAATGAAGACAACAAATATTGAATAAAGGAGGAGCACATGGGAACAGAAGACAGAATTAAGGCGCTGAAAGGCCAGCTCATCGTTTCCTGTCAGGCGCTGCCGCAGGAGCCTCTTCATTCATCCTTTATCATGGGGAGAATGGCGAGAGCGGCAAAAGAGGGCGGAGCCGCCGGAATCCGGGCCAACACGAAAGAGGACATCAAAGAAATTCAGGAAGTGACCGGCCTTCCGATCATCGGAATCGTGAAACGCGACTATCCGGACAGCGCGGTTTACATCACGCCGACGATGAAGGAGATCGAGGAGCTGATGGAGGTGAAGCCGGAGATCGTTGCCATCGATGCCACCGGAGCCCTGCGCCCTGGAAATATGACGCTGGCGGACTTTTTCCATCAGATTAAGGAAAAATATCCGGAGCAGAAGCTGATGGCGGACTGCTCGACCATCGAGGAAGCACTTTTTGCCGACGAGCTGGGCTTTGATTTCATTGGAACGACGATGGTGGGCTATACTCCCCAGAGCAAAGGCCTTAAGATCGAAGAAAATGATTTCGAGATTTTACGGACGATCCTGAAAAAAGTGAAACATCCGGTGATCGCAGAAGGAAATGTGAACTCCCCGGAAAAAGCAAAACGAGTCATCGAACTTGGTTCTTATGCAGTTGTGGTGGGAAGCAGCATTACCCGCCCGCAGCTGATTACAAAAGGCTATGCAGAGGCCGTAAATTCTGTGGAAAAGGAGACGACAGTATGAGAGATCTGGAGAAATACAGAGGTGTAATTCCGGCATTTTATGCCTGCTATGACGAGGACGGAGAGATCAGTGCAGAGAGAACGGAAGCTCTGGCGCTTCATTTTCTGAAAAAAGGGGTAAAAGGCCTCTATGTCAACGGTTCTTCCGGCGAGTGCATCTACCAGAGCGTGGAGGACCGGAAAAAAGTTCTGGAGCATGTGATGAAGGCTGTCGGCGGCAAGCTGACCATCATTGCCCATGTGGCCTGCAACAACACGAAGGACAGCGTGGAGCTGGCAGCCCATGCAGAAAAACTGGGCGTGGACGCTATTGCAGCCATTCCGCCGATCTATTTCCATCTGCCGGATCATGCGATTGCCGATTACTGGAATGACATCAGTGCGGCAGCTCCCCATACGGATTTCGTGATTTACAACATTCCGCAGCTGGCCGGTGTGGCTTTAAGTCCCTCCCTTTTCAAAAAAATGCGGGAAAATCCCAATGTCATCGGTGTGAAAAACTCCTCCATGCCGGTGCAGGATATCCAGATTTTCAAGGCTCTTGGCGGCGAGGACAGCATTGTCTTTAACGGACCGGATGAGCAGTTTGTGGGTGGACGGCTTATGGGAGCCGACGGCGGTATCGGCGGAACCTACGGCGTGATGCCGGAGCTTTTCCTGAAAATGGACGAGTACATCCGCGCCGGTGAAGCTGAGAAAGCCACCCCGATCCAGTATGCGGTGGATGAGATCATTTCTGCTCTCTGTGCCGGTTACGGAAGCATGTATGCGATCATCAAAGAGGTTCTGAAAAAACGTGAGGGCATCGATATCGGCGGCGTACGGAAACCCCAGGCAGGCGTGATTCCGGAGGATCAGGCGGTCATCGACCATGCAGCAGAGCTCATCGACAAGGCCATGGAAAACTTTATCCGATGAGCAGCGCGAAAACATACATCTGCCTGGATATTGGCGGAACCTATATCAAACACGGCCTTCTCACAGAAACCGGAGAGATCCTGATTAAAGGGAAAATTCCCACCCGGGCAAAAGAAGGCGGGCAGGCGGTTTTTGAGCAGGCAGTGGAGTTGGTGGAAGGGTATCTGGAGAAAAAGAAGACTTCTGCTATAAGCGAAAAGGAAACAGACTTTTTGAGAGTAGACAGAGAAGAACCCTTTCCTGTCAGCCTTGACGAAAGGCCAGACACTGAAAAACACTCGGAATCAGATTTTATTCGGCAGACACAGGTGAAAACGGACCTTTCAGAAGCGGATGAGATAGCAGTTGAGATGCAGGATCATACAGGCAAAATTTCAGGTATTGCCATCTCTACAGCAGGCATGGTGGACCCGGTGACCGGGACGATTCTGCACGCCTCCGACGCAATTCCCGGCTATGCGGGCATCAGCTACAAGGCTTATATGGAAGAGAACTTTCACCTTCCCTGCGCTGTGGAAAATGACGTAAACTGTGCCGGTCTGGCGGAAAGCATCTCCGGTGCAGGAAAAGGAAGTAGGATCAACCTATGTCTCACCGTGGGAACCGGCATCGGCGGCTGCCTCGTGGTGGATGGAAAGGTCTTCCACGGGGCGTCAAACAGCGCCTGCGAGGTGGGCTATATGCATCTGGCCCCCGGCGCTTTCCAGGATGAGGCGGCTACAAGTGCATTGGTTCGCCGCGTGACTGAGCGGAAAAAGGCAGAGGTGTGGGATGGTTTCCGCATCTTTGAGGCGGCGAAGGCCGGCGATCCCATCTGCCAGGAGGAATTGGAGCGACTGGCAGACCTTCTCGGCATGGGAATTGCCAACATCTGTTTTGTGATCAACCCGGAGCGAATCATCCTCGGCGGCGGAATCATGGAGCAGGAAGCTTACATGAAGCCCCGGATCGAGGCTGCCCTGGAAAAATATCTGGTTTCTCAGATCTGGAAACACACCACCGTCTGCATGGCCGCCTACCAGAATAACGCAGGTATGCTGGGAGCGCTGTATCATCTGCAGGCAGAGCTATCCCGGTAAGTTTTATAAATTTATGATGCCAGGGTCAAAAGGTCAAAAAGCCGTTCATGCTTGCATGATAAGGCTTTTGAACTTGGGACCCGCCAAACATGAGAAAGCAGCGATTTACGCAGTAAATCAGCGGATTTCGAATGTTTATAGAATTGCGGGAGCTGCTTTGCAGCGGAGCAATTCGTAGGCATCAGTTGGGGGCAAAAGACCTTTTGACCCCAACATCAAATTTGTGTAACTATTCAGGGCTCATTTTGATGTGACTGCTTGTAAAATAAATTTTCAGTCAAAAGTGTTCATTCATGCAAGCATGATTTGCGTTTTGGCTTGAAAGCTGCTTGGTTCTGGATAGTTACAAATTAGTTATGGAAAGGCAGGTAAAGTATGAGATCAGCAAACTTAGGAAAGATTTCCGCGGATATCCGCCCGGATCTTTCCAAAAATAATCCGCGAAACAGCGAGGGAGCCTTTTTTACTCTGAAAAACAGTGATATCCTGTTTGCGTACAGTAAATTCAAAGGAAAAAGCAATGCGGATTACGCCAGCGCAGATATCTGTCTTCTCCGTTCCACTGATGACGGCCGTACTTTCGGCGAAGAGAAGACGATTATGACCTGCGAGAGCGAAAAGGCCGTCAACATCATGTCACTTTCCTTCCTGGAGATGGCAAACGGAGATATCGGTCTTTTTTATCTGGTACGCCAGACTTATACCCATATGCGGATGTACCTCAGAAGATCCGCCGATGGCGGAAATACCTGGAGCGACCGGGTGCTCTGCATGCCTGAGGATGGCTACTATGTGGTGAACAATGACCGGGTTCGCCACTTAGCTTCCGGCAGAATCCTGATTCCGGCGGCGCGCCATGCCGTAGCCGAAGGCTATGTAGATGCCCGCTCCGAGTCCCTGTTTTTCTATTCCGACGATGACGGGGCAAGCTGGAAAATGGCAGCAGGCAAATGCAACCTTCCGGGAATCCCCTGCTGTGATTCCGGCCTTCAGGAGCCTGGTATTCTGGAGATCGCGCCCAACATTCTCTGGGGCTGGGCCAGAACCGACCTTGGCCGCCAGTATGAGATGTTTTCCCACGACGGAGGCGACACCTGGACAGCCAGCCAGCCGTCCCGTTTCACCTCCCCCTTAAGCCCCCTCTGCATGAAACGGGGCTGGGACGAAAACATCTACGCAATTTGGAATCCGATTCCTGTTTATAATGGAAGAGAAGTGGACAAAGAATTTTTCACAGGCGGAAGAACACCGCTTGTCATTGCAGTGAGCAAAGACAACGGCCAGACCTTTACTGACCCCGTGGCCTTTGAAGAAGAGCCGGACCGCGGTTACTGTTACTGCGCCCTGCACTTTACCAAAGAAGCCCTGCTTCTGGCCTACTGCGCCGGAGGCAAAGAAGACGGCAACTGCCTCGGCCGGACCGTCATTCGCCGAATCGAAAAAAAGGAACTGGAAGAATTGTTTGCGTGAATTGAAAATACGCTGAAAAAAAGGAGGGCCGGGTGTCGTTTGACATCCGGCTTGAGTTATGAAAAAGAGAATCTATATGAAAAAGCTGTTTGGCTTTGTTTGATTATATAGTACACAAGGAATGTGTCCATTCTGTGTAGAAAGTTTGAGAAAAGTGTAAAGAGTTTCTTAGATTCTTCGGAAAGTGTGGTATACTTTCTTAAAAATCAGGGCTTTGGGAAAGCGCGGGGAAACCCTTTGCAAAGGAGAGCGACTCGGAGTCGCGAGCCCCCTCAAGTATGTTTCCCTACGCTTTTCCAAAGCGTAAATCATAAAAATCTATAAGAAGGAGCTTCTTATCATGATACTTACAGTCACCCTCAACCCCTGCATCGACCGCACCCTCACGGTCTCCAACTTCCGCGAGGGCGGCACCACCCCCGTGTCTGCCACCCGCACTGAAATTGGCGGCAAAGGCCTGAACGTCAGCCGCGCCCTGAAAAATCTCGGCGCCCCCACCCTCTGCCTCGGTTTCTCCCACGAAAAAGGCGGTTCCGACCTCAGATCTACCCTGGATGAGTCTGCCATCCCCTATGACCTGGAAGAAATCCCCGGCGAACTACGCATGAATATCAAAATCTTCGACGAATCCAACCGCACCATGAGCGAACTCAACGACAAAGGCTGCCCGGTGAGCGAGGACGCGGTAAATCGCATGATCGACCGCATCGTCTCTTATTTCAAAGATGCAGAGCTTCTCGTCCTGGCAGGAAGCGTGCCCCCGGGCGTTCCCGCAGACATCTACAAAATCCTCCTGGAAAAAGCTAAAGACTATGATCTTCCCGTAATTCTGGATGCTTCCGGAGCCCTTCTCCTCAACGGCATTGAGGGCAAACCCTGGCTCATCAAGCCGAATATTGACGAGCTTTCTGCGACCCTTAGCCGGGAATTTCATTCCAGAGAAGAGATCATTCAGGCCGCCCGGGAAATCGTCGCTCGTGGAATCCCCTACGTCTGCGTTTCACTCGGTCCGGATGGAGCCCTTCTGATTGGAGAAAAAGAAGCTCTCTACTCCCCGGCGCCGGACGTGAAAGTCCGCGGTCTTCAGGGAGCAGGCGATTCACTGGTGGCCGGTTTCTGCCTGGCTTTCCACGAACACCACCTGAAAGGAGAAAAACGCTCCGAAACCCCAGTTGTGCAGAAAGCCGGCGATCCCACTTTCATGCGCTCCCTCCTCCGCTACGCCCAGGCCGCC